>Ga0181464_1001579_pt1 | contig 11448 bp, 12 predicted proteins | sample InSIn2gowninarea_FD_119074 | JGI IMG/M metagenome (GOLD analysis project Ga0181464, IMG submission 119074) | Clean room microbial communities from NASA Spacecraft Assembly Facility at Jet Propulsion Laboratory, Pasadena, California, USA -... ...
TCTCCTCCAAGCTTGTGGTTAACACACCTCTCTTGTTAAAACAATGTGTCCTTGATGCTCTATTTAGCTCTGTGTTTGGAGGAACCTATGCCATACCTGGTGTATTTGCCTCTCATAAAACTCTCAATAGTCAAGTTTTAATCGACTGATTTGGTATTATTTTTAATTAGGGTTCAGTGTATGGAAGACTCTGAAATAGAACGATGTTAGCTGAAATCGGTGAAACATTGGAAAATGAGTTGTTGATGTTGAATACGCATAAAGATTTACAAAAAAAATACAGTTAAATCTGGTTGAGATGGATGTAAATTTTGGTGAAATGTCATCATATTTATCAATGCCCAAGAGATCAATGGCACAATCTTGCATTTCGTGCTTGAAGTGCCTTGGCGTATATTATTAGATGCGTGGGATATATTTCAAAATGGGTGGATGGCGTGGCTCTAAGTTGCTTCTGTACAACATTCTCAAGAATTTTCTTTTCCATACTTCAGGACATATGCATTCCAACTCCAGTCACATACTCTTCGGCCACCAACTCTCATATTATTGGTAAGACAAGACAGTTGGGATTTGGCATGACGTTTTATTTTAATAGACTTGCAAGTCAGAGCCATTTACGCAGAGGCATTATGGGCATCATGGTTATGGTGTTTGCGGAGGCATGAAAGAAGTGGAGCAACAATAAAAATGCGAGAATTACGAGTAAATTATTTGAGGTTGCGCTGCTTGTTGGTAGATATATTGCAGGTGGGCATTGTTCGATATAACATTATTATATGGAAGTGGTAGCTTTAATTACGATGATATATGGTGATCATATGAAACATTAATATATTGGTGCATAACATTGATATGATATATCATTCGACGACAACGTTGATATATTCAAATAATATGACAATGTTTATTTCCTTATTAATTCATAGTGGCTTTGACATTAAGTGTGCATTAATGTATTATCAGCGGCATAATGCATTAGATCTTGGCACATTGCATTGCTTTGGGGTTTGGCATTACAGCCCATCGCAACCCACAAAATACATAAAACCAAAATGCATTGAGAACATGAAAATATCAACATGCAAATTGTTTATGTTATCACATGTATTGTGTGTGAATTGAAGGGATCTGCCCATGGGTTTGGTTATGAATCTACTATACATATATATATAACAAATAAGATTTGTTTCTAACTCTGGACTATTAATTCGTATTCTATGAAAGTGAGAGAGTTTAGCGTTCTATTATACGTGAAGGAAATTAAAGAGATGTATGTCTTTATCTAGCAGCTAAAATTAAATAATTTTTTTAATTAACATTTTAACATAACATCTCGGTTGGAGGCATTGATGATTATTCTATAAACAAGAGAGAAGTTTTTCAATGCATTAGGGAGAATTGTGGGTTTACTTTAGCTTAGAACTTAAGGCTTTTAATCAAGATAATAGCAAGGAAGGAGGTCTCCCAATTACATGTGCAGGATATGCTCAGGATAATTTAATTCCAATAATGTTGTAGCTCCTAAATTTAAGCACTCGGGCACATGAGATGGACCAATTAGTAGAATATTTGATCCTTGTAATCTATCTCAATGAAAAATGAAGTTATATGGGAAAAGCAGTTGGATTAATGGGATTAAAAAAAAAGGAAGAAAAGAAAGAAGGTGGCCTTAAGACTACTCGACAAGTGTTGGCCTTGAAAGTTAATGCATTTCATGAAAGCATTGGTATAATTCCATAACTCGAGAAGAGGTGTGAGGTTTTGTATAATTCCATCTCAGTTTGGAAATACGCAAAAATTAAGGGAAGAAGATATGGATAAGCAAGATGTATGAGATACAAAGTGAAATACAATGTGATGTTAATTGCAACTTTGAGAAATTATCCTTCTACTTAGCACGAAATATTTCAAGGGACCCAAACCTTTATTTTTTATATTCTCCTATTCTTGCTTCTCCTAATATTCTAATCGACCTTACAACCTAGAATAAATCTAAGATAAAAATTTATAGCAATTGGTATCACAGTATGAGGCAAGACGTTGCTCAATTGTTTTAATCTTGATGATAATTTGTTATTTGTATCGGGATCTACTCTTGAGTTCCAAATTTGATGAGTCTTGTATATGTGATTCTATGCATTAGCATCATACGAGATTCAACTAATTGTAGTCTTGTGAAAATTTGTTAAGAAACTTATAAAATCCCTCTCAAACTAGAAACATATTTCCATAACTATTAACTCATTGTATGTGGTCAGTGATCACAAGGTGAACTATAACATTGATGAATCATATGGTCTTCATCATAAAAATAGTTAAATCTCTTCGTGTACCCTTGTCATTGATGTCAAAGGGGCAGGTAAGCTATGGTAAAGAGTGTGTTTCCATCAATGCCAAAGGGATATTGATGGCATTATTATCATTGATGGAAAAGCAACAGAAAAGGAGCAATAAAAAGGAACACTAAAGGAGCAACAACAAGGAACAAAATAAGAGCAACAAAGGAGCATAAACATAGAACACTAAAGGATCAACAACAAGGAACAACATAGGAGCAGCAAAGGAGCGGCTATGTGAATCATACTATTGAGCTTGGGATGTTGATGAGTTGATGATATTGGCTTATGTTGTTGTATCCATATGATGAGCGAGACGTTATGATGTAAGAAAATCATTGTGATGCAAGGAAAATGCAAGAATTCATGACAACAAAGGAAATACTCCATGGAAAACAAGGCAGGACTCAAGGATGTTGAGGCAATGTCATCGTGAAGTGGAAATACAAGATGTTGTAGAACAAATATAGGGCTTTGGAGAGTGATACATTAGTTTAATATGTTGCATACATGGGAGAGTGACTGTTTTACATATGTGTTATGATGTTATAATGTGTTTGTTGCTTTCATATGTTGGCATTATGTTGATGTTGATGTATTTAATCATTATAATTGGATGAAAAATAATATATGAGCACTTATTTGTGTTCTTATATTCAAAATATGAAGAGTTTGGAAACACATGAATGGAAGGTAAGGAGTCAATCTTGTTCACTTCATATTCTTATGTGGAATACAAACAATGAGCAAACTTTGTTTATAAAAGATGATGTTTTTGGAAGTCAAAGTGAGTTAGTGAGTTCGAGAGTTAGAGAGCATGTGAGGGCTAATTGTTTGTGAGTTACATGACACATGAAACTGATGTGAAGCAGATTTGAAGGGGAGTAGAGGCATAAATAAAGATGGAGTCCCTGCATAATTGATGATCAAGTAAACTAGTAGTCATTTTGTATGAGGGGATTGTGGTCTCCTTTTGTAACAAACCTCAAGAAAATTCATGTAATAAAAGTTATTAAGGAAATAATAATACACGGTTATGGGCCACTTATTCCAAATTGAATCTTGGACAAAAGATCCTAGTGTGGGTGTCCATTTTGGTTATTATGGCTAAGGAAATTGGCAAAGGCTTTGGAAAGGAAAAATGGCATTTTTGGCAATTTATCTATGAAAATAATGGAAATTATGAGAGAAGGAAGGTGAAAGGTCATAGGTTTCATGTGAGGAGGAAAATGAAGGAAAATAATATAAAATAAAGAAAATAGAGGCCACATTAATAAAAAGGCTTCTGAGGATCAGTTCATGGCTTTTGGTCAATTCAGTTTTGGAGTTCTCTCACTATTCTCTCTCTCTCTCTCTCACTATTGGACACAGCATTTTCTCGGAGCACTTCAACATTGGATAAAGAAGGGCAAAGAGTAAAGAGGAAGCAAAGATAAAGTAAGGAAGAGCAGGATCAAGCAACTCCAGTGGGTTTACTTGCAGGTATCAATTTGCATGTTTGATTTCCTTGCTATATTTGGCATGCATGGTTATGCATGTGTGTTCTTGGTTTTCTTTCTGTTATGGTCATGGGTTTTACGAGGTGTGACAATGTTCTTTAGCCTTCCCTTTCCATTTCTGGATAACCATGGTGTGATGGGGTTCTCATGTTTTGGTTGAGATGGATTGCTGAATGGATTTGAGGTTGAGTGAGGTGGATATTTGAATGAAAGAACACATGGCCTAGTGGTCCCTGAACCAGACTGTGGATTGCACTAAACCCATTGACCTAGCGACCCTTGAATGAGATTGTGGGTTGTGGTAAAGCCAAATATTGTGTGCCTCGAAGGGCCTAGGAATCCTTGATCAGTGAATGATGGGATATACGGTAAATCCTAGAGGTGGTTGCCATTGATTAGGCCTAGGAATCCTTGTCGATGAATGGTGGGATATACGATAAAGCCTAGAGGGTGGTATCTCAAATATGGCCTAGTGATCCCTAGATCAAACTATGGATTGCAGAAAATCTTAGAGACTAGGAGATAGGCGAATTACTCACAGTGTAGGTGGAGAAATCCAGTGGCATCCATGCTTGTTTATGGCCTAGTGATTCAAAGGGGGTTACGATAAAGCCTAGTATTATGTGTTTATTGTTTTGTCCAAGTGATTTGGTGAGGATTGTGGTAAAGCATGATTCTATTGATGAGGGTGAGGTAATTTAGCCTTGGGAAGCCTTGGTTGGTTCTTTTGGTTTGAGTTCCACATTCATGCTTGGAATATTGCATGGGGGTGATTGGATGAAGAGTGATTTGGCTTAACCAATCTATGGTCAGGTGGAACGTGCTAGTCCCATACTGGGTTGGCTTTTGAATTCATTAATAAGAGTTCCTTTCCTTGGTATTTTTTGTGTAAAAGTATTGTATTATATGTGCCATTTATGGTTTTTGTGCCCTCATTATTTATTTATTTTATATCTTGGTTATGAATATGTTTTATGACAGTGAAAATGTATGGTTTTCATCATGTTTTGATTTGTAAATGATTGATAAATGAATCTATGACCTAATAGATGATAATGTAGCTAATATGATAAGGCATCAATTCTTCTTAGCAATTCTTAGATAAGTATAAGACCCCTATGATTAGATCTATTATATGACCTGTAGAATGAATATTTGTGACATGTTTGAGGAAATGTTTGTCATGGCTAGTAGGGGTCTAGTCAAGTCTTTATTTAAGAATTTGTATTGGCATCATTGTCTCTATGTTTCTTTTCATTTCTATAAATTCCATGATGTTTTGGGTAGTGACTAGGTCCTATCCCTAGAATTTAGCCTTAACTATCATAAGGAAGGGCATAGCACTGGTAGAAAAAGGCTACAGTCACACTCAGGCAAGAGCATGGGAGAAATTGGGACCCTCATTCACTTGGAGGGCTTGGCAAGGGAGTGATTGGGGCTCTAGATCCTTGAACTGCTAAGTTTCATCACGCGTTGGTCACCTAGAAAGGTGGGTAGCTCCTGGAGGTTGTTTTGGGTGTGTGGATGGTCATTTTGGTTGTGATTTATCGGTTCCACTTCCTTAAGGTGACACGTTAGGTTGAATTAAATCATAGTAGCCTCCTATGTCATGTTTACCCCGATTGGCTGGTTACTTGGGTAGATGTGGGAGGAGAGTGTAACAGAGTGGTATCAGAGCATGTTTCACCCCTTGGACTGGATTGGCAGTGTGTTTGTCATGCATTCATGTCGGTTGCATATGTTTTCTCATGTTTGCGGTCTACGTACTAGCTATGTATGCATGGTGTTGGTTATGGTTGCAGTGGTGTTTTCATGTGAAAATTTAATGGCGTTTTTGTTAGATGAGTTTATCATGAGTTTATTTTAGTTATGAAATGGATATGTATGTAAATTTTTGTATGGAAGGTGTATGTGTGTGCGTCATACATATGTTGTTATGCATGTAGTGATATGGTTATAATTTCCATGCATGAGTTCATGATGTGTGCTGGGTATGGTCATGCATTGATGACTGGATAATGATTGAGACGATGATTAAATGTTGATATGATTATGTTTATATATGTATTGTGCTAATCTGGTTAGTTTTGCATATAAGATATCCTCCCCAAGTTATACTAAGGTGTGTTGGTTTGTTTATGATTTGATTTAGCTAACATAGTATTCCTTGTAGGATGAAATCAAGGTGACTAGCAAGATGGTAGACTACTAAGATTCTCCCAATGAATCAGATGAGCAACATGGTGTTGGGCACTCTTCTAACTTATAAGACACATTGAGGAGTTTTAAGGAATAAATGACGTGTAAAGAAAATAATGACAAAATCATGCAGGCACAAGAGAAAAAAGTAGAAGTCAATGCAATAATTATTCAGAGTTTGTTAGAATTGCAGAGATAGGGACCACCCTGGATCAGTTATGGACAAGAGGATGGGACTAATGGGGCACATGGAAGTAGGTCTCATGGTGGTCATACGTCAGATAGAGATGACATGATAAGAGATGGTAGATTCTAGGATACTCCAGATAGGAGAGGTGATGGACACATGTACTATTCTAGTTCTTATCCTGACATGCACTATGATCATCATCGTTATCACCCTTACAGGATGAGTGATAGGGGATACTTTCTAGAGGAGTTTAAGAAAGTGAAATCCCCTAATTTTGATGGAGAGTTGAATAAGCCTGAGGATGCATAGGCTTGGTTACTTGGCATGGACAAATTATTTGAATACAGAGGATATGAAGGCCAACATAGCTATATTCAACATCAAAGGGAAAGTGCATATCTCACGAGAAGATGTAAAATGGGTTAGAGACATCAGGAGAGAGGAATTGATTTGGCATGAATTCAAGAGACTCTTTAGAAAGAAGTACTTGTCGGAAAGGTACTATGACAGCAAAGCCAAGGAATTATATGAGCTCAAAATGGGATCGATGATAAATGAGGAGTATACGACCAAGTTCTTGGAGCTATTGAGGTATGTACCATATCTTAATTATGAAAAGGCTAAAGTTTAGATATGTTTCAATGGATTTCCATTAGCATAATCATAACAACATATCAACATGCACAAGTGAATGTACCAACTCATAAACATCACTCTAACTAGGGTTCAGTCATCAATGCAAGGCCATATCAACAATGCATGATATGACCTTATGCATGACAACAACCATTACTTCATATACACATTTCTACATGAAACTGACAATATACATAAGAAATGCCTAATCAACTACAAATACACATAAATGCATGTAGTCAAACATAATTAATCAGTTCTTGAAATCAACCTACAACGCTGATACATAGAATCCAAATATTCAAGAATGTAACCTAACATACAAGGATGTAAGTAGGCAACATAAAATCAACATGTAAGAGACATATAATCCATTTGCAACCATTCACATGCTCATGATACTTACTCTTCATGAAATCAATATCAAATTCTCCATGATAACCATACTACAACCCTAATCAATCATTGAGCAAATCTAACAAGTATATAATTGTAAGAGACACATAGGAAATTGACATGCATGCATGATCAACACCTTCAACCCATCTAGTTCAAGAGTTGAACCATGCTGAGATGCCACTCTATAACACCCTCCTCTTAGGCCTACCTAAAGTAACTATGCTAGTCGGGGTAAACATGAGACGAGAGTCTACTATGATTAGACTTGACCTCCTATGTGACCTCAAGGAAGTGGAATCGACGTAACATCACACACAATCATCCAACATCATCAACAAAACCCTCAGGAGACAAGTCAACCACTAAAATAGTTTGTCTCTGGGACTTGCTACTATTTTAGGTCTCTTAGGCCATAGTCACTCTCATGCTATGATAAATGGAGCGACCAAAAACCTAAATTGGCTCTCACATGCCTACCTTCCAACGACTATGGACCAAAATTTCCAGTGTTGTGCAAACAACCCTGGGGTTTAAGACACTTTTCAGACCCATATCACATGCCACTACCTAGAATGGAATGATAGCTTGAAATCAAGGAAAGTACAGGGAAACAATGAAGCAAAAGAAATAAACTTAACAAGACCTTAACCAGAACCCTACTAGCCATGGCATGTATTTTTTCAAACATATCATCGACATGTAACCTACATGTGTAAACAATAGAATTAAGTCTAGGGATCTCATACTTATCTCAGAATCATTATGAACCATTGTTCCCTCATGTCATTTTGTGCATTATCATCTATTAGGTCATAAACACATTATCCATTCATGTAAAAGTAAAAACATGTTGAGAGACATACATAGCACCTGCCACAAAATGTATATATAACCGACATAATAGGAACATAAATACAATGAACATATCAACCATCAAAATCCATATATACATCAATACATTTTCACATGAAAATCAGGAGAATGAATTTCTCATTAATGAATGCAACAAACCAATTGAAGATGGGACTACCACATTCCACCCAACCATAGAATGGCTGAGCCAAATCTCTCTTTATTTATGCATCCTCATGCCATATTCCAAGCATGAATGTGGGATCTCATAGAACACATCAATCAAAACTCATCCAGGGCTTCTAGAGGCCATCCACCTCAACCCGTCAAACAATGATTCCACCTCACGGTTGAACATCATAAGACCATCATCAGATTGGTCTCCATCCATCCTTCTAGGGCTCCTAGAGCATTTGTCCAACCAAGGATTCTAGAACTAGCAACTCAACTCACAGCTTATACAGGGATTCCAGAGTGTTTGCCTAACCAAGGCTTCCAGGACTAGTAACTCAACCCACCAAGGGCTTTAAGAATGTTCATCAAACCAAGGATTTCAGGACCAATAACTCAACCCACGTTGTTACAGGGCTTCAAGAGAGTTTGTTCAACCAGGCTTCCATGATGAATAACTCAACCAAGCCAAGGAAATATGAGAACCAACAAAAAACAAATAATGAAAGTAAACCCACAATCACCATGGCTATCTAGGAAATGGCAAGGCTAGGAAATCCACAGCTGATCCACACAATATTGCATGCCAATGACAAATCATAACCAAGAAACCACATGCATATGTCATGCATGCCAAAAATAGTGAAGAAATCATACATGCAACTCAATACCTACAAGAAAATATGATGTAGTTGTTGATGTCGATGCCTTCTTATGCTTTCTTGCTCTTCCTTTGCCTTCTTTCTCTAAGAATCCAAGTATGCCACACTCACCAAGCATGCTCCGAGAAAACTCTAAGTATCCAAGAGTATCAGAGAGAGAGAGAATAATGAGAGAGAGCTCCAACACTGAACTGAACAAAGGTTACCAACTAATCCTCAGAAGCCTTTTCATGGATGAGGCCTCTATATTTTTCATTTTCCATTATTTTACTTCATTTTCCTCCTCACATGCAAACTGTGATCTTTCACCTCCTTTTTCTCCTAATTTCCATTATTATCATAAATAAATGTGCCAAAAAAGTCATTTTTCCTTTTAATACCTTAGTCATTTCCTTTGCCAATTTCCTTAGCCATAAACAACCAAATGAACACCCCCTAGGATATCTTGCCCAAAATTCATCTTGGAATAAGTGTCCATCAACCGTGGTTATTGTTTTTTCCTTTTATTAACTTTTACTACATGGAATTTTCACCAAGGTTGTTATAGTCCACAACTGCTTTAACTACTCAAAACTAGTTGCACATTCCTTTTTTCATTCAAATTTCTTACCTTTCCTCTCCAATGACGTAATAGGATATGAAATTTGAGAGAAGTTCTTGATGAGCCTCCTATAATAGCATGCTAGGCCCATAAATGATCTTCCCTCGTCAACATTTCTAGGAGCTTCCCACTCCATTATAACTCTTACCTTTTCTACATCTACTACTATGCCTTCCTTGGAGAGCACATGCCCCATATAATGTAGCTCTGTTCGAAATAAGCTACATTTACTTAATTTAGAATACAACTAATTCTCTCTCAACAATCTCAACATTGTTGCTACATGCTTGGCATGGTCTTCTTCATTCTTAGAATATATCAAAATGTCATCAATGAATACAATAACAAACTTGTCCAGATAAGTATGTAACACACTATTCATCAAGCACATAAAGGTAGCTAGAGCATTAGTCAAACCAAATGGAACTACAAAAAAAATCATAATGCCCATAACTAGTCAGGAAAGATGTCTTGTAAATTTCCTCTTCCTTGATGCATACTTGATGATATATGGATCTGAAATGAATCTTTGAGAACATTGCTACTCCCTTTAACTGATCAAATAGGTCATCGATCCTCGACAATAGGTACTTGTTATTGATGGTCACCTTGTTCAACTACCTATTATCAATGCATAACCTAAGAGTACCATATTTCTTCTTGAAAAACAAGACCGATGCACCCCATGGTTATACACTTGGCCTAATTTATCCCTCGTAAAAAACTTCCTTCAACTACAACTTCAACTCTACCAACTTTGGAGTGCTCATCCTGTATGATTCCTTTGATGTTGGTGTTGTCCCTGGTGCCAACTCAATAGAAAAGTCTACTTCTTTGTGAGGTAGAAACTCTAAAATATTTGTTCAAAACACATCCTAAAAATGTTGCAAGGTCAGGTATCTACTCAATATCTCTACATCCTCATCCTCCTTAACTTTATCACTAGAAGTGTGTACTTCAAGTAACACACTCCCTTTTCTGCAACAATGTTTTTCCTACATAGTTGTCACCATCCTAAATGATGTTTCTTTTTTCTTACCGTGCAATATTCTCTACTCCCCATTGTAATCTAAACACTCGATGGCTTTGTCATAACAACCCACTTTGGTCCTATGAAGAAATAACTAGTCCATACCAAAAATCATACTATATGACCCCAACGGTAATACATTCAAATGTGTTGAAGTAGGCATGCCATTTAACTCAAATGCATAATCTCTTACCCAATGATGAACTCTCTTCTTGGTACCTGTAGCGAACTTCACTAGCCAAGATTCTTCATGCACTTCTTTATGCAAACAACACTTATCCACCAAGTTAGCGTTAACATAACTAGAATTAGATCCAGGGTCAATCAAAATAGAAAAAACTTGATCACAAAGCTTACCTTCCATCTCAATGATAAATGCTTGATGATTTTCCTTCCTATTATCCAACACTGCATAGATACAAGGAATTCTCTGGCCAACATCCCTTGCATTCTGCACCTCTTGTGCAATATAGATATGAGGTCTACCACCCTGATTTTCTAGACAATCCCTCTGAATATGCTCCTTACCAAATGTCCAACACTCCAATCGTCTTGTACCATCACCTATATTCTACAACTGTGTCCCATGTCCCTCTCTAACTACATTGAACTTCTTATGTGGTGCAACATTCTATTTTTCTTCTGCATTTTGAGGCCTTGTTCTTTTCATATTCCATTTACCTTTACTTTTATCTTTCCCTTTCTATCCTTGCGATTCTATCTTATGCTTTGACTGTTCATAGAAATGCTTTAGTTTCCCAATAATTTCCTCAAGTGGATGAGGCTCATCATACTCAATCTGATCTCTAAATGCTAATGGAAATCCATTGAAACATATCTAAACTTTAGCCTTTTCATAATTAAGATATG
>Ga0181464_1001580_pt1 | contig 11444 bp, 10 predicted proteins | sample InSIn2gowninarea_FD_119074 | JGI IMG/M metagenome (GOLD analysis project Ga0181464, IMG submission 119074) | Clean room microbial communities from NASA Spacecraft Assembly Facility at Jet Propulsion Laboratory, Pasadena, California, USA -... ...
TCTTGTTTTTCTTACTACGATCTCAGTTTTGCTACCTGCAAGCTCTACTTTTCTCTCTTCCTCCACTCTATTGTATGTACCCTCTGCTTCCTTTTGCTTCTGTTGCTAAATCCACCTGCATGAAGATCGAATCTACTTTCACTCTAAAACTTGTTTCTCCCACTGTTATGTCAACAACTTCTTCTTTCCCTAATCTTGTACTATATTTTTTTCTTCTTCTACTACAGTTGGACTTATTCTCCCTCTGTTTTATCATAAACATCCTCTTTCCCTGATATTGTACTAGATTATTTCCTTCTTCTACTGCTACTGGACTTGCTGCCATGTTTGTGTTTACTCCTTTTCTATGAACAATTGTGTGTCTGCATATATTAACACTTAACTAGTCCTTGTTCAATTGCTTCCCCAGTACTACTTTCAGTGGTATCTCTTGAAGAAGCTCTCTTTGGTGCCATGGTCATAATGTCTGCTGGCGAGAAGCACTTCATGAGTGTGGTACTTGTAGGATAGAAAGGACACTCATGGCAAGCAAACATTAGCTCTTGCAAATCTAACTTCACAACATGATCAAGCAACAATCCAGGAATTTGATGAGGGATTGCACAATTTTGACTGACAGGGGTGACTGACTAAATGTGGGAAATGCACACTGCAGAGTCCCAGCAGTCAGCGTGGAAGCTTGATGACTAGAACTGTGCAATGCGCAGTTCAATATGGGCCAAGGCCTACGAGAGACTGCACATTGCGTAGTCTCAGTGGCCAAAATGGGAGACTCACTCCTAGAATTACGTAATGCATAGTTGGATCCAACCCAGGCCATGCTCAGCGCAATTCTAGAGGCGAAGGCAGAGGCTTGAGTCCCCCGATTGCGCAATGCATGTTGTGCATAGTGAGATTCGAGTAAGGGAAACCGAGATCTTCCCAAGGGAGTGTGAAAAACAAGAAGATCTAAAAGATGGTTTGAATATGAGTGCAGATCTAACTACTTGTAGATGTATGCATGTGAAACAATTGCATCAATTGATTAAACTAAAGGAAAATGAAGCATGTGAAGAGATTCACCACAGCGACAACTGTTGGTGCAAAAACGGGAAAACTCATGCAAAAATTGGGAAAGGCAATCTATAACTCGAAACAACACTTCTACTAGTCATTGTCCAAAGAAACAATTGAAACAACATTCACATAAGCTAAAAAAAGGTGACAGAAAAAGTGATGAAAGATGATAAAAGAAAAAGTCACCCAGAAAAGTGATGATGATGCATCGAAGGTTCCTTGATCTCCTCGGGAATGCTAGAGCTCTAAGATCGAGTGTGAAAATGAGCTCTAGTAGTGTTTATTACATATAATTAAGTAAATTGGAATTTATGACGCATATGCCTAAGATCAAGGACAAAAACGACACTTGGCGAAAATTTCTAAAGATAGTAACGTGCCACCTTCGGGAAACTAATAATATATCCCTACTTCCTATGGATGATTTTTTTCCCTTTAGTTTTATTTATTTTACAGGGGTAAAATTGCGATGCATTTTCCAAAAATATTGTATAGTTCTGGGAAGGACTAGGAAACTCTCTAGCTCATGCACTTTGCATGTTCTAAGCTTAATGGGATCTACACAATTTCTAGGCTTAATGGCTCTAGGCTACCTCTCCTTTCTACACAATTTTCCAACTCAAGGTTGGCTTCCATTTAGTACTGCACATTTTCAGGGCTTAAGGATCACTAGCAATTAGGATTGTGCAATTTCCAAGAGCAAGGTAAATTTCCCTCAAGAATTGCGCAGTTCTCTAAGGCAAGCCCAGAACTGTCAAGTGACCAAGTTAGAAGATCGACTTGTGCGTTAGAAAATGAATTAAGTAAGAAAACACAAGCCAAGCTAAAAGAATAATTCTAAGTCAAAGAACAAGTATCTGGATCAATCCAAGATGATTTGTTGTGGTTTAGAACGAAGGCTCCAAAATCGAAGCATAAGAAAAATTTTGGAGGGTATTTGTAGCTGCTATAACAGGTTCCTAGACCCAAGGAAAAGTTTGTGGTTACATCTAAATGGCTTCACAAATCAAACTTGGAGCTTATGGGAGTGTTAAAAAATATGAATCTAGGTTCATTGCTCGAGGTTTCTCTCAAAAGGAAGGAGTGGACTATGACGAGATATTTGCACCAGTTGCCCGATATACCATTATCTGATCAATTATTGCTCTTGCTACCTCTCAAGGATGGAGCCTACACCAAATGGATGTTAAGACTACTTTCTTGCATGGCTCACTTAAGTAGGAAGTCTACTTGGAATAACCTCATGGGTTTGAAGTACAAGATCAAAGGACAACGTGTGAAGGTTAAAGAAAGCCCTCTATGGGTTGAAGCAAGCCCCTAGGGCTTGGTATGAGAGGATCGATAGCTATCTTATGAAGTTGGGATTTACAAGGAGTGAATTTGATCCTAACCTATACTTCAAGGTTTAAAAGGACATGCCTCTAATTTTGGTCCTTTGTGTAGATGATGTCTTTCTGACAGGTGGAGACCCTCACATTTATCAATGTAATAGAGAGTTGGCTTCTAAGTTCGAGATGAAAGATTTAGGTTTGATGCACTACTTCCTAGACTTGGAGGTCTGGAAAAATCTAGGTGAGATTTTCCTTTCTCAAGGAAAATATATTGTGAAGTTGCTCGAGAGATGTCAGATGGTGGATTGCAAGTTTGCGTCTACTCCGATGGAACTCAACTTCAAGAAGTTATGTGGAAGTGTTGTTGGGCCCGAATTGGAAAATATTTCTAAATATAGAAAACTTGTGGGGGGGCTAATGTTCTTGGTAAACCCTCATCCTGGCATAAACTTCACTATGAATATATTGAGTCAATTTATGGTCGAGCCTCATCACATACCTTGGATTGCTGCTAAGAATCTCTTGAGATATCTCCAGGGCAAAATCAACCATAGACTGAGATACACTGTCGGGAATTTGAGGCTACATGGATATACAAATGTTGACTGGTCTATCAATGTGCTGGATTGTAAGACTCAATAGGGTCTACTTCAATTTCTTGGATTAGAAGGAAGCAAAAATTGGTTTCTCTAAGCACCATCGAGGTTGAATACATTGCAGCTAATATGGCCTATTGTGAAGTTTTTGGAAACACTGGGGGGGTGAGTCATTCTTTCTTTTCAATTGTTATTTTTACTAGTTAAGATTACTTATAATTAGAAGACAAAATGAAAAATGATAGAACAAATTATTTTATTATTAGAAATAACGAGGACTCCAATCCTCTTCTTTACAATAAATCAGGTATAATATAGTGTAGGGCTCCAACCCTAGATGAAGACACTAATATTCAATCCACTAGGTTCTAACCTATACTTTTCCAAGCTCTGACTTGGACTTCACTAGGCATCTACCTCTAAGGCTCCAACCTAGTCTTCTTGAGGACTCTTATCCTCTAGGGCTCCAACCCACGGCTTCAATTCTTCAAGATATATTCAATAGTTCCTCAAGGATCCCAATATCTTTTGCAACTAATCTTGACAAAATATTCACCTTAAACAATGCCTTTAAACAATATTCAAAGAACTTAGCTCATCAATGACAACTTTGTCTTCTCATAAGATGTCTCCACAATTCTTGATTTCACCGAAACAAATTCTCTAAGGATGCCTCATGATGTCTTTAGCAATGCATCATGGTCTCCAAAAATGTCTCCAAGATTTCTTCAATAAGTTGTCCCAAGAATTCTCCAATACAATGAAGGATCCTCCAAGGTATGTTCCAAATCTTTAAGAAGACTTCACAAGTCAACAACCCTTTACTAATCTTCACAGTTCAACAGGTCTTCACAAGTCTTCACAACTTCTGCATACTAGACTTCAACAAGTTTACAATGTCTCTTCCAAGAAATAGTGCTCCAAGATCTAAGGTCTTAGAAACTTTCCACAGCTCTGAGATATTTGAGGTATTCACTGAACATAGGTCTCAATATCCACCCAATGAAGGCTCCTCCAAGGTATGTTCCAAATCTTCAAGAACACTTCACAAGTCAACAAGTGTTTACTAATATTCATAAGTCAACATGTCTTCACAAGTCGTCACAACTTCTACATACTAGACTTCAACAAGTTTACAATGTCTGGTCCAAGAAACAATGTTCCAAGATCAGAGGTCTTAGAAACTTTCCACAACTTTGAGATATCTGAGGTCTTCACTGAACACAGGTCTCAGTATCCACCGATGTATAGCCCTAGCACCATAGTCACCTGCACCTGATCTTGTATTATTTTCCACACGGTAGTTGTTAGTGATGACTATCTCCAAGGTTTACCTTATAATTATTGCACTGAGCCACTTCCGTTCTGCAATTCCACAAGTCCAAGCTTGTGATTGTTCACACACCCTCCAAGGCACCACACTATCCAAGGTTTATTTGTTGAGGCTATAGGTCTGAGCCTTAGCAATGGTCACAATGATTGTCTCAAACTTCAATCTCCAAACTGAGATAAGAGGTAAGATCCAAGATCTAAATGAGCTTCCACAAGTAAGGATTTTTATAGTATGAGGTTTATATGTTGAGCCCTCCTCATATGTCTAAGCCCTTATCCACAAAAATTCTCTTATTGTTCTTTAAGTTTTTATTGTTAGTTCAAGTTTCAATGAGCCTCCAGCAAATATAAGCTTCAATATGCAATATCTAAAGTTTATGAGTATAGAACCAACCTCCTAGAGGTTACTGTCCACCACAAGTCTGAGCTTCATTAGCCTTCACATAAGTGTATGCTATTGCAATCTGAGCTTCACAACAATGTAACAAGTTCGAGTTTGATGATTGTTCCTTGTCCCTATCCAAGATGAAATGGAATTTGTCACAAGTCCATGTTCAACAGTAGTCTACCACAGATTGGAGGCACAAATTTGAACCTTCAATCATAGATCTGAGCTCAAGAAATAAACTTCCACAAGGCTACAATCCCACAAGTCCAAGGTCAAATATAGGTGATTGTTTATTATCTGAGATATATGTGGTTACAGTCACTATTTTGAGGTAAGGTAGCTCGATTTTAAATAATAACCCAATAGAAAATAGCCCAAACAATAGACTTATTATTCTCCTCGACTTTGTATTTCCCTCTATCTTCTTATCCACCTTCTCTATGAAATCTTTCATTGAGCTTATGATGAGAAATGAGGTGTATAACCTTATATATATACACATTTTGAATTTTAATGAATAGACACGTCACTTGGTGAGACATGTCAGCCTACACAAGTCGGCTTAGGTCAGCTAGCATAAAAAATATAATATTTTTTCATTGAAAAATCATTTTCTCTCGGTTTATGAGGAGTTAGAGAGCGAGTAATAGCTTGTTGGAAAGGGGAAAATGACTTCTACAATCTGGTGCCATTTTCATCTTCAAATAGGGCCTTTTTACCACCAAAAAGATATATTTTTGTGAACTTTCATCATTGTTTTATCATGACAGCCTTTAGGATTTTTCCATTATGTTTTAGACAGTGTTTGGGGCTTTCATATAGGATTAAGACAATTTATATTTTAAGCCTTCAAGTTTATGACATGCAAGATGAGGTCTTAATGTCTTAGGATATTTTTTTAAGGTATCATCATTATTAAGGTTAGGCTTTCATTAAGAGAAATAACATGTATGATTTATTAGGATGTATATGAGATATATAGCTGGGGTTTCATGAGAATATTTAGATCATCAGTTGTAGGGCTAGAGAATCATTATCACTTCATAGGGTTTATATATATGAATTATGCTTAGGGTTTCATGGGAATTTTAGCAAGGCTAGGGCATCATGAATCTAGGGCTTTAGGGATTTATCATGTAGCTAGGGTATATGCATCATGTGACTTGAATATGCATAATTAGGGTTTCATCCTAGGGCTTGCATGAGGTTAGGGAAACATCATGAAAGGATTATTGATGCATCAAAAAAATATTTTCCATCTCCAACAATGCCATATTGATATCAATGACAACTTTGACTAAAAAAGTTTGTACGGTTGAGGAAGCTCTTCAGTGAGCTATTTGACCACGTGTTGGATAACACTGTGATATTTTGCAACAACCAGAGTGGGATTTTCCTTTAAGAGAATCTCGTGTTCCACGACCTCTCCAAGCACATTGATACTAGGTGCCACTTTATCCGATATATGGTACATCGGGGAGCAATAAGGCTCCAACACATCGGGATTGATGAGTAGGTCAAAAATATCCTCACGAAACCCTTAGGGAAGGTCAAATTCTTGACCTTCCGTGAGAGACTTGGAGTCATGGAAAGACCCTCCCATGAGGGTCCCACTTGAGTTAGACACTGAGATATGGGAGCTCCGGGGGAGTTGGGGTACTTCTCGGAGCTATGAGTGACCATAGGGTGAGTGGTTCAAGTTCCCCTATTAGTGTGTTGTGTACACGCTGAGTGGTTCACCTTCCCCCGTGATACCCCATGATGGTTGACATGTGTGTAGGGTGAGTGGTTCACCTTCCCCTACGATTGACATATGCATAATATGAGTGGTTCACCTTCTCCTATGGCATATGAATAGGATGAGTGGTTCACCTTCTCTTGTAGATGCCACAACATATGCCCTACCCATGTAATTGAGACTCATGGGAAGTACCTCTCATATGGTCAATGAGTTGGGAAAAGTGGATAGTCACCATAGCACTATCGATGGACGCATCGTGTACTATTGTACTCCCTATGTCCAGGATGCATGGTGTTCAACCACATGATCTTGGATCAAGTATGATTGAAATTCTACCTCTAGACTGACTTTTTTCAGTGGAGACTGGTAAGGTCTTGTGACTCACTCTTGATCAATTCTTCTTCATTATTCATATTAGTGTTGAGCAGAGCACATATGAGATATAGAGATGGTTCATGGCAACATGATGGCATGATAATCGATGATGATGGATGGATTGGCAGGTACAATTCTCCCTAGTTGACAGGGAGTGTTAAAATTGGAAACTAAGGCCAAATTCCACCTTGGGACAACTCTTTTGATGGAGATGATGATTGCATTAGATTCCTCTTTTTGAGAGGATGAAGATTGATATAATGATAATCTCATTTGGACAAGTAGAAGTATGTTTTTGAATTTATGCCCACTTATGTACAATTTATTCAAGTTAGCCACATCATCATGTAGGCTCATGAAGCCGAATAGACATGACTCTTCGCCCTCATCAACTTGTATAAATAGTAAATACAAGTGTCCTCTCACCTCATTTGGCATCTTCATTACTCACACATTCTCTCTCCTCTCATTGGTTCATACAACTAATGGGCTCGTATTTTTCTCTCACACATGTGGATCAAGAAGGGTGAATTGTCTGGTGGTGGAAAGTGCCTTCAAAGGAGTGACAAGGTTGAAAGCAGATTCATCTTCTTGTTCTAAGAATTTTCAGAGAAACTTTGTTGTATTAATCATATCACGTTGTCCCATAAGAATTTATGAATACTATTTTTTTTCAATTTGTTCTTCAAGTGTTTTTGTATGATTCTATAACACCATAAACACTAAGAATTGAATTTTGGCCATTAGTTCTCTCAGAAAAGAAACTAGCTGGACAATAGACTATACTCTTCATTATTAATTAAAAATCAACCATTTCCAACTGTCTATCTTTGTGCATATCTTTCTCCTATTTTACTTTATTTTATCAACATTTTGGACTAAAATTTTCTTTGAATTTCTATAAGATATACACAAAAAATTATTATGCTTTTGCATAGTCTTGTGGCTTAGAGAACACTATTTTGGTGGATATTTATAAAATACTTTTATTTTATTTTTTTATTTTGTTCATTTCAATTATACTTACTGTCCTATACGTAAATTTACATGGTGTTATATTTTCCTTTTCTTGTCAATACAATACATTTTAGTTTTCTTTTCTTTTTCTTCAGTTGTAAATCAATATAAAGAAAAAAAAATCACAACATGAGGCCATAAAATTAAGGGCCTAGTCTCACTATTTCACGTGCCCTGTGAGATTCGAGGGTTTGATGGTAAAGCCTATAAGCTCCATCCATCTACATATTTTGGAAACCATACTGAGGATAAAATTGAAAGAGTAATTCTTGGTTTCTAAGAGAGGCTTCGTATTAGAAATGACCATGCAATCCGCGCAACAACCTAATATTGAAAATCATATTAATAATCAAAGAGATATTGCTCATTCTCTATTCGGGTTTATTATTGATAATTATAATGCTATTGAGAAAATTTCACATAATTGGGTTGTTATAGCTCAAGACATCGTTTTTCAAGATAAGAGAGAGGCTTTAGAAAGGTATACCTGCAACCACGAACACGTTGCTCATAGATAGATGAAATATGACCAATGAGTTTTGATTATAAAAGACAATGCATGAAGAAATTCCTAAACATAATATTATCAGCGAGATCCAAAGACACAAAGTTATCCTTTCTGTAGGCTCATTGCATGTTCTTTCAAAGTCTCACTAGTTCTTCACAAACTACTTCACTTACATAAAGAGTGATGTCATGAATGCAAGCTTCCATGATATCTTCTTATTCTTTAATGTCATCATCATTGACTACGTCCTCTTCAATCTCTATTTTCAACATATATTCTTCATATACTCTTATTCAGTCAACAATAAGCCCTGCCAAAGTGATTAAAAATTACTAGCTTTTTCAATTTGAAGAAGATGCTAATGCTACACCATAGCATGTTCAATCACCTTTGAATTTAAGACTCGCTAATACCATGGGGGCTTCACTCAGTGAGCCTCTGACATATCACGTGCGTTCATGGCATACTAACTAACTTGACTACATATTGGAAAATACCTCTAAAATTCACATTATTTAACCCCCTACCAATATGAACCCAATACACCTTCCCAATTTAGAAAACCCCTACTTTCACTAGATATTGTAGGTATCCATTTTTTCATTAACATTTTTTATACCCTCCAATATATAAACCCTTTACCCCCTATATATCCCCCAATATATTATGTCATTTTTTCCTCAATATATATCCCCCAGTATGAACCCACATGGTATGGTATTTCTCTCCCAGTGAAGCCCCCTTGGCTAATACTCCTCTTCCTAAATTTAAGTATCACCTTCCTAAGTTTTTTTACATATGGAAAATTATTGCTAACGAACATCTGATAGCATTTTCTAATGCTTGCGACAATATAGTGGAAATTGACAATGACACTTGCATGCACCTTTTTTCAATTCTCTTGAAGGTAAAGTGATTGTTGATTTCTTTGATACCCCCCCAGGGATTCCTTGGCCTAGGAATAATTATGCTAATGGTTTAAGTCCACTTATGGACAACCTTGAGTCCATGTTGATATCTTGCCTGGATATAATAATGTTTCTTTTGTAGAAGGTGAGGCAATCAAATATTTTAATTTACATTTTACTAAACTATATAATCAGATCCTAGAGATCATTAGACCTTAGAGCCAAGCTACTATGATACACTATTATAGTGTGTTACCTCCTTATCATAAGTGGCTTGAAGAAAAAAATGTTGATAACTTAGAATGTTCTCTTTATATTTTCTTGGAGTATGAAGAACAATTGCGCTGAACTGACCTCCCATTACAAGATCACACTAGTCAAGCATATATGTCCTCGATCCTTTAGCTCATGCAAGACATGAGAAATAGGATGATTTATTTTGAAAGAAAAAGTGTGACTCAATATCACCTTGAGGCTTCTTCCTTAGTGCTTATACATACCCCTCCACAAACCTATCAGCCTAATGCTCTTTTCTCTTGCCCATGGTGCAAATTTTGCAATGAGAATTATGATAAGAAGACTTTTGAAATAAAGAAAAATGCAAGGGAAAGGATATTTGTAAAAAGACTTGATCCTATAGTTGCTACATTAGACTAGGTCAAAAATGAGAAAGTATTAGTTATTGAAACCATAAGTAAGCCTCAAGGGTTAGGTCAATTGGTTGAGTCCTCGTCGTTAAATCACCTTTTCTATTGAGAGGTCATGGTTTCAATTCTCTCGACACCCTCTAGGTCAAGCTTCGTGGTTGAGCCGACAGGAAGTGATTCCTTTGGGTGGATCTTCTTGGTACAAATATTCTAGGGACATAGCGGTCATTGATCTTCAGGGTTCATGAACCACATAGAAAAAACCAAATGCACTTTTAAGGCTCAAAATACAAAGAATAAACATTTCAAGTGACCTAAGAGTCATAAGTTTCTTGATCGCTCATTCTCATGATCAAATGTAAATAATTAATATTCACTTCCTATTGTAAACTTTACCTCTCCCTCCTCTTCAAATTTACCTAAATTCAACATCCTCTAGTACATGGATAACATCAAGGATAATGCCTCTTTTCTTGATATGGATACTATTCTCGAACAAAAAATTTTTCTTGAAAAGAAAGTGCTTATGGTTTTCACACTTGAAATACAACAAGAAGAGGAATCTAATGAAGAGAAAATATTTATTGTACATAACCCCCGTAGCTTTCCAAGAAGTCTTCCTATCTACATTTCGATGAAGGTTCATGAAAAAATAACACATTTTTGTTTAGTTGATGGTGGTTCGGGCCCCAATATAATGTTGTAAATAATTATGGAAGAATTGGGCTTGTAGTGTTTCGAAGAAGCACTTAAGAAATTTCTTTCTTTCAATAATTCTTTGCAAGAGACAATAGACAATATTAAATATCTTACCTTAATTATCTATGCACATCCATGTTAATTTTAGTTAACAATGGCATGTTATATGCTTAGCACATTTTACTTGAGTGTTCCTTTAGCAACCCAATAACAATTTCCAATTTTCCAATAGAAATCACAATAATCACATTGATAGTAAAAGCAGATAGAACATGAAACAAAATGAATAAGACAAGTGAAGACAAGAGGACACCAAATTTAGCGAATTCTACGGAAAAACCCCAATGTGGAGAAAACCTTTTGATCAAATCTTCTTATTATTGATATCAAATTTTCAGCACAGAGAGAGTACAAAAGTCAAAGTTGACTTGCCAAATTCAACGTCAAAACATCCCTATAAATTATGCAGTCAAGTAGAGTCAAACTTCAGCCCTAACCAAAAGTGAAAGTTGGTCAAAACAACAATAGAATGTCCTCAAAACAACTCAGACTTCCCCAGTCAAACTCGGCCTTATCAGGAGGTCAAATTCATCCAAAAATAGTTACAAAGTCAATAGTCAAGCTTGGTCAAACTATTGTCCTCAAATCTACGGTCAACCTACAATTTTGGTATACGGTCAAAGTGTTCATAATACCTCGGTTTCTATGCCAAAATTTGTGCCCTACCCAAACAAATAATCTCCCAAAAAATTGAAGTCAAACTCTCCTTGGAAGGTCAAAGTCAACAATGGTGAAACTGCAGTCAATTTTGAAATTTCAGCCCTGTAATTTGGCTTATGAAATTCA
>Ga0181464_1001581_pt1 | contig 11443 bp, 9 predicted proteins | sample InSIn2gowninarea_FD_119074 | JGI IMG/M metagenome (GOLD analysis project Ga0181464, IMG submission 119074) | Clean room microbial communities from NASA Spacecraft Assembly Facility at Jet Propulsion Laboratory, Pasadena, California, USA -... ...
GGAGATAGAGTTAGCCAATCACACCACTTGGCCAGGCATTCAACTAACACTGTCGTCGCCGCACTGCAGCCTTGATTGCACCACAAGCGTCCAATCAACGGCGAGCGACTTCGCTGACGAGCCAGCTCTCTTCGACGACACCACTTGGCGCCTTGCAAGTATCACGAAGACCTTCACAGCTGTGGCCATCTTGAAACTGGCGGAGCGGGCGCAGCTGGATCTATACGCTCCTGCTGTACGATATCTTCCCAGCTGGGCCATCGGCCTGCTTCAACAATCGCAAGGATCCGAATATGCTGAACAAATCACGACTTGGCATCTCTTACACCACACAAGTGGATTGAGTGATTTTGCTAGTGATCCGCAATGGATGCAAGAACTTCTGCGTACACCACAGCATATGTGGACCACACGATCCCTCATTGAATGGTCTACAGTCAATTCGACATCTGTTGGATATCCTGGGGAAATCTATCATTACAGTGATACCGGCTATACTCTCCTTGGCCTAATACTGGAGGATATAACACGGACTGACCTCGCAGCCGCTGTTCGCGACTTGACCAGCCTTGACGTGCTCGACATGCCATCTACATGGTGGGAACTCCTGGAGGCACAACCTGAAGGCTCCCGGCCACGAGCAGGACAATACTACGACACTATCGATGTTACACGTTTCAATCCGAGCTTCGACTTATATGGAGCCGGTGGTCTAGTGAGCAATTCCAGGGATTTGAACCGTTTCGGACGAGCACTATACCAAGGTCGATTACTGAACGAAACAACCACAAAGTTGCTGTATACCTTGGAGCCTTCAGGGATTTATGGCTGTGGTATTGTCAAGTACTCCTTCGGCGGGCAACAAGCTTGGGGCCATACAGGCTTCTGGCACACCTGGTTGTATTGGGTTCCGTCTCTGGATCTGGTCATTTCTGGGGCAAGCAATCAAGCGGCCGGCGACTCATTTGACACGGACAAATTGGTTCGAAATATCATCGACCATGGCTGTACCCCGCTGTAGATTTGTACGCTCACGTTCGGGCCTGTGTGAAGAGCAGGAGCGGCCTTCACTCGACCTTTGAACTTTGTCGAGCTTTTAGAAAAGCAAGCCTTGCATAAACAGAATGATAGGTGACGTGAGTTTCGGCCATCTCTGGGACAGGTCCGATAATTGAGTTTGGACTGCAGATGCTCGCAGCTGCGTATACTACCTAGGTAGGCTGATGCTTGAGCATAGAGTTTTGATAAGTCCTTGAGGAATGCATCCAGGCTATGCCCATTCCACTCTTGTACAGTACCCTGTTACCATTTGGCATTACAATATGATCTAATCATTCCCTACAGTGCCTTTATCCTCCATCATCAAATTCCTGTTCAAGATTGACCTGATGTTACGATCGTGGCCATTAGAGCTATCAAGGCTATGTACTCTAGTGATCGTCGGTCGTATCGGAACATCAATTATCCGAATTCGAGCCATCTCTTCTGCCTCGGCACTGCACCCCTGCTCAGGCTTGTTCTCCTCAACCGCATCTATACAGCAGACTTTAATCGTGGTTCATGATGTGAAGCAATTGCAACAGACGAAAGCTCCGACCTCGAATATCATTTGAGCTCCTGCCTAAGAAGTAAGTTCACCTTGACAGAATACAATCATGCCATTCCTCGACCGTAGCGGAGTCAAGCTGTACTACGAAGTCCATGGCAGTGGCACACCACTACTCTTGACCCATGGCTACTCCTCAACATCAGCAATGTGGCAAGGCCAGATTGATCATATGGGACATGCGTGGTCACGGTCAGTCCTCATACCCAGCAGATCAGAGCCTCTACAGCGAAGACCATACTGTAGCCGATATGCTCGCTCTTCTGAAGCACGTCTGTCCGGATCTCAGCCAAGCTATCGTGGGCGGACTCAGTCTAGGTGGCTATATGTCTCTCGCATTCTATCGACAGCATGCCGAGCTTGTTTCGAAGCTGTTGATTATCGACACAGGTCCGGGCTTCAAGAAGGACAGCGCTCGTGAGGGATGGAACAAGACTGCCCATGGTACAGCTGAGAACTTCGAGAAGAACGGTCTGGCTCCACTTCAATCTGCTTCTCCAGAACGGTCACGGGTAACACATCGGAATGCAAAGGGTCTTGCACTTGCCGCACGAGGTATGCTCGCACAAAGGAACAACAGCGTGATCAACTTGCTGCCGGATGTTAAGGTTCCGAGTATCATCGTGGTCGGAAGTGAGGACAAGCCATTTCTGGTTGCGAGCGACTATATGACGGCTAAAATTCCTGGTGCCAAGAAGGTGGTGATTGATGGTGCTGGCTCGTCAGCGAAGTCGCTCGCCGTTGATTGGACGCTTGTGGTGCAATCAAGGCTGCAGTGCGGCGACGACAGTGTTAGTTGAATGCCTGGCCAAGTGGTGTGATTGGCTAACTCTATCTCCAGCATGGAGATCACCCATTGTGGGCAGGTTTGGGAGATATTGCCATAGTTGAAAGTGAATTGGGGCAAGGACTGGGAGTTATTGCCATAGATGAGGAATAAGACGACTAGGACAATTCGTATATGATAGGAGAGTAACATCGGAGCGCTAGGGCAAAGTCTTGTTTGACGGACTGGGCTGTTCCATGATGCCAGCTGCAATATACAGTACGTATCTATATGTACAAGGCTTGTCCAACGCGTAAATACCTAATATTACAAATCAGGTGGGGAGGGTTACCAGGTAGCACTCGGTAAAAGTTGCACGCCACTTTTGATACGCCGGATTTCTTGGCAGACTGCGATCGTTGTTCCTCCTTGGCCCGGATCAGCTGTACTAGTAATTTCGACCACCACTCTCAATTCTCCTATGTTAACGATATACCTTGGGCAATATCAGAATATAGTATGCCATACAGTCTCTCCGATTGTTCAGTCCGGGGTGTACGTGATTAAGTCAGACTCACGCCAATAAAATACGTAACACTACGTTAAACTACGGATGCCATTCACGGAGCAAGAAAACTCCAAGGTAAACCATCCTATCATATTATCGACGAAGATGTAATCTACAAAGGAACAAATATACAGACTATTTGAGATACCACTCAATCCGGCTCCTGGGGCTTGGACTACGACCCTTTCCTGAAAAGCCACAGATAGGGAAATCCGCTCATAGGTTAGCAATCCTTCACGGACATTACACATTACATGAAGATATAGTCAAGCGGATTTGGTTTCATTTACGCAAGAAGTAGGGATAAGTATGATGCACAGGAATTGCATGAGAGACCGTTTGTGCCGAAGCCTTTTACGACTAGCTTTTCAACCAGCCGGGTTCGTTGAAGTATAACAAGACGACGTGGGCGGGGGATTTCGCAACATGGACTTGCTGCATTACGGTGAGTGTATCCAATGTACCCAGGTATGTATTGATCAGATGAGCTTAGCCTGACGCTCAGCTTGCGAGCACGAATGTTGTATGTGCACGAGGTAGTTTTACTTTTGATGCTTGATCGATTGATCAAACCTGTTGTGATAGGTTTGGGGAAAACAACAAGCACCATCAAGCCGACACAGCAAGCTTATTCTTGATTCATAAATGTTCCTCAGTTGTGACCTCCCATTCAAATACTTCTCGTGCTCACAGCATGAGACGCGATCTATTTGTCACTTATGGACGCGGCTTCGGTGTGTTGCAACGAGCGACATCATGAGAACAGTCCTCAAACACAGTCATCTTGAGTGACAGCGATTACTACTGCCAGCTTCACAAAGCTGTCACTATTCACAAATCTGCGACTATAAATAAATACTTTCTCTCTTCTCGATGCATCTTCGACTTCTTCATAACTTTGTATCAAGCACGACCACCAAAACTTGATCAAGAACGACAGCAATCATGCCTCGAGGAGGCTTCAGGAACGTGGCATCAGTGCCTCGAAAGGCGAATCCAGCCTTGTCGGTTCGCTGCAATGTGAAGCCTAAGATGCCCAGCTACGCTGAGGTCGCCCAGGGCAAACCAGTTCCAGGTCAGTTTCTTAACACATTCATAGTATATCGTCTGCGCTGACACTATCAGCACCAGTACTGGCCACAAATTTCTCGACCTATCTCAGGAACTCCAAGAGAAAATCTTCGAGTATTACTACGCCGACCACAAGCGAGCGGTAGCATATTACGGTCGAGACAACAAGGTAGACAGAAGTGAATGTGCACCACAAATTCTTGTCATCAAGGGGCCTGATCGAAATCTTCGCTTAGTCTGCAAGAAGTTCAATCAAGACACCCGACGCTTCAGGCTCGCAACTTCTTGGTCTCTGAATATTCAAAACAAGGAGTACAGTTCGATCAGTATTGGGGAGGTCCTTGAACACAGAAAGCTCATAAACAAGTTGCACAAGGTCGAGAGTCTGACGATTTTGGGGTACAGCAACCAAAGTATACGCTATGATCAGGACTGGCAGACAGTCGCTGACAAGCTGACGAACCTGGAGGTGGTCGACGTGTACTTCGACGCCTACCGGCGAACATTCAACGACTATGAGAAGCAAGAATATACTCCTGAGTTCAGTCGAAGGGATTCAGCGTCCTATCAGACTGAGTTCAGGGCAGGACAGCATGACGATGATTTCTCATATGCTGCCGAAAAACTTGGTCTATGCAAATTAGCAACAGCATTGAAGGACAATGGGAACGAGGTGTGCAAGGTGTTTCTGCGAGTCGATGTCACATGGACATTTTGGCACAAACACCGCAAATGCGCCTATGCCAACGATAGTGTCAAGTTTGTGGTTAAGAGTGATAGTGTCGAGGGTGTGGAGCGAAGTTAATAAGGACTGGAAGAGCTGTCATGTTTTGCAGTCCGACTTCTCAGGAACTCTTGCTTTTTGATGTACTTGTTGGCTCATCCTTTGTGTGAGCACAGTTGTTGAATGATCGTTGTCGGACGTCAGGAAAGCACTGGCATTTCAAAACCATTTCTTTCTGCTCTCGCTGCTATCAATTCGTTCAACAGCAGTGATCTCTTCATCGCGAGGCTTCTTTGGACAATCTTTTTCAGCCTACCCCATGTCTGTGAAACGTAGTAAGGTGCAAAGACCTTGCTGACCTATAAAGCATCGAGTCCTCCGTTTGAGCCATACATTCTTCTATTCTCAAAAGGGGCTCGCAGATACCAAGTACAAGTCTGATAACAGGTTGCGCCCGTGGTGTTGAAAGTGCCAAACGCTACTCGTACATGGTGGTGAAGGTACCGAGTTGGTGCCTGAGGCTTCAAGCGCCTTTTTCTTGTGGACTGGCAGTATCAGTAGTGCTCCTTTGCACTTAATTGCTTCCACTATTTCCAGCGAACTGGCTACACGTGCGACTCTCACACAAGTAGATCGAAGTTGACCTAACTTGGGTCGACGGATGTAGAACGGGCCTGAGAAGCCTTTCCAGATACCAGTCGAACACCAGCGCCGTGTTTGTCATGCGTCGTTTCCACGTCGTTGTTATGCTGCTGCTAGAGAATGTGGTATAATGCTCTCAGTTTGTCCAAGGTAGGTTCACTTCCGCAGTCACCGAGCTCGATACACGCCAGGCATCTCTAGATTAAGATAATAGGACATGTGGATGTCACATTCGATCAGGTATGTGTTTGCTATGGTTTGACGTCGCTACCATGTCACCGGGAATTTCACTTCTTGCCGTGCCGAGGACATTGTTGGTGAGACGGTCGATGAGGGCTTAGGCGATACAAACACGTATGCCCGTTTATCACGCGTTCTCTTGCTATTCCGTATCACTATGGGATTGACTGCGTATGCTCTGGTATAAATGGACTTTGCTAACTCCACTCTTGCCTACTGACCAACCTTCAACATCTCCATCATAGCAACGCCATTCGAATCATAACCTGATCTAGAACGAGACCGACACGATGTCCCGACCAATTACTGTCACCTCAGGAAGCATGTTTCGCGACACTTTACGAGATTACCCTACGGTATTCGTGATGTTCCACGATTCCAGTACGCGATCCAGAGTTATGATGCCGCTTCTCGAAACAGCATGTAATGCTCATGCCTCTTCGTCAACTGCCTTCCTCAAGATCGACGTCCAAAATTTCCCCGGCATTGTCTCAGAGCACAGTGTCAAGGGTATACCGACCTTCTTAGCTCTCAAGAAGGGTGAGCCGGTTGGAATGGTTGCTGGCGCCGACTCCCGAAAGTTAGCTGATCTTGTGGAGAGGCACTCTAAGCCAGCTTCACTTCCCGACTCCAGCAAACCTAAGTCCTCTGGAGATGAACACGTCAAGCTGAAGCAGGAAGAGGAAAGCCTCAAGAAGAAATTACTTGCCATCCAGAATGAGCAGAAGAAACTGAAGGGAAACTCTGACTCTCACACTATTGATCGGTCGGCCGCACACAGTATTCGTCGTCGAAGCTATAGTTACACTCGTCCTGGTTATGGTGGTCGAGGCTACTGGATCTATGTTGATGACTACTAAGATCCATATAGGAGCAGGGAAATCATCGCGCTGATGGCTTCGCAGGGTTACCACTACTCAGGAAACTGCAATCATGATGAGCCTCTACGATTAAACGGTGACTCAAGGAGATGAATGTGGTAACAACTTCAGATATCGTTGCTATCTCTCATGCTTGCTCACCAGGGTGAGGTTAACCGCCTAAACAACAGTGACCACTATTCAGTGACATGAACTCTGACACATCGAAGAACCCGGATGTTGCTGCATGAAAGTACTAATCGGCACAATGTACCAGAACGACTGGAGTTCTTGAGCGAGATCGGACTGACCAGTAAAGTACACAATGGGAGAGAAACAATGACATTGTATTTTAGCTCTAACACAATCAAGTCTACAATGCTCTTGTTCTTTGTGAGAGTCAAAGCAACCTCTGTTTCTACACGCTCCTCATCCATCTGTTTAATCCATTGTCAACTCTAACAAAATGAGTTCATCATACGGTAAGTCAATTTGCAAAGACTATCGTTGGGTGACAGAAGTCAAGCCGTTGAGCAACACCGGGGAGGAGACTGTCACCCTCATGGCGCTCGTAAGCGTCCAACGCTAGAACCATGCATGAGGCGTATCTGCTACTAGAGATACACGCAATGGCTAGTGACCACTGGTACACAATAGCATAGAATGCTTGCGCCGCCCTCAGCACAGCCATTCGTGTTGCTTCTTGGTCACTGAAGGTGGCATTGCGCTACGCCTGCTTTGTCTTCGAAATGGCAACCTTGTCACGTCAGCCTACGCCGCCTTACGGTGATTCGATTATTATTTAATTCAGCACGTTTACCATGGTCCTTCTTGCCTTCGTCAGATCATCCAACGAAGAAAATAAACTCTCAATCATCAGACCTCCGAACAACACATTTACATCATTTTCGAAAATGTCTACTTATGCCCCAAGCCGCTGGACGGCCGGTCATAACCACCATCACTCCCACGATTCTCGTCACCGAAATGGTATCATGCCTGCTTACTACACAGATTCTGGAAATTGTCAAGCTTCGACAGGTCACTATCACCAACATCGTCGTCCTTACGAGAATCTGGAGTGTCATCTTCATCACCATCATCGTCGCCATTCGCAATTCTGCTCCGGCTCTCAACCTCAATCTCAGCCCCTCTACACAATCCCTGAAGATCGGGCCTACCACCACAGTTATCATTCTTCCCCACAGTATGACAGCAGACCCAGCACTTTTCACGCCCATCAACAACCATCCCAGCAACACAATGGTCACCAAGACAACCGAAACAGAGACGCTGACAGAATCCTTCTGTGCGCATCCAACGGGGGCATCACCATCGCACCAGAACAAGGCGGATGGACAGGTCCTACCGATCTCAATCCAGCAGAAGCACAACTCTGGCTACGTCTTGCCTCAGAAATGGGAGCTGACATCAAATTCCAACCCGGACCAGGAGAATTCAACAGTGCCGCAGATAATCTACGCCATCGCGCTGCTGCTGCCAGACATGAAATAGAGATGAGGGAGAGAGAGAAAGAGGCTCAGGACAGAAGACGGGGATGTTGCACAAATGATGGTGGTAGGTATTCAATACCCCTGCCCCCATATTATGGCTCATTATACCGTTGATTGACGGGACTACCGAACACTGTTAGTGCTGATGAACGATGACCCCAAGAAGAGCACATATCAGCTTCTCTACAACCACAAAAGTATTTGAGGAAACCCACTGCAGGCCAGTGATAGGAACAGGATCTCGAGCAGGCCTGAATCCAATCTTTCTCCACAAACGGGCTATGTATCAGCAACCACACACTCCTTTAAATACCAACCCATTTCCTTTGTCTAGCAACGGGTTCGATCATCCATTACATTCATTTCCAGGAGATGAGTTCTCTTCCAATCAAAACATCATGCTAACCAAGGTCTATCATCTAGTCCCTCGCCGCTCAGAGACAGTTAAAGTGAAGATTCACACTCCAAGCCACAAAAAACAGCTTCCCAGGAAACGTGCGACATCGAGACGCTAGGGCTGTTGCTGATGCAGGTGGATTATCCCCAAGATAGCTACGTGCTCTGTACAAGCAGCCTGCCGGTACGGGACATGATGTGCTAGATAGGCAGTCACAGCTCAAACAAGGATACTTCTTTTCTCAACCATATGCCTCTTTGACACCCGTTCTGTTTCACAGTGCCTCTTTTGTTCCTCTCGTGCTTCTCTATAGAAGCAGAGTCTCATACTACTACATTTACCTTCGGTGCCCTGTGCATGATGCAGATACAATCACGAACTTATGTTCTTGTCTAAACCCCTGCGAGCCGGGCATCAGTATCGAGGTCGGATCGAAACCTAGCTATCAAGATTTTTACGTTGTGACGAGCGCCACACCAAGGTAAAGATGGTCGACAACGTGGGCACGTACGTAACGATAGTAACACATGAATTTGGCCGATTATCCATGCACTACAATACGTACTTTTGACTGCCACAATACCTACCTTCACAACTATCCACCTTGTCATTAGACCCCTGTTCCTGTGGCATTCACAGCACGAATGATGTTAGTATGATTTCAGGTCCCCCTTATGGTAGGGTACGCCGATCATGTTCAATCACGACAAGTTTCTATGACAACTATCCAAGACAACCTTATGGAGACGAACACCTGCTGGGAGATTGACATAAAAATTGCAAGAGGGGGCCGTACAATATCTGCATGACTGGCTTACCCCTCAATTCTGACTCGAGGACACCGGCGAGGACTCGTCAAAGATAGTGCCAACAAGACGTTGTCCTCTCTAACTGACACAACAGTTCCATGGTACTTACTATGCAAGCACATGTGCCCGCGACGAAACTAGGAAACCAAGAAGCATAAAAGCCAGCTCAAAGCCCTCAGAAATGGGGATCCTCGAAGTCGGATACCTTGACAACTATCACAACGAGCCTCCTACAGCTACTTCAAGTCTTGTCGAAACGCTCACAGCAAGCAGCCTATAACCAAGCTCTGTAAGCAGACAGCCCAGACACAGGCACCAAGACAGGATCCCAACCTAATCAAAGCAACCAGTTGTCCAAGATGCAGTTCCTCACCCTCACCATCAGCCTCTCAGCAAGCCTCGTATCCGTCGTCCACGCACAAGCACTCTGCTCCGTCACCATCGAAACAATAGGCCAAAACTCAGTCAGCGCACGCGTGTGCGTCTCCCCACAATCCAGCTGCTTCACTACCGTCCAAACATGCACCAACCAGTTCACCAGCTGCAAGATCGAGCTGAACACCGGCGTGGTTTCCAACATCATCTGCGGCACGGCTAATGACGTAGTCGGGGTGACCACCTGTTTGTCCCAGAGTACTGCTGGGTTCAACTGTGGTGTTTAGAGGGAAGAGGTAGAGGCAGAAGATAGTATGGTGGAGCGACGAGGAACTTTATTTTGGTTAGAAAAAAGAGAGAAGGAGAGATAAAGAGGATGGGATTGGTTGAGGATAGCGGGTACTAGAATATCCAAAGTATCTTTGTAGAGCTTGTCATTCATTCCCTTCAAGCTACCAGCTGACACGTTTTCTAAGAGTGCTAGATGGCGGCGTTTCAGTAGTATGGTCACTACTTCATTCCGTCTTCATGATCACGCATAGGACTAGGCCTAGGCTATGCTCTCGACTCTGTCACAGTCTCGGCACAAAGCCTCCAAACGGCCTAACCACAACCAGTATTGACTACATATTGTCCTTCTGTCCATTGAACGATTAGTCCACTACGTGACTGCGATTACAGCGGGGCTCTGGGCCAGTCATTGAAGCTCCCACTGGTGCGTGACTGAAATCAACAATGTCCATCTACCTTTAAGCGGAGTCGAAAAGATATGTGCGTGTGGGTGTGTGTGTCCGCACGAGATTCTATCGATATCGATTGGAAAAGGGCGATGAAAGCGATGTGTCAAAATGTTTCAACAGGAGCTGAAAACGGACTGATTTGCGCTGGTGGTGTGGTTTACCGTGCGGACGCTCCTTGCGGATCGCTTGATGAATGGGAGCCTAAAACGTTGGTAAGTTTGGTTGAGGGTGAATCTCCTGGCAAGCTGAGCGGCTGACTGGTTTACCTGGTACTTGAGGTACCTAGTGGTAAGGTGTATAAGTATTACCTTAGACACAGACACGTGTAGGTGTAGTGTAAGTGTGAACCATACGAATCATTGGCTGCTGACTCATAGCTGTTTTTGTGTTTTCGTCACTTTGTCCCATCTGTGCTTCTGTTTTTGTTTAGTGGGACTAGTCGACTGGTGGACTGATGTGCAAATGGCTAGGTGAGTGAGGCAAACAAAGTGACTAAGTGATTCATGCAAGACGACAGAAATGTATAAGACTGTTCCTTATGGTGGCATCTACTCATCCCATTTCCTTCCTCGCTTTTTCCATTCACAATCCAAACTTAGTAACGGCACATTGAATACCACTCAAGTATACACATATCAACTCCCTTCCCCTCAATCTTTCTAGGAAGGAAGTACATCAAAGATGTCGGACGAACCCTGGGAATCCATAAGTAACGACGCTTCCCGTGACTCTGACATATCCGACATATCCGACTCTGCACCTCAGAATCACCCTCGAAGACGTGAGCATGCGTATAGGCCACGAGAGGTCGTTGAATATGATACATCCAGTGATGAAGAAGAGGGTGACCGTGAACATGAACGTGGGTCAGTGAGTTCTTCGCCCATGCCACCGTCTCGAAGACAGTATCTTGATCGGGAGAACGCGACTGCAAGCTATCACCCTCGAGAACTTGATGCTCCAGATGACCTTTCAGAGTCGGATAGTATATACACCATCAGGGTGGAGGAGTATTTGACAGATAGCGAAGAACATGGTGGTGAAGGTACCGAGTTGGTGCCTGAGGCTTCAAGCGCCTTTTTCTTGTGGACTGGCAGTATCAGTAGTGCTCCTTTGCACTTAATTGCTTCC
>Ga0181464_1001397_pt1 | contig 11441 bp, 9 predicted proteins | sample InSIn2gowninarea_FD_119074 | JGI IMG/M metagenome (GOLD analysis project Ga0181464, IMG submission 119074) | Clean room microbial communities from NASA Spacecraft Assembly Facility at Jet Propulsion Laboratory, Pasadena, California, USA -... ...
ACCCAGGAAAGCACCACCAGCAGTGTGGAATGTCACTAAAGTATCCATCGGCCGACTCACTGAGCAAGTAATCAATGCATCTCACCAACAAAATGGCCAGCACAACATTTCTTACTTCTGCATTCATATTTTTCACAGTTGTTCTATAAGAGTTAGCCATCTTATCTTTAATCAAAATCATTAATCCTTTAAGAGAGAGCCCTCTCAGGTTGAGGAGGCTAAGCCTCAGCCTAAAGTAGGTTTGAAATAGTTACTTGAAGTCTTCCTGGTCTGCAGCCTTCCAGGGCTTGATTTTGAGATAACAAGTTCATTGACATGTTCATACATCTAGCCACTTCTTTATTGATTACAAATCCTCCTACCAGGCTCTCTGCTGAAATGCAGAAAATTTTGCATCTCTCAAAAGACTACAGTATAGGTGACTGGTACTTTTACCAGAATCACACAGAGATCCAGATATATGGCTCTGAATTATGCCCCTACAAGCTGCTAAAGTATGTGCCTATGATACTGTTTTCCCTGGAATACTTCAGGTAATTTATTAGTTCAGATTTGACTCATTTCTATGGTGCTAGGAAAATGGCACAACTCAAAATAAGAAATCAATTGGGCCCTTTTGTCTTCAATAAAAGGGAAGCCTGGGAAGAGGCTGATAAGATTTTAGGGGAGCAACTTAATCTGAAACAAATTTTTTATTGGCACCATATGACCCTAAACATTTCATAAGTTATAGAAAAGTGAAAAACAAGCTTACATCATATGTTCACCACCAAATCCCTAAAATTCAACAATATGCTAACCAACAAGAATGGCTAGAAGGCACATTAGTAGAAGAGATTTATGAGGAAGAGAAATTGGAAAAATCCATGAACGAGCTTGAAAAAACACTTGACCTAGACTCTTTTGGACAGGTATCCTTCAAGTTTCCCCAACACACAGGAGGTGATACATCTTTTTTCGGAACTTCTCAACAGCCCACACAAAAAGCCAGCACAGGGTCAGCAAAGGGAAAAGAGGTAATAGGTTCAGAACAGGATACAATGATAGACTAGCCAGCTACATCAAAGGAACAAGGTCAAGGGCAGGCTCCTCCAGCTTAAACAAAAGCACCAGAAATCCCTATACTACAAACTCCTCTGAATGAGCAGAGAGGCAAGAAAAGGATGAGGCAAGAAGACACACCAATCAGCTATCCTGAAGAGCAACCAGAGGAGAAAAGGCAGAGATTGAACCCCCTATCAGAGGAAGAATTCATTCAGGAGATCACAGGCAGTCAAAGGGAAGAAAGAGAAGTCAGGCAGGATACATCTCCAGTCACAGAAACATCATCTAGTTCACATAGAAAGGAGATTGGAAGACAACATAGTGTGGAATTCTCTTCTGCCCGGCAGCAAAGTAAGCAAGGCTCAGACATTAAGAGAACATTCACTGAAATAAAGGCAAAGAATGAGCCAATAAGAATTCAACTTTACAATCACTTGCTGAAGATGGCACCCACAAATCAACAAAGGTTAATGTTAGCGTATGACATCCAAGAAGGGAAGATGATCCTGAGTCACTTCAAGCCCAAAATGTTGCAGCCACAGTTAGCTGCTGATTACATCAAGACCAATCTAGAAGTATTAGCCAAGGATATCTAGCCAATGGACCAAATTGAATTACATAAGAAAACCGGGGAAATGGTATACGCCACATTGGCAAATAAGGCATTGCTGGCCCACAAATTGCAGAATTCTTTAAATAATACTTCTGCCCAATTGAAATTGGAAAAGGCTTCCTCTTTGGCTAAGGATAACAGAATTAAATCTTTAGAAGAGATTATCATAGAGTTGGGACATGATCCCAAGGATTCCAAAAGCATCCAAGCATTAATAAAAAAGAAGGAAGAAGATATTGCAGCTCTCAAGAAACAGCTCAAGCTGCCCATTACCATGCATCCCACGACTACAGAGATTGTTGAGAAAAAATCACAGGAAGATACAATGGGCCTGCTAATGAAAATGAATGAGAGATTGGCAGAAACAGAAAAGGAATTGGAGGAAGCACTACAAGGAAAACAGGGAGAGTTGGCCTCTCAGCCATCACAAATAGCTCCAATAGTTACAACTACTCCTTCTACAGTTACAACAGCAGTCTCTCCCACTGTCTCGGCACCAACAGCACCAAGCACTTCAACAACAATAGTAGCAGGCAGCAGCACTACCATGACTACTGAGCAACTGATAAAGGCTATGGAGGATTTAAAACTCCAAGTGTTAGAATTAAAGGATGCCAAAGAGCAATTGGACAAGTTGGAAATTAGTTATGATAAATCTAAAATGATAGTGGAAGAAAAACAAGGGAGGTAAAAGCACTGGAAAATAAAGTAAAGGAATTGGAAAAGGACCTCTTATTAGACTAGCCTTTGAAAGAAATCAGGAGCATTTTGTGGACCAATATTGGCTAATCCATCACTGATATGTGGAAACCAATACAGATAATTCGTGAGCAGATTGATATGGTAGCAGCAGCTCAAGAAGAAATTCAAAGGGCCAGGGATTCATTGGGAAACATGCTTGAACAGGCCAATAGGCTGATACATTTATTGAACACCCACACCAAAGAAGATCTGGCGAAACTGGATATCAGGGATAGGACAAGCACTATTTTAATAATTAAAAGGGTTCTGACCATGAGGAATTTCATACAAAATATCGAAAGGAAGTTCCAGGAAATGCAAATGGAGATAAATGCTTTCACACAGAAGTTTACAGCCTTGGAGGAAAAGGGTCTACCTAGTTTGTTAACTGATGACCATAGACTAATGACACATGTAGCCTATGTTCACAGGTTAAATACATATATGGATAGCCAAGCCACAACGTCATCAAGTTTTGTAGGAGAGAAGGCACTCGGATCTGGACAGAGCCTATATGACAATTTAGAAAATCTGTTTTTTATTGAACATGAAGTGAGGCATCTTTTCACATTCCAACCTACTTTCTTCAGGTACACGGATGCTGATGAAACTCTAATAAAAATGCGCAGACACCAATTACCAGATGACCAATGGTGGCAGAGTATCCTGGAAATTCTGTAGGAGAATTTCAAAGTTTTGTTTATTTTTCCAGAACATAACAAATGCCATAAAGTAACGAAAGGAGTAGATAAAACATCACGCTGGGCAGCAGTTAATTGAAGTGTAGGAAAAAGCACCCAGGAAAGCACCACCAGCAGTGTGGAATGTCACTAAAGTATCCATCGGCCGACTCACTGAGCAAGTAATCAATGCATCTCACCAACAAAATGGCCAGCACAACATTTCTTACTTCTGCATTCATTTCTCTCTGTTCCCAAGAGCATTTACTCCTTCTATAGAGTAGGTGAAAGAAGTTATTGCAAGATATTATCTCTTTGAGATATTTTGGAAACATTTTTGTATAAATACCTCCCTAATCTGAGTATTAGGGGTTGGTGATATCATTCTGGAACTGCGTTGTAAATTTGAGAACTCTTCTTAATAAAAGATTGCTGGATTGCTCTGTTGCTAAACTTGCTAGTTGTGGAATTAATGGCAGAAGAATATGTTACAGAATTCTAGAATTACTTCATGGATAAATAAGTCTTTTTAACTCTTGTTTAACTATTTCTTTGTTTTATATATCATTTTCTAAATTACCGGAAAAAATAATAACCCAGAACTTGCTTAACTGTACTCTATGTTCAATTCCTGTAATTTTATATGTTTTCTTCAGGATTAGCATAGGCAGGAATTCTTAACTGCTCCTGTTTCCCTGGTTCTTACACTTTGAATATAACCAAGGAATTCTTAACTGCTCCCTGATAATATTCATACACATTCCCTCTGTCAACATGATGAAAGATTCTTAATTGCCTTTCATCCCCTGACTCCATTTCACCTGATTCCAACTTGAAAGTTGTTCCATGATTAATTATCTAGCTCTATGGTTCCTCCTTTGTCAAAGAAACCATATCCAGCAGTTCACCTTCACTGACTCCATTAACCCAATGGTCTGAACTTCTCATTCTTTGCAGCCCTATTTTATCGAATGTCACTATCCAAAATCAAACAAATACTTGTACTTCATAACTAGCCTAACATATAGCAAAACAAAGCTAAATCATAAAGAGACAGCCCTCTTTGGTTGCAGATTGGCTAGAATCTGTGTCTAAAAGATTGGTTAGTGGTTACCTTGGCCGTATTCCCTTTTTTCACATCTTTTGGGGAACAACCTGAGTGATAACATCATTGGCAACTCAACTGGGGAACTGAATCACTATTTGTTACTGCTATCTATTTTCTAAAGCTACAAATGGAGCCTGAGGTTAGCCAGGTAGCCTTTGAAACTGTTTTTGCTATGCAATTACAGGAGTAAATAAAAGTTGCTTCAGTCCATCTCTAGTCTAGCCTTAGGCTTGAAATAGCTGTCTCAAAAATTTGATTGGTTTCCTTTTTTGATTTCAAAGAATCTTCAAGAAAATTCAAGACTGCAATTCACGATTCCCTAAAAAGATATTATCAAAATTAGTGTTATTCAAATACTTCCAGAAAATACCAAAAACAAATTTAGAAGCTGGCTCCAAAGAAGAAATTTTGATACACCAGATCAAATCCAGATCCGAATCCTCCAGCTATCTTTGAAAATCCAAACTTGATCTCTAACATTAGAAGACAAGAAAGTCTAGAAAATTCTATTGATTTAAACTTTGATACACCTCAGCAGAACTCCATCCAAACTGAGCTTACTCCCAGAAAAGCAGCAATCCTTTCTACCATTGCTGCAGTGTCTTCTAGTTCAACATTATCACTTCAAAGCATCTTTTCCACTCCTCCATCCACTCCATTTACCTCAGTTGTTATCCTTGTGCTTCCAACTGTCTCATTTATACCTGCAAATATGGCAAACCGATATGCTCCCTTGCAGTTGCCTATAAATCCAAGGGCTATGCCTCAAGATTATCAAAGAAAAATTACCTATTTTTGATGGTACTAGCACCTACACCGCACAACAACATACTAAGAAAATGATGGACTATTTTGATAACTATGAAATTGATGATAATGATGTCAAAATGAAAATTTGTGTTCAAAGCTTAACTGGTGATGTAACGACCTAGTTTAGGGCACTCCCTGTAAACAAAATTGTTGATCCAGATGCCCTTTACCAAACCTTTTTCAATAGATGGGAAAAGAAGAAGGACCCATTGCATATCCTATCAGAATATGAAAGCTTGAATAGAGGCCCACAAGAAATTGTCCAAGACTACTGTTCCAGATTCAATAATGTGTACAATGCTATTCCTCAGAACCTCAGACCTCCACCAGACTTGGCCTTAATCAAATTCCCTGATGGATTTGATTCTGACATGGCTTACCAGCTGAGGGAAAGATCTCCTCCAAGCTTAGAAGACATGCAGAGCATAGCTGTTAGTGTAGAGGCCAATCTAATCTCTAAGAGAGCACGAGCTAGAGCTGAAAGAAGGACTCCCTTCAAAGAAGAGCCTTCTACATTTGAGTAGAAACTAGATGCAATTATCAAAGGAATGGATAGATTGGGTGATAGAGTGGAAACCATTGAAAGGAAATCTTCTTGGGAAGATCAACCAAGTAACACCACAAGAATTCCAAACATCAAGAAAAATCAAATTCCTAACACCGGGAAGGCTGGTCTTGACCAGAACATCAGACCTCCCGTCAGCCAGATAAGTCATTCTTGCGGACAAGATCACCTCCCTAGTATCTAATGATATCTAGTGACAAGCAAACCAAACAAATTCTATCTTTCTCTAAATATGCAATTTATAAATAAAGGCAAACAAGTGTTTTAGGCCTACCTTGGGTCCAGTGCAAGTTTGTAGAAGACACGCTCTGTTGATCCAAATGAGCTCCTTTATAAAGAGTCTGCATACACAAACAAGCACAGACATTAAATAGCACCTGAAAATCCAATATAATAAAGCATATTTTTCATAATGATCAAGGAATTTATGAAACAAACCACATAAGACAATTTGTTCAGAAAAATGAATCTGGTTGTATTAACTTTAATCAAAGAATAACTTTACAACCTTGGTGCCTTGATGATATACAAGCTCCTCCTAGGGTCTAGCAAGAAGTCTCCTCTACTTTGACAAGTTTCACTCTCTTCCCAATGAAGCCAAAAGGTATGTAATCTCTCCTCTCAAGCTTAACTAGGAAGTCTCAATTCCACTAGCATTTGCCCTTAAAAATGTTCAGCTTCTAACGTCCCTAGCAACCAGCCCAATGCCTTAATTTATAGTGCAATGGAGGGAAGTTACTAGGTCCACCTTCAAAGGGATAAGCTCCTCCTTCAAAGGGATAATCTCCTCTATCAATGGATTAGCTCCTTTAGTTTTGGGATGCATGAACCACCTAGGAGCGAACCATCCATGTCAAGAATCCTTCTAGAAGCATCTAGAATTAACCACAAGTGAGTTTTTAAGAATAAACTTGCGCCTTTTTTACTTTTACAAGGGTCCGCACCCACTCCTTTAGAGACAGAGCGGGCAGGTCCGCAGGTAACTTGAATAAGGGGTGCGAGACCAAAGATAATAGTGAGAGAAAGTGCGGAACCCGAGCTTTATTCATTTTGAAGGACTTTCTCTCATTTTTAAAGCTTGACATGAAGAGCTGAGGTTTGAGACTTGTCAAGGAGGACAGTATGAATGATGATAGATCCATACTAACTGCAAATAGTCATGGTGACAATATTTTGTGTAACAGATTTCCCCCTAAAGTGCGAAGTCTGTAGTAGATGAGGGTTTTATTTATCATCTAAGAAGAGTGAAGTACTTTATCATTTCGATGACCATCTTGTGGAGAGCCCGGTTGGAACCTGTAAAAACATTCAATACAAAATATATATATGAGATCATATCATCGCTGAGGTAGGCATTCCCATACTCAGATCAAAACTGAATAGAAAACTAACTACTGCTCTGATATAGGAATGATCTTGTAATACATCACAAGTATAGACACATGTAGACACATTATGGATGCAGCCATCTGTTTATGAATAGTCTACTGTATAATGAATACAAAATTCCTCACAGCCTGGATGGTGGAAAACTATATCCAGGGTCTTGATTTCTACTTCCCGAAATAGTACGATTCTATCCATGTGAATGAATGTGTCGAAGTCGAACATGGTAGAAACCACTTGATTACCAATCAATGATGTAAATTGTTAACAAGTGTGAGAGAAACCACCAGTAACGTCAATGGCTCTCAAAGTACTTAGTACAATCCATGAGATGTGAATAGATGTGTTGATGTCGAACATGTCACGGAATCCTTTGATCGAAGTTCAATGATGCAACCTATCATCGAAAGCGAGAAACCTCCCATTGAGACATGCAGATCCCAAGGTACTGATGATTTCTAGATCATCCTTCTAGATAATGAGCTGAAGTCGATAGAAAGCGATCCGTTGTAGGCAAGCCCACAACACGAAATCATAGATCAAGTCTGAAAAATATAGTTGCAAGGACTGACTCAGGGATGGTCAAGATGGATGATAAATATTTTGCAGAGAATGGTTTATTTGCACTGACCTCTTGAACACATAACGACACAGCAGATGGTTTGGTGACAATTGACCCAAAGTTAATACCTAGAAACCGACTGAAGACTTTCAATATGGTTTGATCAACTATTAGGCAAAGGATTTCCCAACCTAGGTGAATAAAAAGTGTCATGTTCAAGAGTGGTTAAATGTTTTTCTGAGACACAAAGTATGACAAACAGGCTCATTTCTCTCTTTTCCCCCACCATTTCTGGCAAGTACCTCTTTATTTTTGACAAGCTTGAGGAGGATAACATTTTCTTGATTATAAGCTCATCCTTCGGATGAGTCCAACTTAGTTTAAATCCGAACCCTAAGAAGGAGTGGTTCGTTCCTGTTTGTAATTGAATAGGTCCTTTGCTGTTAAATTTTAATGAGTCCAGTATAGGAGAAACTCGACGTTTTACAGTTTTAGAGAGTCTAAAATAACTTAAGAAAACTCCATGGTTGTCCTTTTTCATAAATTTGTGTCTCCCAAGCCCTTTTTCATAAATTTGTGTCTCCCAAGTCCGAAAAAGTATAAAATAATACTTGAGAAAACCGCTTGATCATTACGTCCAAGGAGTACTTTTCATAATTAGTGCCTCTGATCCAAAAAAGTAAAAAAGCGATCAATGACACGTCATTTTATGACCAATATCGAATTTGAAACGACAAAAATCTAGCAATCTTTTCATGTTTTTATGGTCAGAAAAGGGTTGTAAGTGGACCGTATTTTTAGTTCCGTTTTAACGAGCTTAAAAAGAAAAACTCGGCAATCTTTTCATATTTTAGGAGTCAGAAAAAAGCTTAAAGGTAACTCTAAGGTTTCACTTTTTCATAAGTTTTAATGAGTTAGAAAAAATGATAAAAATGTACTCATGGTTTTCATTTTTTCGTAAGTTTTAATGAGTTTGAAAAAATGATAAAAATGTACTCATATGGCCGACTTTCAATTTAATTTACGAGCAGAAAAAGACAGAAAGAACTCGGCATTTTCATTTGTTTCATGAGAATGAAAGATAGCAAAATAATCTCAGGATTTTCATGAGTTTAACGAGTCTTGAAAATAATTGAAATTGACTCGAGATAGGTTTCATTTTTACAAAGGCTTGAAACACAGAAAAATTATGCTTCAAAGTAGTTTCATTTTTACACAAGCTTGAAACAGAGAGAAAACTGTGCTTGATGCCCCCTAAGCATAACTGCTAGAGTGGATGCCCCCCAGCTTCATTTCATTCAATAGGTTTCATTTTTACAAAAGCTTGAAACAGAGAAAAACTATGCTTCAAAGTAGTTTCATTTTTACACAAGCTTGAAACAGAGAGAAAACTGTGATTGATGCCCCCTAAGCATAACTACTAGAGTGCATGCCCCCCAGCTTCATTTCATTCAACTAAGTACACTGCTGGTAATTAATAGCTGGATGGAATGAAGGTTCAGTTACGAGATCATTTGAAAGACTCAACCTAAAACTGTAAGAAAAGTATGCAAAAAACTGAAATAACTAACCTAAATATACAACTTAACATTTATGAGATCTAGTCAAACTCTCGACTCAATTAGAGGAGGATTTGTTTAATTTTTTAACGAGCTTGACATAGGAAAAGAACTATGCTCGGATTCGGTTTCATGTTTATGTAAGATTGAAACGAAAAACTATGCTTGTTATAAGTTCACATGCCCCCAAGATAATGACGCAAATCAAGGTACATGCCCCCCAAGCTTCATTGCATTCAACCAGGTGGATGAAATGAAGGTTTACTTTCGAAATCTTGGAAAGACTCATGGGAGTTGTTTCATTTTTTAGCGAGGTTGACACAGGAAAAGAACTATCCTCAAAACTCTTGTTTTCATTTTTTAAACGAGCTTGACACAAGATAAGGAACTATGCTCATAACTACTCTCTACAATCTACCTAACAAGGAACTATACTGTAAAAACCTTGATTCATTTTTTAATGAGCTTGACACAAGACAAGGAACTATGCTCTAAAATCCTTGATTCATTTTTTAACGAGCTTGACACAAGAAAAGGAACTATGCTCATGACTACTCTCTACAATCTACCTATATAACCTATCCTTGTTTCATTTTTTAACGAGGTTGACACAAGACAAGGAACTATCCTCGAACCTAATTCATTTTTTAACGAGGTTGAATCAGTAACAAGAAATTTCCTTGAGACTAACTAATTCATTTTTTAACGAGGTTGACACAGTAAAAGGAACTTTCCTCGAACAATTGATTCATTTTTTAACAAGGTTGACACAGGAAAAGAACTGTCCTCATACTCAGTGATTCATTTTTTAACGAGGTCAACACAGTAAAAGGAACTTTCCTCGACCAACTAATTCATTTTCTAACGAGGTTGACACAGTAAAAGGAACTGTCCTCATGACAACCTGTTTCATTTTTTAACGAGTTTGATACAGGAAAAAAAAAACTATCCTCGCGCTCACTGATCATGGCTTCCAACTGGAAGAAAGACATGTTAATGGACACATCTTGATCATGGCTTCCAAGAGGTCTTCATCAGAAGGAATAATAGTTCTCTAGAAGGAACACATGTCAAAGGACTCAAAAGGGATAAGAAAATCGCGTTCAAATAATCCCATAGAGTTTTCCATGTCAATTACCGAATCTAATTCAAAGGAAGATGAGCAAACAGTGAGAGGCTCACTTACATCAGTAACTGAAAACATGGGACCAATTGCCACATAATTAACCCATGGTGGGGTAGGTATGACTTTAGAATCAGGAACATTTAGGGGTGTCATATTATTAGTAGTTGAAACAAGACTAGGGAAAGAAATCTGGTCTACAGTCACAATATTGCCATTGTGAGGGAAAGACATCACGCAAAGGAGTGTCGATACGACAACTTTCATTGCATAAACATAGTCTCACCCAAGGAGTAAATTGAAATCCAAGGGACCTCGAACTACCATAAGATCAATATAGATAGTTTTACCTTCCAAGGTAATAGAAAACTTAGGAAGGATCCCTAAAGGTTCACTAATGGTTATGTTAAAAGCTTTCAGATTCTGCATAATAGGTGCAAGCTGAGGGGAACCCAAAGCTTTCCAAGTAGTTGAGGATAAAATACTAACAGAAGCACCTTCATCTACCTGTGTGCCATGCATGTCCCTACCACCAACCTTGACAATGTTTTGCAAAGGGATGGAGGAAGGAAGACAAGGTTCTGTCAGTCTATTCCAATCAAAGGAAAAGACCTCAGTACTTGGAGGGAATTCTGTAGAAACAGGTGAAATGCCCCCTGGCATAGAAGAATCTGATGTAACAAGAAAAACCTGAGCGGTATGAAGTTCACTCTCTAAAGGGAGAGTGGGATCGACAGAATGTGAAATTGAATCAGCCACTTGATCAACAAATGGACCATCAAGCTGAGTGATATGAGTTTCACTCTGCAATGGAAGAGTGGGATTGACTGTACTTGAAATTAGATCAATCACTCCGTCAGTTAACGATAGGTTGGGAGAAAGTTTACAGTCACCAGTTGGAAATTCTTGCTGTGGAACAGTAAGGTTTTCCAACAATTTCGAGGCTTCATCCATGTGAGGGAAAATGTGAGTCTGATGATTCCCTTTGCATAACTTACAAGGAAACCTAACTTTACCCTTTTTCCCAGGAACCTGACTATCACTGGTTGATGGATCAATGGAAAGTTGATGAGATTTTTCTGACCATACTTCCAAGACCTTTGGAATACCAGGACAATTGATAAGGAAGTGGTCACCCTTACAAAGCCTGCAAGGGTATTTGGGTTTACGATGCATGTCAGAGTTTTCCTCAACACAAATAACACTTACAGTCGTGGTTGGTTGGTTGACTTCTTTCTTATCTTGCTTCT
>Ga0181464_1000175_pt2 | contig 11440 bp, 11 predicted proteins | sample InSIn2gowninarea_FD_119074 | JGI IMG/M metagenome (GOLD analysis project Ga0181464, IMG submission 119074) | Clean room microbial communities from NASA Spacecraft Assembly Facility at Jet Propulsion Laboratory, Pasadena, California, USA -... ...
AATAATAATAACAATAATAATCATTTAATTAATTTTATGATTTTTGTGCCAAGAGGAACAATTGTATAATTCCCTTGGTGCTCAACCTAGAGTTGACACATTTTCCTTTTAAAATAAAAATAAAATATTCTCTAAATGCAAAAACAATATAGAAAAAACAAAAATGAAAATACATATCTGATTAGTTTTAATTAAAAGTATTATAAAACATCAATTCTAGGTTGATATTACAATGTAGTGTGAATTCCAAGAAAGATTTATTGGAATTGCATGTTTAAATTGGGTACTCTAAAAGAGGTTGGGCCCCATGAGATTTGATCCTTCTAGCCTACTTACTAGATCTTTAGTTAAAATGAATTTATACCATGAAATATTTTATAAAATCATTAAATACTTATTATGGATTGATGTCTATTCATATTTATCAACCATTTAATTTATAAGACTATATTACTATATGTTTTTAACAAAATTTGATAGTTTGTCCAAATACACAGGTGAAAACTACAATTTTATCTGGAGTAAATGTCATTTCCAGTATTTCACTATTAAATGGAATTGTCAAATACAATAATAGAGTCGTGTCAAATACAATATTAGAGTCATGTGCGAGGCCAAACTTCAAATTTAAATTATATACATTTCATTTTTATTTCTTTCACTCTTAAATATAAATATCTTCCTTTCGCAATATATAAATATATTTCCATATTCTTACTTACATTAGTAAAATATGAAAATTTAATCTAAAATCACTAAGAAAAAAAATAAATGTGAAAAATAAGAAAGAACCTCATTAATGATCTTTTTTACTTTTAGTTATAAATATTTTTCTTTTTTATTTACATTATTAAATTATTAAAATTTAATCTAAAATTAGTAGATAAAATAATAAATTTGAAAAATAGAAAAAAATTCCATCAATAATATTTATAACTATAAGATAATAGTTAGTTTTGAAAAATTCCAAGGAATATGAAGGGAAGTTAAAGGCCGAAAAGACAAAGGAATATGAAGTGAAGTTAAAGGCCAAAAAGTTCAAATTGCTTATTAACTCTACGATATAGAAAGTCTAGGTTGCTAGTTATCCTAAATATATATTATGTTGTTCGATGGGTGTACTTAGATGGTATTTGTTAATGAGATGTCCTTTTTAAAGCAAAATTCATTTAATCCAGATTAGATATCTTCATGGCAGAGGAACTAACAACTAACAGTAAGGTGGAAATTTTGGGTTTTTGGTCATTAATTGAGGCAATGAAAAAAAATAATAATAGGGAAGTCCAGACTTTTGATGACTCTCAACTAGTAACTAAATAGGCTATCTTTCAAATTAGTATTGAGAGCATTTGACTTAGACTATTTCTACAAAAAAATATTAGTGAAGTCTAGATACCAAATAGGCTATCTTTCAAATCAGTTTTGAGAGCATTTGATTTAGACTATTTCTACAAAAAAATATTAGTGAAGTCTAGATTTTTGGTGACTCTCAACTAGTAACCAAATAGACTATCTTTCAAATCAGTATTGAGAGCATTTGACTTAGATTATTTCTACAAATCATTCAAAATATATGCATTGTTTTGATTTATTGTCCTTTAAATCTGTTGTCAAAGAACTCAACCAAGAATAGTTAAACTACCCAAAGAAGTTTTGGAGTTCTCTGTTGGAACATTCAATGATTGAGAAATTTGTGATAGCTCCATAACCAAAGCTTTGACATCAGGATGTAGATTTTGATTATATCTATGTTGTTTATATTGTAGGATATGTCTATCTTAATTTTCTGATCCTGGTGTAATTTCTCATAATAGTTTTTGTTTTTATGAAAGCACAGTTATATCTAATTTTTTCTGTTATCTTTTTTTTTATTATCATCGAATAATATCTGTCTTTTTGATAATAAAAAAAATCCAGATAAATGGCTCTGGTTGAACCTAACATGTATATTTCTTTCTCTAAAAACAAAAACTTTTCTTTCTCTAAAAACAAAAACTTTAATGTAGTGAGTTTGAAAGCTAGATATGTTAAAGAAATCAAGGAGATTTGAATGTATTGATTGGCGATCGAGTTTGCACTCCAACCACACAGAATGCAAATTTATTATTAATTAATATAACTGGATGCTTTTTTTTTTTTTTTTTTTTAATCAAGAGTAGGATCTTCTATTAAACTTAGTCAAATATACATAATTTACAAGGGGCCACACTCACTCTGCAAGAGTTCAACAGTCAGCTGGGCAAGCCAAACGAAACCAATCACCCAAAACTAAGAGAAACCTAAACCGGAAATCCTGGGAGAACTGCCAAACAAAGCACAAGGGCTATTGGCAGTGCTGCCAGCATCAAATGAGCCAAGAAAACCTTGGAGAGCAAGTCCAAAATTTGTCGTGAATCCACAAGAGGTCCCATCACAAGCCCAGCTAAAAATTGATAGACGGACTTGACGGAATTTGAAGCATAACACTCTACACATTTTTCGGGTCTGACCAAAACGCACAAACAATTGCCACTGTTGATCCACTGATTAAGATCCAACGATCATCGTGGATATTGGAAGGATGAGAAGCACAATAGTTAGCCACCCAATGAGGGCAGTTTTCTCTCCCCTTGTTCCGCAACGTGTCGCTGAAAGAGTGGAATCAAAGCCAAACACAGAAAAACCGAAAACCATTCAGACCCCACTCAATATACCGCTTGTGGTATTGGACCAGTAAACTCACGGAAAAAAAAACACGTCCTTTCGCCATGTGTTGTCCCTTAATTCCTTCCAGCGGGCATTACTTGAGCCAATCCCGTTCTCCTGGATTCTCTATCAACCACCACCTAAGCCAAATGACGAGGGCTACCCCATTCCGTGTAGCTATCCGAGTCAAATCTTTCATCATTCAATCAATGGGATCTGGACTTTGGAAAATATCTGAAACAAGTCTGGTTAGACTGTGTGGAGTTCTCCAACCCCCCGCTAGTCTTCAGGGTCCCTTTGATCCAACCTGTTAGTCCATAGTTCCATATCCTGAGTAGTTTGACAGAGACAGTCCTCCCACAATTTACCTGGGGGAAGAAAACCCAAGCATACCAAGAATCCCTGTCCTTATTTGTGACTCCTTCATTCGCCAAACGATCCGCTAACATATTAGCCTTCCTTTTCACATGAGAAAATCTAATAGTTTTAAGGGTTCGTAGGCGAGAATAGATGCGGTAAAAAACCCGCAAGAGCTTCCAGTGCTTCAACACTTTATCTGGAGAAGTTCCATTGCTAATTTTATTAGCCTCTCTAATAATTAATTCTGAATCCGCTTCAATTATAACATTGGGTGAACTTGAATTCACCAGGATTTCCAAGCATTGATCTAATGCCATGAGCTCAGCCATGTTGTTTGTGGCCTTCCCCAAGTGGCCATGGAAGATTATCTGTATTTGTCCCTGATCGTCTCTTATGGCAACCCCCGAATCCCACTAATCCTGGGTTTCCCTTAGCTGCTCCATCAATTAACCTTTGAGAAACCATAAGGAGGAGGCTTCTAGATGGTAGCACACTTGTTTATAAGGCTCATTGCCTTCATTATTCCTAGAGGATTGATAGACTGGAGACCCAAGTGAAGTAGAATTCTCTCCTCATGGGGCAGGGGAGGATCTTTAGGAAGGGTCCTCAGCAAGCTTCTTACTATGTCTTTGAGCTGCTTTAGAATTTGCTCAAGTATGTGTTGGGGCCTGTGTGTTTTGTTTTTGAAGATTCGACTGTTGCGTTCTTTCCATACATTCCAGATGACAAAACCTGGAACCAGAATCTAGGCTTTATTAACTATCTCATTCCCTGAGAAGTTCTTCCTCCAGTTCTTTAGAGTGTTGGATATGCTAAGACTATCCCTATTAGTTTGTCTAAAAATAGCAGCCACCAATCCCACACCTTTGAAGTGAAAGGACAGAGGTTGAGAAGGTGTTCAATCATCTCCTCGTGAGCCCCAAAAAGGTAACAACTCGAAGGACCAATGAAGCCTTTCTTGAGGAGATTCTCCCAAGTTAAGATCTTCCTTTGATGCACTAGCCAGATGAATAGCTTTATTTTCATCCAATGCGGACTTTGCCAAAGTTTCTTCTAGATCTGATCAGGATTCACAAAGTTAAATCCTGTGACTTCCTATTTGGACTCTTTGAGGTTAAAGTTGCCTTCCATGTTCTTTCCCCATCTTAATTGATCCGTTGAAGAAGAAACAAGAATCATTCTATGCTCTAGTACCTGGGTGAGGGCTTCTGCCTTGGTTATCAGGTGGTTTTCATCACTGTATCCTAGATCCTTCCACTCCCTCCATTTTCCACTATTCCTTCCCCGATCCCAGAAGTATTTTACTAGAACGATACCTTTGTTGTCTGTGTCACTTTTGAGATTTGCAAATTCATACCTATAAAGGTCGGGTTCCTATTGCCAATTATCCTCCTAAAATCGAGCAAGATACCCTGCTCGAATTTCCCAAAAACAATGGTGCTGAACAATGTTTTTATTATCCCAGGCAAGGTTCCAAATATGGGAGCCTCTGATTTGCCCTGACATTCTAATGTGATCCTGCCAGTACTTGGCATATTTTTGTTTCCAAAGCTTAGCCCAGTGGGCATTCGGTTCCTTAATCCATCTCCACCAAAGCTTGGCTCCCGAGACTCTGTTGAGAGTCTCAGGGTCATGAAGCCCCAATCCACCATGGCTCTTGGGCTTGCAAAGCTTGTCCCAGGCTACTAAAGTCGACTTCTTTTTCTCTTCCCCTCTGCCCCACAAAAAGTCCCTTTGTATGCTTCTTATTTGTTGCTTAATACGCTAAGGAGCAGGAAGAGCTGAAAACATAAAAATGGGAATGGCCTACAAGACCGCCTGTGTGAGCACAAGGCGTCCTGCTAGATTTAGTGATTTGCATGTCCATTTTCTGATCTTGTCCTGAAGTTTATTTCAAATTGGTTCCCACACTTTCTTGCTTAGCGGTTTGTTAGTAAGAGGAATGCCAAGATATTTGGAAGGTAGCTGTTCTCTTTGAAATCCAAGAATTCTAGTAATATTTCTCTAAATAGCAATATTAGTGTTAAAGGAAAAAACTTTGGACTTGTTAAGGCTCACCTCCGTGCCTGCTACCATAGCAAAGTCATTTAAGATGTTTTTGATTGCTCTGGCCTCCCTAACTGTAGGCATGCCCTACAACATTGTGTCATCGACAAATTGTTGATGAGTGTTTGCCTCTCCATCTGTGGTGAGTTTGATACCTTGAATTTTTCCTTCAGCATTTGCCATTTTAATCACTCTACCTAACCCTTCCATCATGAGGATGAAGAGGAACGGTGAAAGTGGATCTCCTTGTCTGAGCCCTCTGGAGGGAGTGAAGGTCCTTGATGGAGTTCCATTAAGCAGTATGGAAAAACTGGTTGAGGTAACTAATGCCATGACGCATCTTATCCAACTCTGATCAAAACCATAGGCTTTTAGAATTGCTCCTATGTAAGCCCAACTCAATTTGTCATAGGCTTTCGCGAGTTCTAACTAAATGATCATACCAGCTTGTTTGTTGCTTTTGAGAGAGTGTACCACCTCATGAGATTGGATGATGTTGTTGAGGATTTGTCTTCCTTCCACATAGCCTATTTTCTCCTATGATATGAGAGAGGGTAGAAGTGGTTTGAGTCGATTGGCTATTACTTTGGAGATAATTTTATACACCACATTACATAAGGCTATGGGCCAAAAACCATCCGGAGTCATGGCATTTTCTTGATTTGGAATCAGAGCTATGAAGGATGCATTCAGAGCCTTTAGAACCTTGTTGGATCTTCTTGAGTCTTCCACAACCTCGAGGATGTCGTGTTTGACAGTTTCCCAATAGGCCTTGAAGAAGTCTACATCGAATCCATCCGGGCCTGGTGCTTTTCCACTCTGCATTTCATTAATCACTTCACTAACCTCCTCTTTCGATACTGGCCTGCTGAGATTGTGGTTGTCCTCTTTGGTAACCAGTTGAGGGATATACTGAGTGAAATGGTCAATGAACCTAGATTTTTCCTCGAGAGGCTCCTTTGCAATATTGTACAAGTGTTGAACAAGGACCGATTCCATATCATTGTGAGAAACAAGCTTAATGCCATGAGAATATTTGATCTTTGTGATTCTGTTGTGTGCCCTGTGAGCCATAGTGGTTTTGTGGAAGAATAATGTGTTTCTTTCTCCCTCTTTAATCCATTGTATCGTTGATTTCTGCCTCCAGAAAATTTCTTCTTGTAAGAATCGATCCTCCCATTCTTCTTGTAGAGAGTCAGTTAATTTTTTCCGCTCTTTGGTGAAGCCATCTGTGATGTTGATCTAATTGATCTCCTGGAGCTTCAGTTCAGTTTCTCTTTTAGCTTTGAAGATATCTCCAAATTCATTTTTGTTCCAAACTTTAAGACGGGATTTGATATGTTTAAGTTTCTGCTGGAGCATATACATTTTTGTGCCCTAAATATTCAACTCCTCTTTCCACCATTTATCAACGTTATTAGTGAAATTAGGGTGTGAGAGCCAGGCATTTTCAAACTTGAAAGGCCTGTTTCTCAAAGTGCCCATAAAGGTGGCTTCCAGCTGTACATGCCAATGATCTAATCCTCCAAAGGGTAGAATGGAGGTTGTCATGGCAGGTCCTGAGAGAAAGAGATCCTTTGAAATCATGAACCTATCAAGTTTCGAAGTAACTTGATGTGCCCCTCCCCTTTTGTTGTTCGAAGTGAAGGCTCCATTAATTGTTTCAGTGTCCACCATCCTCATGTTTATGATGTAGTTCTGGAAGGACATGGAGTCTCTGCCTAACTGTCTAGTGCCTCCTTTTTTTCCAAAAGAGATCTTATCATATTGAAATCTCCTGCAACGATCCAGGGAAAAATGGGATATCTCGCTCTAAGTTCCTCCAGGGAAGTGAGAAGCTTGAGTTTGTCTGCTTGCTTTTGAGGTCCATAAACATTTGTAATCATGTATATCTCCTTGTCCCCTACAGGTTGACATATCCGGGAGAGATAGTTCCTGGATGCTTTAGCATCCAGAATTCTCAATTTTTGTGGGTCATAAAGTGAGAATCCCTCGCACCGAGTGATTTTCCTTAACCTCTAAATACTCATATTTGAATAACCACTTATTATGAATATCTCTTATCTTTTCCATTGAACATTTTGTCTCCTGAATAAAAACCATGTCCACTTTTTCATCTTTCATTCTGGTACTAAGATTTCTTTGTTTCCTCATATTCCCTATTCCTCTAATGTTCCAGGTTGTGAACTTCATTAAGAAAGGTTAGTAAATGAATAGCTGGTAAGATCTTTTATCTTACCTGAGTTGATCAACAGTTTTCCACATTCGTTCATCAGTTCATTTTGTCTCTTTCTTCCTATTTTCCTACATGAGTTCTTTGGAGATTGTGCCCGAGGATTCTCCATCATCTTGACCCCACTTGGCTCCTGGCTTTCATGATTTCTTTTGACTCCAGCTCCCTTCACTTGTGATCTCCAGAGAAAGAGTTGTTGTACTCTATCATAGTCCTCTTTTGGCAGTGAGTCCACCCCTATGTTTTTTCCTTGTTCCATAAATTTCTCTAGATCCAGATTTTCCCTATCCAGAATCTCCTGTAACTCATGGTCCTCTATTCCTGCTTCACTTGGAGTCATCTGCTGGTCCCTACTGATCTCCATCAGTCTTGGTAGATCATCCTTTTTTTGGTTGTCTATTGTGATATCCTCCATGTTAGCTACAGTATTCTATTCCTTTGTTGCATTCTCCATGTCCTGGACTGTCTCCTTGTGCCCCTCTTCTTCCTCCGGGATCTTGAAGCTGTTTTGTCTTGTATGTTTGTCATCACTTGCCTTATTGTGTGGATGCTTTCCCCCTTTTCCTTTGCTCCTGACTTTGGTGAAACCCTCATGATCTCTCTCCACAGTGGCTTTCTGGTTATATTCCCTATTGATTGTGGGGCAGTCTCTGTATAGATGCCCATGTTCATGGCATTTGTGGCATCTAAATGGTATGTGCTCATAGTCCACTGTCTGCACCCATTATTCATCATATACTTCTAGAATGATCGCTTCTGAAAAGGCTCTAGATAGATCCATTTCGACACATATTCGAGCAAAGGAGGTATATCTTCCTTTCAAAGTTGCCTCTGAGATCTTTAGAAATGTCCCAGCTTGTTTCCTATGGTTTTCAAAGATTCTGGAAGCCAATAATCCAGAGGAAGGGAATATAGTCTGATCCAAACCAGTACTGGTGTGAATGTTTCATGTTCCAAGACAAAGTTCATCATCCATGGCCGCATGTAGAGTCCTGCCACAGCATAGAAATAGGGCCCCCCTTCAAACACTCTATCTTTGTCTTCCAGGCTTGTGAAAACTACTGTGAAAAAGCCCTTAGAACCCAGATGTAAATGTATTCCTCCCTTTGGCTTCCAATGGCTCCTTATCCAGACATGTAACGCCCTCTCCATTGGCCATAACCCCATGAACTTGCATATGATTGCATGCTCCGTCATATGATCTCTATGAGCTTGTATCGCTGGGTCACACAATACGACCCTTGGAATAATGCCTGATTTGGGCTTGTAGGCTCCAACAGTCTTTATGGAATCCAGTCTTTCACTACTGCCTCCATTCTCCTTTTCTTTTCTCATTTCTCGTTGATTCCCTTCCTGATCCTGATCTCCGCTTCTTCCAGATGTACCCTGACTTCGGGTTTCTGAGATTTTGTCCAGTGTTTTTTTGAAATGCTTCTTTCCCGCATCCTGACTTCCTCCTTTGACTGCTCAGTTGTAGGAGGGAGCAACACTCCTCCCTGCGCTCCCCACCATGGTATCCTGTATCCAAAACCCTGTCTTCAACTCCGACCCTAGCTTCTCCGCTCCAATATAACTGGATGATTCAATACCAAACAATTGCAATATAAAATCAGGAGAATTGGAAAACACGATTAAGACCATTCTAGCTATATTCAAAATTATTTCTGGACCCTAGTTTTTTCATTGGATTGAGCTTTCATATTCATGCCAACAAAAGCACTCTGTTCACCTTTGTCAAATACTAACTAACATATCTTTATAGTTTAACTAAAAGTAATTTGAATACAAAAAACAAAATCTTCTTGTGTCATACGTCTTGCACATGGAAAATGATATTGCAGTGGCAAGCCAATGGCGGGTATACTATTACTAAAACATAAAACACAAAGTCAATTTGAATGCATGAGGATAAACACATTGAGAACATATTCACTCTGTTTGCCAAACACACTAATGCATGCCTCCCTTGCCTGGTCTGATGCAACTCGTGCATTAATTGCTTCATTTTCATCTGCCATCCAACGCTGGAAATTCTTTAACTTCCCTGCTACCATGGCCTGATTTACTACTTTGTCACACACCGTGCCATGAATAACCTCCAAAGATTCTCATTGGAAGGAAAGAAGCCTCTCAACATTGTGGATAGGAGGTATGCAGACGAAAATGATGCACAAATCCAGAGCTTCTCTTCTTTCGTTTTCAACACATGGGAACTCTGGATGATCTCTTCTACCTTTGGGAAAAGTTTTGAAAATTCCACTTGTTCCCGAAGATCCATATGGTTCAACCATTGATGAGACTTTCCAATGATTAATTCATTTTCTTTGTCATGAAATTTCTCATAATTATATTGTCCAGAGATTTCCTTAAAGATCGCCCCAGAATGCATCTCCTACACTTACACTTCTTGCACTTGGCTTGGCGCTACCACAAGAGAAAGAGGTATCAAAGTAAGGAACAATGATCTCTTCTCCTCTCCCGATGGGATTGGAAGCATGGCATTTCTAACTACCATCCACTCAAGATCGGGACCAGGTGCAGGGAGGAACCGTTAATAAGGGAAGGCAATAGCCAGAGTCTGGTATACTTTCGTGCTTGCAGACCAAGTCCGGATTCCTTTATTTTCTATTTTGAAACAAATGTCTCTACGCCTTCATCGAATGAGTTTAGTCTTACAATTTCCCAAATACGGTTAACATCCACCTACCAAAATTCATTTTTTACTTCTTGGTCCGTAAGGATTTGAACGTCCTATGGCAGGAACCTGAAGGTTGCTAGGCATAGAGGAATCAAATAAAGTATAAATTTGTCAGAGAAATCTCTGCGATTTCTTGGCAGCACAGACTACCGCAGCCACGAGACTTCTTGAGACGTGGTATTCATTTTATGTCTATTGTCCACATGAAACATGGTGATAGAGGCGCTCTCATAAGCAACTGCGACGGCGTTGCTTACCAGTAAGAGCTACTCAATCCTTATTTATTGGGTGGCATAAAGTCCTCGACCGCAACTGTCTTCGGTCATCTTGATCTCCATAGAACCCACAAAATCAGCTACTGTCGGAGGAGAAGATGTGCGCCTGAGCAGGAATTTCGAGATGTCATACTCGCCATTCAGGCTCTGGGCATACAAAGTCTTGGCCTGGTGAAGGGTGTCTTGTATTTCCTTTGTATCGATTACGTTTCTCCACCAAATTACGACTATCCAAAACAAAATCACAAGAATCGACAAAAAATGAATAGAAGTTAATCCACCAACCAGATGATGTAGACTATTTTAGTAAGAAGCAGAAAATTCAGCGGGGGGAGGGGCTGATGAAACTTCTGGGTATGGACGAGATCCACTCCTCGGCTACGCTGCTATGAGAGTAGATACCATAGTAGGGATAACAAAATATTTGCGCGCCCAGTTTGAAATCGTATAGGATTTCAATTAATTTCAAGAAAATTGGGCGCCATTGCTAATTTGAAATAGTGAACAAAGAGGTTTGAAATCGTAAACGATGAGTTGGCATTGAGATTCAAACTGCATAAACTACCTGATGTGATACAAGTATGAATTATGGTCTGAGTTGTGTGGGTTATGAACCTTGCGAAAAGATGATGGTAGGATTTAAAATTGACACCCATTTATCCGTTTTTCCCTGTTTTAGCCGTAAAATACAATTTATTTTAAAATAAATCCATCAGGGTTGACTTGCAAATAATTTTGAAAATGTCAAAATGACAAGCTATTAAGAACATCAGAAGTTCCACATTTTTAAATATATTTATTCATACTAGCCTGGCATTCCTTTATACTCAATACCTCCAAAATCATAATCAAATTGACCTCTTGTCTTCTAATATGCAATTTAATATAAGGTCTTGCAATCTACAAGATTCATATGAATGTGTCGTTATAAAAGTACTCCAAATCAAAGCAATGGTGAAATAAGATATTGTGCCTTTAGGTCTCTGATAAAGTAGGGATTTATTTGATGGTGACCATGCATAAATGCTAACCAGATGGGTGGGTGTAGACCATGGGAAAAAGGGTCATATTGGATAAAAATTAGATGTCGACTTTCTCCAGTAGTAAATAAAATCTAGAAAGGGGCTCCATAGCTGAAATGGG
>Ga0181464_1001583_pt1 | contig 11440 bp, 13 predicted proteins | sample InSIn2gowninarea_FD_119074 | JGI IMG/M metagenome (GOLD analysis project Ga0181464, IMG submission 119074) | Clean room microbial communities from NASA Spacecraft Assembly Facility at Jet Propulsion Laboratory, Pasadena, California, USA -... ...
TCAAGAGTTTCCTCTCTCTCACCACCATATATGTGCATTTACTCAGTTGTGAATGTAGAGAATTTGAAACTCTATGAGCCTTCCATGTTAGATCAAGAAGAGGAATACGTCCTACCTTCTATGGAGGATTTGGCACCAGACGCTCAAGCAGAGTTGACAATAGATACAGTTTTGCAAAAGAGGTCCAAAACTACAAGATAGGGACAGCATGACCTTTGGCAGATTGGGTTGAAGGGACAACTTCCAAGCAAAGCTAAATGGTACACCAGAGAGAAACTAGGGGGGGAAATTTCCTCACCTCATTTAGTAAAAGCTTTTGGGGACCAGAAGCCTTCCAAAATGGGGAGGTGTGATCCGAATTGGATCATTATATTGTTTGTCATCCATCTCGATGCATTTGGAGTGGAAAAAGTGGAGGAATCAAGTCATGGGACCTTTTTTACCAGCAGGACCCAGTTTGGTGAAACGGGTCTGAAACCTTCCGAGAACATTTTGAGGCATCAAACGACGTTTTTTGGGGGTAAAACTTTGTTGCTATAATGTTTCACCTTTTCATGCTATTCTACACACAAAGACCTTTCTAATGACGCAAGAAGCGCACCAATCGAAGTCCATATGAAAAAGTTATGCCACTCAGAAGTTGAACTTCATGTTTTCACACTTATAGTTTGGAAGGATGCCGCTTCAACCTCCATTATTGATGGAAATGGGGACGTGTTTTTGATGTAAAAGACTCTAGAAGAGTCTACATTGTAACTCTAGTTAAGAGTTGATGTAGTCAAAATTAACCACTAGTACACTATTAAGCTGTGTTATAACCAAGCCACTAGGAGGAAGAGGGATTCCATTCTTTCGAGAGCATTTTGTTTCATAGCTGACCAAATATAGCCAAGAGAGATAGGAGGTAGAGCACAAAGAGGGTTTGTGCATTGTAGCATCCCTTGAGCCACAGGCATTACTTCTTCGTACCTGCAACCATATTTCTAGATAGAGAAAGAGAGCAAAGTGGCCTCACCTTCCAGCTGCGTTTTCTCCCGAAATCGTTTACCAGAGAGCATATCTTGTGTCTTATGTGTGAGTGATCTTATTTTTTCGTTCTCTACTTTTTTGCATAATTTATATTCGCATGCATGCACTTATTACAGTTAAATCCATAGATCTTAAAGTTTAATAAACTGTATTAGTGTAGAATTTTTAGAGTTTTAATATAATATTATTAGATCTATTGTGACAAATTGTCTAGTGGAATATCCACGGCAGTTTACTGATCATACAAGGATGAGATTGAGCAGGCCATACAGGAGTTGTTGGCTTTGAGGCACATCAGGCTCAATTCTGATCCCTTCTCTTCTTTTGTGGTGTTGGTGAAAAAGAAGGATGAGACCCTCTATATGTGCATTGATTACAAGGCCCTGAAGAAGAAGACTTTGAAGAATCAGTACCTGATTTCGCGCATTGACATGTTGATGGATGAGCTTAGAGGAGCCAATTACTTCTCTAAAATAGACTTGCGTTCGGGGTACCATCATATTCGGGTGAGAAAGCAGGATTTCCCAAAGACTGCATTCAGGTGTCACTGCATTTTGAATTTTTGGTGATGCCCTTCGAGCTAACCAATGCACCATCGACATTCTAGTCTTGCATGGACCATGTTTTCCGCAATCAATTGTGTAGATATGTGTTGGTCTTCTTTGACGTTATACTCGTATACAGTCGGACTTGGGGGAGCACCTGCGGCATTTGAAGGAGGTCATGTGCATCTTGGAGGAGCATGTTGAAGCTTCTAAGTCTACCAGTTAGAAACCCTCCATGCACTTTACTGATTTATTCCTACATATTTGTTCCGTTACTTAACAAGTTATTTACAATGTAAATACTGAAAATAAACACTAGTGCATGCTCAACATATTACAGATCATCAACTAAAGGAAACAGAAACAAGCACACAAAATGACACCATTATTTTTGGACCAATGTCCTCGGAAAAGCCCAATGCGGGAAAATCGGTGCATCTATCTGAGGGTTTTCTTATTAAGCAATTTCAGAGTACAATCTGGGTGCCAAATCTGGCTTACCCAACAGAGAATTTCCTTGGCAGTAGTACCTCTCGGTCTGAGACAAATGTCTTGGCTGAAACCCCGGATAAACCTTCTAGCATCTCCTCAGCTCCAATTTGCTCCAGAAACCCCAGCGTCTGCCTTTCTGCACTGTGTTAGCCTCTCTCTGCTCAACGTTGGCCCTGCGTCACCCTGAATGGGCCTGCATCAGCCTTAGGAGGCCCTACGTCAGCCTTCTGGCCCTCTGTGTCAACAACGTTGGCCTCTCTGAAGCACTGCGCAACTCCTGGTTGCCTCTGCGCAAGCCCTAGCTGCTACTGCGTCACTCTCTCTAGCTCATTCGCTGATCTCCCGACACTATCTCTGCCTCTCTGTCTCTCTGTACTCAATGCCCCTCATCTACAACTCCGATCACTGATTCTATCTCTCTTAGCAAACCCCGCTCTAGAGAATAAAATGATTGATCATTTGGTGTGCCCTCCAAGTGACCCTCAAACCTCCTCTTATACTTTTCTCGTTGACATATCAACGGCCGAGATTAAGTCCCTAATCAACGGCTAAGATTAGATCTGGCTTGATCCATGTCTTTTGGACCATTCTAACACAGTTTTATATTAATCCACAATAATATTTTAATTTCCCTAAGTTTAGACTTAGGGACTTTATTAAAAATATTAATCATTTTAATATCTCCCTAACTGTTTAGAATCTGCCCAAACCCTTTCTGGGTATTGGAGATCTCATGTGCCCCAACCTCTCCACCAAATTTCGTGGCTAGAGCACATCTGATGCTACCCCAAATCAACAGAGCAATAGTTTTACGCCAAGATGTCCAAGTGCAAGTTTGGGTTGACAGAGATGTTGTATCTAGGGCACGTGGTAGGGGAGGATGGAGTTAGAGACCACCAAGAGAAGATACAGGCCATACTTGACTGGCCTACACCCAGGAACGTGATGGATTTGAAGGGATTCCTCGGCATATGTACCTACTATAGGCGCTTCATGAGGGGATTCTCTCAGTTGGCTACACCCCTTACAGACCTCACGAAGAAGAGAGATTTTGAGTGGACAGACAAAGAAGGAGGCCTTTGAGCGCCTCAAGGTGGTGATGAGAACATGTCTAGTTCTGGCACTACCGGATTTCACGCAGCCCTTTGTTTTAGAGTGCCATGCATCCGACGAGGGCATTAGGGCAGTACTGACACAGGGAGGCCATCCCATAACATATGAGAGTTGGAATCTCCAAGATTATGAGTGATTGTATTATATTTATGAAAAGGAGATGTTGGTCTTAATGCATGCAATGGACAGATTCTGATAGTACCTCGTAGGCAAGAAATTTAAGGTGAATACTGACCACAACAGTCTTAGATTCTTTCTGGAGCAAAAGGAGCTTCAGGAACAGTAGCAGAAGTGCATCAGCAAGATCCAGCCCTACGATTTTGAGATAAAATATGTCAAGGGCAAGCACAACGTAGTGGCAGATGCATTATCCAGAAGCCCTGCGACACTCTCTCTTATGGATATCACCCAAGATTGGAAGGCACAACTATTGGTGGAGTATTCCAAGTATTGGCAAGCTTGCGAAATCTTGATGGTACATTTGGATATGACAGGTACAAGGTGATGGACGTGTGATCTACTACAAGAACAAAATCTACTTGGTGTCGAGGTCACAGCTCAAAGAGAGGAATATGCATGCATCACATGATTCATCTTTGGTTGGACACTCAGGGTTTCTCAAAACTTATCGAGCAATTAGGGAGCGATTTACATGGAGGGGTCTCAATGGGGACATCTTAAGGCATGTACAGGAGTGTGGGTTTTGCCAGAGGAACAAGGGGGATTTGTCTCATCCAGTTGGTCTATTGCGGCCTCTTCCCATTCCTAAGAAGAAATGGGAGAGCATTTCTATGGACTTCATCACGGGGCTCCCAGCAATACAAGGGACACATTGCATTTACGTGGTGGTTGACAGGTTGACAAAATTCGCCCATTTTTTTGCCATTCCAGGCCGGTATTCAACTTCATAGATGGCCGAGTTGTTTTTCCAAGAGGTTTTCAGGTTGCATGGTCTGCCCAAGACCATTGTGAGTGTCAGGGATAGCAAATTTATGGGGGGCTTTCAGAAGGAGTTGTTTCGCCTTGTGGGGACTGAGCTCACACCTACCACTAGTTATCATTCACAGACAAGCATACAGACCAAGTTAGTGAACAAGTGGTTGGACAACTACTTGCGCAATTATGTGATAGGACAACTACGGGCATGGGTGAAGTGGTTGCATCTTGGGGAGTAATGCTATAACACCACCTATCACATGTCCATAGGTATGTCACCCTTTCATGCCTTGTATTGTTATGATGTATTGACTTTCGCTGAAATGGTTTTCGGACACAACAGGGCCCCAAGGCCAATGACTGGATACAAGAGAGTCAGGACATCCCTAGAGCTCTCAAGGATAACTAGCAGATAGCACAAAATCAGAAAAAGTTGTATCCAGACAAGGGCAGGATTGAGAGGCACTTTGAGGTTGTGGACTTGGTCACAATGTATCCCACATCTCTTGCCTAAAAAGGGCTTTGGGACAGAAAGTTACAGTAGCCACGGAGCTACCACCTATGGATGGCGAGGGGCACATTTTGGAGGTGAGAGAGAGGAAACTCTTGAGCAAGGTCATTAAAAAGTTTCTTGTCAGGTTGAAGGATCTACCAAAGAAGGATGTTACGGGGGAAGTAGAGCAAATATTACAGCACTCGGCATTACAGTTGTTTGAGGACAAGCAACATTTGGGAGGGGAGCACTGTAATATCCCCATTAATTAATTCTATTGAGTGAGTTACAAATTTTTGCAATTTTGCTAATGAGGAGAAATTTTGTGCATGGAACTTAGGAAAAGTGGATGAGGAGGCGTCAATTTAATTTTTGTGAGGAGGCTTCAAAACATGAAGGAGAAATAAATTGGATAGTGGAATGTGGGGGCCACCTCAAAGAGGAAATTCGAACTCCCTTGAGGAAATTCAATGTGGATGAAAAGAGAAGGAAGAGAGGTCAAATTGTGGGGCCCACTAGGAGAGAGGGAGAGAAACAAGTATAAATATAAGTAGAGGGCCTCATTCTGGGACTTTTGGCCAATTTATCATCTTAACTTGATGTTCGCTTGAGTTGTTCAGCCAAGTCAACAATTTTGCTTGGCACAAGTGATTTCTGGGCGGAAATTCCAACTCTACCTTCGGTGAACTTCGAGTGTCACCCTTGGAGAGCTTGTGGTCACATCTTAGAGTTTCTCTGGAGTCGATTTCAAGAGCAACTAACCAGTTCAATGTGCAGACTAAGCGCAATAAAGAATTTCGCACTTCTTGGGAGAGGTAGCTTCAATGCATGCAAGTTTCTGGGAATTACAAGAGTGTTTTGCCTTAATTTTTGTTGGAGTTTTGTAGTGGTTTGCTAGGCTATGTGTGGGAGAAAACTTCAAGCTGAATTTGTGTCTTTCAGGGCCTATGCAGGGGTTCAGTCACAGAAATTGCGTAGAGGTTGTGGAGCTAAGAGTTTGACGGGAGATAGGATTGGGAGAGATCAAGGATTTGGGGAGGAAAATTATAAGGACTTTTGTAGGGATTTGGAGGTGACTTGGAGAGCATTCTATAGCAGTTTCCCAGCAGTGCGTACACGAGAGGAGACTGGGAAATTCACACTATTTTGTAGGCTTTCCGAAGAGTTGGTTTGGAGCCAAGCCCTTTCTAGGTTTTGTTGGTCTTGTTGAGGAAGTGCAACAGCTAATTTCTCATAATTTGTTGAGCACATCTGAGGGAAGATTTCTCATTTCCCATTTGGCAGCAACAGCAAAACATTTTTGGGTCAATGCAGAAATTAGGAAGGAGCTTTTCTAGCACCTGAACATCATTATTATCACCTAGGTTTTTACTTGTTTGTTGTAGCAAGCCCAGGTTCCTCTATTCCTATCTACTTGTACTCCATTCTGCTCAGAATAATAAAATGGCTCAGTGTTTTGGTGCAACTTCTAGTGTAATCTGATATTTTGTGTGTGTGTCGAAATTTTGATTATTGTTCATAGTTTTTGCTTCTGTTATCACTTAATATTTCCATTAGGAATATTACAAAGTCACTCAAAAATCTTCATATAAGTCTAAGAAAACAACCTTGAGTGCATCGTTTTTGTTAGGTTGCCTTTTTCATATAAATCTAAAATCTCTTACTAACTTTTTGCATATAAAATCAGATCTAACCTAAGTCTAAGTAATCATTTTATTCCAACCTTTTTATTAGGTAGCCTACTTTAGAGATTCCCTCCTTGAGCTTCAGAGGAGCCAACCTAAAGAGTGGGAATGGGTTGCTGAGGTGATAGTGGACGACCACTCCGAATTGCCCTTTAGGTCTTCAACTTGTCAATTAGGACTTTGACACCTTGGACGAGGTCTTGAACAATAATGGGTATCTTCAAGTCTATTATTAATTGTTGGGGCATTGGATTCATCTAGTTTTCGTTGTCCATATTGATAGAAGTTATTTTGTCCTTCAGCTCAAAGTTTGGATGAATAGGGTTTCTTCATCGTTGTCTATGTAGTGTCCTTCAGCTCAAAGTTTGGATGAATAGGGTTTCTTCATCGTTGTCTATGTAGTGTCCTTCAGCTCAAAGTTTGGATGAATAGGGTTTCTTCATCGTTGTCTATGTAGTCTAGGCTCTCTGTCCATCAATACTAAATGTAGATCTATAGATGATGGTTTAGTAACATTTATATTTGTGTATCCTAAGGGTTCCCATTGATCATCAAGATCAACCTGAGCCTTCTTGTCAACCTTCACCTATAGAAATCAACATTCATCATACAACTAGACATACTTACTATGGTAGGAGCACCAATTTCCCTTCTCTTTTGTCCCAATAGTAAGTAGGGTAATAGTAGGGATCATATTTTGTCCATTGTTACTAGGTTGTCTCTTGAAGAAGTAAATGGTTGAGAAGAAAGAACAAATTTCGAATCACCATTCCCCCATCGACAGGTTCCTCCCCAGCCCCAGCAGAGCAGCCAGACACTTATACAGAACTTCTTTCCGTTGGCCTCAGATGTTAGGAGTATCCCTCGCTCCTACATCTCCCCGAGGATCATGCAGTCAGACTCCTTGCTAGATCCAGAGCACTCTAATAGCAAGCCAACATCATTGTCACCGCCCTCACCATCGATGACTAGACTTGGGCATTCTCGACATCATCAACCTCCATGTGAAATTTTAGCTATTGTAGCTACTAAAAAATTATTCTTCCATCTAAAAATTTAATTATGCAGTTTATTTGCTACGGCAAACAACAAATAAAATCACAACCGCAATTTTCACCACAAAAATACTGTGGAAAATAAAATACAGGAAACTGAGAAATTCTGTAGCACACACAATAATTTTGACATAGTTATTTCTTGGACAATTGTCCCCAGAAAAAACCCAACTTGGGAAAACCGATGCAGCAGATGAGGGTTTTATTATTAATCTTCAGCAACAATTCTGAGTACAATAATTTAGATGCCAAACTGGCAATCTCTTTTGAGGAAAATACTGGCAAAAAATATCGTGAGGATTTTCTCTACCCCACAGTTATTCTTTGCCTCTTAAACTACCTTCCTAGCCTCTGTGTTGAGCTCCCTGCATCACCCTCTGCGCAGAGCTTACGCTAGCCCCCTGGAAATTTTGGCCTTCCTTCCTTTGCCCCTCCCAGAAACTAGAAATCTTCCTCCCGGAATGTTGTTGCCCTCCTCTTCTATCTGCTACTCACCCTCTAGCTCCATCTTCTCTATTGAGCTACTGCTACTGAGAAAATCGAACTGCCTGGGCAACTGAGTATCTGCACTAGATGATTTCTCCATCACCCACATCGACTTCCTCTTATAATCCACTGTTGGAGCACCAACGATCAAGATTAAAACTTTATCAATGGCTAGGATCATCAATGGATCGATCCGTGCGAGTTTCTAAATGATTCACGCCTTATCTCAATTAATACTGATTAATTAACCATATTCCCTAAGTTTAGACTTGGGAAATATTTAAAAAACGGGTAATAATTTAATTGAGACACTTCTAGGTGGAATTTCAAAAACGATTTATGGGTTTTGGAGATCTCATGTGTTCTAGCCTCTCCACCAAATTTTGTGGCTAGAACACATCCGATGCTACAAAAACTAACACTCCAACCCTAGAATTATTCACTTAGCCTTCTACATGATCAGTGATATACATGTTTATGAGGTTGTCCTATTATTATTGTATCCTTCTTTACTTTGTTTTATCCTAGTTTTAGCTTTGGCATTTTCTAGGAGTTGCATTTGCACTCCCACATTGTACTTGTATTGGTTGTAACCTTTAGTCCCATTGACCTATTTATGGTCATACGTTGAACAATAATAAAATTATCTTATCTTATATATAGTGTCCAACCTAGACGATGTTCATTCCATCATGAGAACAAGATAGAAAGTGTGTTCTAGAGACATGACAAGGGAAATTTCCAATTCTTTGTGAAAATGGGGCAATAAACCAAAAACTAACTTTACATGGAGGATGTCAATGCACCGATGTACAATCTATGGAAGGATTTCTTGAATTGGAGTGATTTTGCAACAATGTATCCTTGCAAGCTAATGGGTTAAACAACTTTCAAGCCATGCCAAGTACCAGTAGGAGATTGTTTGGAAGTTGCAAGGAGCTAGGTCTATTAAGTGGGTCTACCAATAAGGACCTAATCTTCCATGTGAACCTTAAAGGCTAGAATCTTATTGCTGTCTATCAATTTTTTCAAGGTATTAAAGGGCACTCAACCTACAGAACGAAAAGCCAATTAGTACCATTCAAAGTTCAATGAACTTTGAGATTGAAAACTTTTTGTTCATCTTGAAGGACTACACAACAACCAAGGATTCTCACCATATATTGCATATCTTTTCCCTAAAAATCCTAATGTTATTTTCGTTGAATCGTCACTTGCTCATTTTGTTGTCATTGTTAGATAGTAGGGATCCCCACCAAGGCATAGCTCTGATGCCACAGCTCTCGCATATGCGCTACTAAGAGTCCAACAATGTTAAAGTTTTGCACTGCTCTGAAGACAGAAACAATGACCTACAAGTTATAGTCATAAAGTGGGTCCTACAGAGAAAAAATACACGTAACTATGCGTACTGCCCATTTGGCAATGGCCTTGTGGGTTTTGGAAACAGTTTCACAGGGTGTATCAATGGTTCAACATTGATCTAGAAATCAGTAATACTAATGTAAAGCAGCAGTTCTGCCGGTTATGCAAGAAGCCCACAACTATCAAAGGATTTATGGAACTTTTACAAAAATGAAATGGAAAAATATGCAAATGGCCAAAGCATACGAAACAATAATAAATTACTTGTATGTTGATAGAGAGAGTTTTGAAGAAGATTTCAAGCAGCGAAAAGATCCTAAGGAGGCTAGAATTGCAAAGCTCTCGAAAAGCCCTAATATTAAGGCTCTTAGACCAATTCATATAGTCTCAATCACAACAACGCAACGACACTTGCATACAACTAACACAAGAGGCAACTATGCAAGCATAAAATGAGAATTGTCAAAACAGTAACCATGTCATGCACCCATTTGTATTAGATATATACAACAATATTACCAAACCTAGAATCAAGGAAACTTCTACACAGCAAAAGAGACAAGAGTTTGACCCAAAATGGGAAAAATTCAACAGGTACAAAAATATGAAGAAATGCACATATAAGCCCCAAGGGTTAGCTCAAGTGGTCTAGATCCAAACATGAAGCTCTTTCATATTGTTGTACTTGATGCTAATCAAGGGTTCGCCTCTCTTCGATTCCCTAGGGGTGAGACCCCATAATCAGGGCTGACAGTTTACCCGGTTTACAATCCACGAAATGTGAAGAAATACTCCTGTTTTTCCCCTACTTTCATTCCAAATAATTAAACAAATGAAGAAATGCACATACAAAAATGTAAAGAAACACATGTACAAAAACTCAAATTGGAAAAAACTTTATAGAAAATCTATGAGCATAGATTGACTTGTGATTAATCACAAAACCAAGCGGAATTGATTGATTCAAACTTGATCAACCCTGAGTTTGACTCAGGCTGAGCTAGAAAACTCTTTTCCAATCTGATCCAAGTCAAACTCACTATCCAACGAGCTTGACTCGCAACTCTTGGAACATATATATATATGATTAAAAAATCATAGGGCACTGAAAACCTGTGACCAGGTGTCCAATAAAATAGAATAATCTAGGTGAATAATCATTTTGAACCAAGAAACCCACAAAAGGCAAATGCAAAAAAGCCAAGTGTACAAAATAGATAAACTACAAAAAATACATGTACCGAGGTAATAATAAGTTATAAAATGATAAAAAACCGTTATAAAGAAACACAATTATAAAAGATAAAACACTGGAATAAGTTTCATCATATTCATTAATGAGCAAGAATTGTAATAAAGGGGTTACGTAAGTAGCGTCACTGAAAAATAATGAGGAGCAATTGCAAAGACTCTACCAAAGAGATTACATGAGCAGATTTAGAGACAATAATAATGAGCAAAGAGAATAACAAAGGGTTTACATGAGTAGTTTCAATGACAATAATAAACAGTGAAAGACTAATGGGAGACAATGGAAAGGGCCAAATATCCAACCTCCTATTCTAAAACATAAAATCTCAAAACTAGCTGCTTAATAACTGAAGACATTCTTTGATAAGTAAAAAAATCTATACCTAATACAACTCTAGTTTAGAAATTATATAATAATGATATATAATCCATTTTAACCATTTGCACCCACTGCATATAGAGAATAGCAAAACCAGAAGCCTGATGTAGCACACTTCAACTACCTTGATACATTATTAATTGGAAAAGAATGAAAACTTTTTTACAGCACCCATGTTCTTTATACTTGTAGATTTACTGTATGAAGTCCAACAAGAAAGTAAACTGTCATTTGTGTTAGAACCATAGAAACTGGAAAATACAAACCTCATATACTGAATGTTCCTGACAAATATCCTTCCAAGCTGCAATAAATATTTTAAGATCGTCATCTTTGAGAAGAAAAGCTGTTGCATATTTGGACTCCAATGTAGATAGTTTTTTCTCCAACTTAGCATGCTCCTCTTCTGTTAAATTGCAAGGACGACTAGCCAAGGATTTCTTCTGTTGCAGAACCCTTCTCTTTTTACTCCCAGATATATCCTGTGATTTTCCACCTAGATCCGCATAATCATTGGAGAAGAAATCAGTACAGTTTCTTTCTTTCTGTGCTGATAGTTGTTGTGATTGAGACTATATGAATTGGTCTAAGAGCCTTAATATTAGGGCTTT
>Ga0181464_1001588_pt1 | contig 11423 bp, 14 predicted proteins | sample InSIn2gowninarea_FD_119074 | JGI IMG/M metagenome (GOLD analysis project Ga0181464, IMG submission 119074) | Clean room microbial communities from NASA Spacecraft Assembly Facility at Jet Propulsion Laboratory, Pasadena, California, USA -... ...
GTCCGTAGCGTTGTCGCTGTTCCAGAGTAAGGAATCCCATTCATAAGTCCTAGTTTGTATTAATTAAAGTGTAGGTTATTTGGTACACTAAATTTGAACGGTGCAATAAGGGTTTAAGACTCCCAAATTCTAGAGGGTTCAATTGGTACAAAAAGTTGCCATTTATTGCCGAGTTTCCACCACTGACCAATCCTGTGAGCGGCAAGAACGGGATTTACTAGAATATGCCGCTATTTCAAACTTTGAGGTAATTGGCGTTTGGAAGGAAACGGCTTCTGGGACTAAAAATAACCGCATCGAGCGCTCACAGGTGATGGCTTTGGCTCAGAACCACAGTATTAATGCCATTTTAGTAACAGAGATGACTCGATGGGGACGTAGCACTATTGACTTGATTGAGACGTTGCAGTCACTACAGAATTGGGGTGTTTCTTTGATCGCCCAAACTGGGCTGCAATTTGATTTGAATACTGCACAAGGTAGATTAATTGCCCATCTCATGGCATCAATCGCTGAATTTGAACGAGATTTGGTGCGAGAAAGGGTACGAAGTGGGGTAGCGGCAGCTAAAGTGCGGGGTCAAAAGTTTGGTCGGCAACCAGGACAACGGGTGAAGGCAGATAAGTTGGGTCCTAAAGTTTTGCAGATGGTTAGTGACGGGTATTCTTACCGCAAAATTGCTGAACAACTCAACCTTAGCAAGACAACGGTCAATGATATTGTTAAACGTCACAGACAGTCAGCTACACAATCTGATTTGAAAAAATAAATTTGAAAACCTTATGGCGCAAGTATTTCAGCCTTAGCGTAATTTTCTGTACGGTTGCTCATTTCACCCCTTGACCTAAAAATGTCAGATTTTCAGCCAGAGTATTCGGGCAAGATGAATTTTTATCTTTCAGCCACCGACGACTTGCTGCGCCACCCAGACGACCAGCCTAGTATTGGAATAATTTTATGTAAAAGCAAAAATCAGGCGATCGCCGAGTATGCTTTGCGCGACCTCAGCAAACCGATTGGCGTTTCTGCTTATCAACTTGAAAGTGCATTGCCAGAACAATTGAAAAGCAGCTTGCCAACAATCGAAGAATTGGAAGATGTGTTAGAGACGGTTTCTGTGGAAGCCGCCGATGAAGAATGAATCTAACAAAGAAATACTAATAAAGACGTGCATTCAGCGTCTTTATTTTAAACTCTTAAAATGCCAGAAAATTGAAATGGTGAGTTTTTGGATTTTTGAATACGCAAAAGTCTATAAATATCCGGCTGGCGTTTCATCTCTTACGTTGTAGATAGGTTAGGCTTTGCAACAATAGGTCTAACTGAATTGCAGTGCCGCTAAGGGGTGCAAAGATTGATATGGTGATGAACCTGTTGCACGCGGTACTATCGTTGCCGTACATAAGCTCGAACCGCAGGAGTATCTGGTGTCTACTGAGTATAACGAAAGGTTGAAGCCCACCAAACTTAAGAAGCAGATAGAGGAGTATAAAGAAGCATACAAAGCTCGATTCATTCGCAATCAATATGCAAACAATAGTATTATTGCAGCTTCTATCTTGTTAACTATATTAATAGCAATAACAGGCACAAGTCCTACATTTAAAGATCCTCAAAACCCACTTTCTGCACCTCTTGGGGTTACTGCCTCGGCTTGGCTTGGTTTAATAGCTACAGCTTTAGTCAGCGTTCAAAAGTTATACAATATATCCGAAAAAATAGCCTTTTACCCTGGCTATATAGTTAAGGCTGAAGAATTATTAGACGATTTTTATGCTATTCAGACTGAGGATGACCTTAAAGCTGTTCGGGAGAATTTCAAAAAAATGCGTGCTGACGAAGCAGCAAGCCGTCCTGTAGAACGTTCAGCAGGTTAAATACCAACGGGCAGACAAGGGTGATCGCAAATACCAAACAAACATCATCTATTAACCTTGTAATCATATTTGAAAGTCGATGGTACTCTCTCAAGTTAAGGCTGGGGAATCTCTCAAAAAACCTTACTCTGCTTATCTGATGTGCGGGATGTAGGGAGCATCATGTATTTTCCTGACCTTAATCTGACTTTTGCCTGACTTTAATCTGACTTTTCACGACTGACCAAGTTGTTTGTAGATATTAAGGTAGAGCTATTCAATCTAATAGCTAGTTGAAGACTAATAAGTATTTATTACAGAGGAGGATTTGATAAATGGCTGGTTTTGAAATTTGGTCAGAAATAACTACTGAATCAACTGATTTTGATGGAGCTAGACACAGTGCAACATCAGGCTGGGATACTAACACTGCTCCTGCGGGTCATGTAATTAATCAAAATACAGTAAAGGTAGAATGGGCATCGCAAAACGGCTCGGAGAACTCTTATGACTTAATTTATGAGGGCTGGGTTGAAATTGTGCCAGGAACGTCACTCAAATTCCCAACTACCATTAAGGTTCGTACTTATGCTAGGAGTCCTAAAGGAAAGTTTGGGGTTGGTAGAGGTTGGTCAAAGATTAAAGTTACTGGAGAATATGTAAAATACAAATAGGAAGAAAAACCAACAGAATATGAAAATCTATTAGACAAAAATGTTTACTAGATTTTCATAATTTTATATGTGCATTAGAAATCTTACATAAATAAAACATACTTTTACTGGATTTCATTTGTGTAAGTAGCTAAATAATTGAAATTAACTTTTTACAGTTTAGATCCTCCTGTACTGCTTTTTGGTTATCTAGGCTTAACCCCAATTACTCAAGAGTCATCCTAACATTATCTTCTAGCCTTACGATAATCCCAAGGTTTCTCAGAGTTTGGATCTGTCCATACACCCAAGCGCTGCTGCTGGGCGAGGTCTTGCGCCTGTTTCACTGCCGCCGCATCCGGGCAGTTGTTTAAATAGCGCTCGTACACATACGCCATTCCGCCTTTTACTTGTTCAGCTTGCAAGAACTTACTACCAGCAAACACTTCAGCTACCTTCCTGCCATAACGGTCGGTGTCCACAATTTTCAGGGTGACGCGATCGCCATTTTGAGCTATCAGACTCTTAAGATAGTCGCGCGATTCTTTCCCCAAAGGCTGCGCTTTCTCTGGCGCGTCTATGCAAGCAAAACGAATCTTTTGTTTTTCCGCTCCCCGTAAAACTGTAATAGTATCGCCATCAGCAACCTTAATCACTTGCCAAACTTCGTTTATTGGTGGTTCAGGGCTGGGAGAAATGGTTACTAACGAGCGATCGCGTATTGTGCTAGGAACTGTGCGATCGCCTCCTTGATTAACAAGTTTAGGTAACGAACACGCAGCCATTCCTATCACAACTAATGGTAGGAAAATTACTATTTGTCTTAGCCAATTCTTCATAATTAATCGGTATCCTTACTGTTGTATGACAAACAACTTAAGTAGTTTGATGAAATTGGCTATTGGCTCTTTAGAATACGAAGTTTGCGGCTTCTATTCTATTATCTCAAAAAATGTAGGTTTCTATGAAATCGAACTTATTTACTGCTGTATTTGGCTCGGTAGTTTTGGTTGGGTTTGTTATTGTGCCGGGAGTAGCCGCACCGCTTAGAGATTCATTAAATAGTGTTTATCTCTACAATCTTACTCCCGGTTCTAGCTATGAATTTACTGTTAGTGGAACGCCCCCAGTTAGCCGTAAGATTAAAGCTAATTATTGTGGAGTGGCTAAAGCTGTTCCTACTCCCGATTACGCCACAGCAACTATAGTTTCTCTGGGTTCGCTGCAATCAAACATCTCTAGCTTGCCTGTAGCAAGTCCTGGCGCTTGCAAGAAAGATAAGGATAGCGGTATTTACAATCTTACTGATGCTCCGGCTGCAAATAGATTTAGAAATTCTGAGGGGATTATTTATTTTCAAGGATTGTCTGCTTCTAGCGAATATACCATCACTTATCCGGGGCTATTAAAAGTTCGTAAGGCTACAGCTAATGCCTGCGGTTACATCAAGATGATTAGCAAAGAAAATTCACCGATTACTGCTACAAGTGTTATTAAATTTAATAACGTTTTAGAGTTTACAGTTAGTAGTTTGAGAGTAGTTTTCCCGCCAAAATGCCAGAAGATATCAGACACTCAAAGCATGATGGTAATTTCTGTTGCAGATAAAGATTTATGGGCGGTAGGAAATTAATAGAAAGGACGCAAAACACGCATTTCAAATCTTCATAATAGTTCAGTATCCTTGCGGTTACATGGTAACTAGGCGCGGGAGTAATTTTATGGAGGCTGCCGAATCGCACAAGTAAATAGTTCCGGTACAGCAGCCCTGTTCTATTATTCCCAAAAATCTGTAGAGCATTATGAAATCGAAAAAAATTGCTGCTGTTTTGTTTGGATCGATAGTTTTGGCTGCTAGTGCGATACCTGCAAAAGCTGAAACTCGCAAAGATGCGTCAAACAATGTTTATATCAACGATCTTGTTCCTGGCTCTGTTCACAATATTAGTCTTGACGGAACACCTCGCACTCGTACCGTTACGGCTAATCGCTGTGGAGTAGCTAAACTTTCCGCTAGTCTTAGTTACTCTACCGCAACTCAAATTTCCTTAGCTTCTGTAGTATCCGAGCTATCTACTTTACCTGTGGCAAGTCCTGGTAATTGTAGTAGTATTGCTGGCGTTTATACCCTTGTTGATGCTCCTACTGCTACTCGGTTTAAAGATAGTGTTGGCGCTGTTTACGTGCAGGGATTACCGCCATCAAGCCAACAGGTTTTCAGTTATCCAGAGCTTTTTGTAAGTCGCAAGATTACAGCTAATGCTTGTGGGTATGTCAAGGTAAGCAGCACAATTTCTTCGCCGCTTACTGGCGCTACTGTAATTAAATTTGATAACGATCCTATTGGATTTACAGTAGGCAATCTTAGTACCACGATCGCTCCAAGCTGTAAGAAAATCTCGGAAACTCAAAGCGTGATGATGATTTCTATTACCGATAAACGCAATTGGGGAAGTTAAACTCATAGCTCCCTAAATCATTGGGGAGCTAATAACCTATGAATAGTCTCCCCTCTGTCTCAATTATTATTCCAGTCAAAAATGATTCGCGGCGCTTGAAAAAATGCTTAAGTGCGATCGCCAATCAAACTTATACGGGTGAAATAGAAACAATTGTTATCGACAACAACTCCACTGAAAATATTTACAGTGTAACGAGCCGCTACCCGTGCAAACTTCTTACCGAACTAAAACCTGGTTCTTACGCCGCTCGTAATTGTGGAATAAAGTCATCAACAGGGGAGATTATTGCCTTTACCGATGCTGACACTATTCCTGATAGTTCCTGGATAACAAACGGCGTACAGAGTCTAACTGTTCCTATTGCTGGATTAGTTGCCGGACACATTGAATTTACATTTATTGATAAGCGCCCCAATCCTATTGAGTATTTAGATTCACTTCTACACCTCAACCAACAGATTTATGCAACGAGGGGTTATGCGGCTACGGGTAATGCTTTTACCTGGGCGTGGATGTTTGCAGCGCTGGGTCTTTTCGACGATACATTACTTTCACTGGGCGATCGCCAATGGGGGGAAAGACTATCAAGTGCTGGTTACAAAGTAGTTTATTCTCAAAACGCTATTGTTCATCATCCTGCTCGTGCTACATTAGCCGCTTTGCTGAAGAAAGCTCGGTTTCAAGCTAGGTCTAAAGCAATTTTTCGTCCTTGGACAATCAAAGAAATTATTAGGTTTCTACTGCCAGAGCCACTAAAATTCTATCGAGTAATCTTCAGTGATCGCAGTTTAAAGGGAATAGAAAAGCTAATATTTCTCTTTGCTCATCATGCTTTCAAGTACGCGATCGCCTATGAAATCTTCATTCTTCAATACCTAAAACCAAAAGCTTAATTTTTTCAATCCGACTCCGCATCGCCGCCCAACTGCGGTAAGTTTGAGCTTTTCTACTATCTAAGCTGTTGAGAGAATTTAAGTAATTATTAGTATCACCATCACCAAAGCGGTATTCAACTTGTAGCAACTGAATCCGCGATGCGTCCCGCTTTGCCACTTCCTGCGAAATTTGAAATTCCCTAGCCGCTTCATCGTAGTCAAAAGCAGCCAGATAAACTTGTTCTCTAATCTTTTGGGCGAGTTCTGCCCGTCCGCGTTGGAGTTCGGCTACTTTTATTTGTAAGTCAGAGATCGCAATCGCATTCCTTTGGGTTTCTGGATTGCCACCAAATTGAGATTGTAATAATGGTATGCCGATGGCGCTGAAAATCTTGTCAACTAAGCTTGTTGGCGATGTAAAAATTGATAAGACATTCGATATTAGACCTCCTGTTTGCCTTGATGTGCCGTCCCTGTGTGTAATAATTTGGGGCGATAGTAAAGCTTGAACACCTGGAGTTAAAACGCTTAACCGAACAGATTTTTTGTTGGCAACTTTTGCCTCCTCAATTTTGGTATTAATTTCCTCAATCCGCTTATCTATTTCAATTAATAAAGGGTTTTTTCGAGTGGCGGCGGCTTGGAGAGAAGAAATGCACGATCTTGTAGCTTCTAAGCAGGGCAGAGCGCCTTTCATTTGCTCCCAAAGATCGTCATTAATTTGGGTTTTGATAATTGTGTCAATGTCGCTCCCCACTGGTTCTAGGGGATTTACCTTAATTTCTTCCAGTGCAGTTGTGGGAGTTTCTGGCTCGTCGCTTGTTACTTCTGTCTCCTCATCGCTTGGTATTGGTGACGCTAGGGGTAGTGGCGCTTGTTCTGTCTGGGTCAACGGTGGTGGCGGAGGGGGTAGCGTTTGAGCCATCACTTGGAGTTGGGGGATTGAGAGCCAAAGTAAGCTCGACGTTGAGAGAGCGATCGCTTTGCCCAAGCCATTTAATCTTTTTGATTGTCCCTGTATAGGGACTGGTAACAACGCTGAGACTGGCAATTTTTTCATCAATTTCACTAATTTTTGCGTTTACTGTGGCAATTTGGAAAGCTTGCTCCCGCTTTTGTTCTTCTGCGGCTATTAGCTGCTCTTGGTAGTTAGATAGAGCAGTATTGCTTTGCTCTATTCGTGTTGCGGCAGAGATGGAAGCTTGGTATTCTTGATAGGCTCTAGCATCTTTAGCTGCTTGTAGCCCCGCGATCGCAACAGTGCGATCGGTACGAGCTTTATTCAGGGATTCATTGAGCAATTGTATTTTTTCAAAGCGTTGCAGTTTGGCATCTTCAAGGTTTCCTGCGGCGACAATTATATCGCTCTTAAGAATGGCTAACTGGGCTTCGAGCTTGTGCAATACCTCTTGCTCGTGCAGACTTACCTCCACAGGCAAATCTTTTAAAAATGTCACCGCTTCAATCTTCCGCTTTTGATTTTCTATTAGTCTTTGCTGGCTAGTAACTTTGTCATTGGCTGCTATTAGTGCGGCGGCAAAGGATGGGGGATCTCGCAAAGCCTGTTGCTGCTGCAAGAATATTGCTCTATTAAGCTGATCTATCCTAATGTCGGTGGCGTTAATGGTTGCCTCCTGTCCTGCGTAAGAAGTGGGGGGCAGTTGTCTTGCTATTGGTACAGCATTGGGTGGTTGGGGAGTAATAACTTTTCTGTTCTCGATTTGCTTCCGGTCAAGAATTAATTGGCTGCGCCCGTTAAGTAAGCTCTGTTTGACCGAGGTTTTTTCCACCAGTATTTGTCCGGCTGCCACGCTGTCATCAACTTTGACTTTGAGGTCTTGGGGTCTATCTAGGGAAAGGTTTAGCTTTAAGTTTTGGGGTAAAGCAGACTTTGGGGGCGCAACGGCTGCCACTGCTTTTTGATCTGATTGGGCGATCGCCTCTGATAGAGGATTACTTTTAGTAGAAGTTTCAGCAGTGCATCCAGTTAATAGGAGTAGCGTAATTGCTACCGTAATCCGCGCTCTAGTTTCCATTTGCTTATTAGTTTTTTTGAACAACCTTTACCTGTGGCTTGGCGGACGCAATTAATCAAAGCGGTGTAAGATATCATGCCTTCCTTCGTAGCTTCATCAAGAATTTGAAATACCTGAGTGATACGCCGCCAGTGCGGTCTACCCCGCAGTGAAGAATTTACAGCAGGTGGTAGTATTTTTGGCTCAGGAGCGATTGCCGTTTGGAAATGGTTGAAGAAGTTTCGATCTACTTCAACGTTGAGCCAAGCGGGAGAGTTATTTTTTAATAACTTTCGTGCCTTTGCGATCGCTTTGAAAGGTGTATAAAAAGCCCAGTGTTTTTTCATAAATTTCACTCTTTAACTCGTTCGTAATAAGGCAAAATTGAAACTTGTTCGGCATGAGCGCCAAACCGACACAGAGCGGTTAAGGGAGTAAGCCCAGCAACTCTGCTCTCGGCAAAACGAAATTTGGAAGATACACGCTTTACTTCGGTTTGATCCACAGGGAGAACAATTTTACTAGCAGAATTTCCAATAACATCTAAGCTAAGGTGTCGTTCAGATTGAGAAGCCAAAGCTATAGCAATTCCATACTTCCTGCCATCACAAATAATGCGATCGCAAGCACTACCGGAAACTTTGGACATCTCTTTCGCCTCATCTATAAATAGATAAGTGCGCGGTAATTTGCCTTCAATTTCACCTGCCAGCCGATGACTATCCATCAACTGACGTGCCAAAGACTCCGCCGCAATCGCTCCCAATGCCGGGGGAAGTTTGCACAAGTCAATCCTAATTAGCTTTTGTTCTAGGGGAAAAGTTGGGCGAGAGAAGATCCCGTACTGAAAAGTCGCCGCCAGCTTGAGATCGAGTTTTTGACTATCATTGCACCCGTAGGTAATTCGGTTTCTTATTTCCTGCTGTAAATCGTCGAAATTGGGGGGAGTCAAGTCCCAACTCTTACGATCACCTTGGGATATACCACGCCTTCTGTAACAAGTAGCCAAAATATCTAGGGTTAATCCTTCCTGGATCGGCCCAAGTTGCAGAGCTTTCTTGAGTACCGCCGCTACAGAAATTGCTTGCAGGTTTGGGCCACCTCCTTCAATATCTAAATTGATAACGAGAGGATTAATCCCATAAGGTGAAGCCATGTGTAGGGGATAGATAGTTTCCCCTAGAACTTTTTGGTCGCCGTGAAAGTCAATCAGGATAACTTGCATCTGCGGATAAGTGCGCTGTAACTCGTAGGCGATCGCTTTCAAAGTTTGGGTTTTCCCGCTCCCAGAAGCGCCAATAGCAACGATATGACCATTAGGTAAAGCTTCAGGATTCCAATAACAACCACTACCTAAATGAATACCGTCCTTGCTCGTACTGCGGTCGTTCAGTGCAATATCAATGGGCTTAAGGACTGCCTGGGGTAGGGGCTTTTCTTTACGACTAAACATAAATGCTCCTTACAATTAGAGTTCCAGTAGCAGAGTAATCCCCAAGCTTTGAGATAATTTCTTGGGGGCTGGCAGATTCTAAGTGGATAATTGCTACTCCCGAAGAAGCTGGTTGTAACGTGAGCGGATTAAATTGGTCTGGGCGGGAAGCGATCGCTAAATCTTCCGCATCCTCCAGAGTAAGTACGCCGCTAATATAAGTCCTTGGTGATGGAGGTAGGGCAGCAAACGCCGTTGCAATATCATTACTTTCTAGCTGGATTTCTTGTGCTTTAGCGCTAACTTTAGCGCCGCGAGAAATCCTAACTTGGTTAGTTGCTATTTGGCACTCCTGACTATTGCCTGCTCTGTAAAGCTTGCCCTGACGATCTTTCACTAGCAAATCAGTCTGAGTTAGCGACTTAACTACCTCATAATCATCCTCAATACTTTCTTGAGTAAGGGAGTTTCTGCCTTTAATGTGAGCAATAATCAAATATTGGTTGATTTCCTCATTAGTAATTTCTACAGCGCCCGAAGGCATTGCCAGCATTTGATTGAATGCCTTGAGAATACCGCCAGAACTGCTGATATTAATTGAGGTAATCGCTACCCTTGCCATAATTGCTTTCAATTTCAACAGCATCAAGTTTCAGCCATCAAAAGCTGAGTCAAAACCTTCAACAAATCCAAAGGGGATTATTACAAACACCAATGCAGATCAAGCGCCACCGCCGCCAACTGGCGAACGGTGAGGAACGCACTTATATCTATGCAGTCTCAGAAGACGGCGAAGAACAGCGATCCCTTGGCATTGCTGACAGTTCCGTTTCGCTAACTCTCTATAGAAGCAGAGAAAAACGCAGAATTGTGGCGGCACTTACTGCAAACTCTAGCTTGCTTATAGTTGGGGAAGCTGGTTCGGGGAAATCAGTTCTAGGGGAAGCTGTAGCTGAAGAATTAGAGCAGCTTGGTTATACGGTGGCGATAGCGCATCCGGCAACGGTTAAGCAAACATTGCTTTCAATCGCCGAACAAATTGGGGTGGAGACTGAATCTCTAGAGGGCAAGGCGTTAACGGTGCAGGGACTTACTGAAGCGATCGCAGTTTTTCTAGGGGATAATACAGCGTTTCTCATCTTTGATAATGCCCATCGGCTTCAAGTCTCTCTGCGCTGTTGGCTTGAGGAATTGCACTATCAGGGAGTACCAATATTACTAATGGCGACCTTTCCCCCAGCGCGGGACATTTTCTTGAAGCTACCTCGGATTGAATTACAGCCTCTAGGCGATCGCGCTATTCGGGAAATTATGCAGGAGTCCGCCGCCGAGTTGGGATTAAGTCTATTACCGGGACAGTTAGCGCATTTACAGCAGCGAGTTGGCGGGAATCCTATGTTGGCAAGGCGAGTAGTGAAGGAGGAATATTTAGGACTGGAAGACACCGCCCCAGACCACCAGCACTGGGTAGATGGAACTCCTTTTCTTATTGCTGGACTAATGGTTTTTACTGTCGTTCGGTTGATTGGATTAGGTGTAAATTCTACTTCACTCTATTTAATAGGTGGCATTATCACTGTTGCTGTTGGAGTATTTCGGTTGATCGTGTTCAGCCTGCCGCGCAAGTCGGGGAGATTAGGGCAATGATGAACCTGACTCACACGGCTCTTTCTGTAACCGTGACATCTATCGCGTTAGGAACTGCCGATCCATTCGTGTTAGGTGCAGCCGCGATCGCCTCCCAACTTCCCGACGTGGATACCAGTAAAAGTGTAATCGGGCGAGTATTATTTCCTATCAGTCATTTCCTTGAAAAACGCTATCCTCACCGGAGTATCACCCACAGCTTTGTTGCTACAGGGGCGATCGCCTTGCTGTCTGTGCCTCTAGTGTTTTGGAGAAATGGCTGTTGGCAAGCGCTGATTCTAGGATATTTTTGCGGCTGGTTTGGCGACGTTTTTACCAAATCAGGCGTAACTGCTTTTTATCCTTCTAAGGCGCGGCTGGTAATTCCTGGTAATCCTCGGCTGCGGCTGTCAACTGGTAGCGGCGCGGAGTATTTCATTTTGATAGTGCTTGTAGTAGTAGCGATTACCTCAATTAATATCAGCAGTTCTGGCGGTATTCTCA
>Ga0181464_1001589_pt1 | contig 11422 bp, 12 predicted proteins | sample InSIn2gowninarea_FD_119074 | JGI IMG/M metagenome (GOLD analysis project Ga0181464, IMG submission 119074) | Clean room microbial communities from NASA Spacecraft Assembly Facility at Jet Propulsion Laboratory, Pasadena, California, USA -... ...
GCTTTAGTCATGTTAACACCTTGGTAAGGAAATCAATGGGGTTTTGGGGACTGTCTTGGACTAGCACATTATAGACATGAGAGTTGACCCGACTCTGTAAATCATCCATCCTTCATTTTAGGGCTTCGATGCTTTCTCTGCTTGCATTTAGTTCCGTGGTTAACACCTCCTTTTCCTTCTTGCTTTGTCTTAGCTCAGGGGTTTGTACATGCTCACCTTCAATCATCTTTAGTTTCCATCTCAATATCAAGTTCTTCATCTTGGATTCCTTCATTACTGCTACCACTATTGCTTAATCTGAAAGATCTAGTCCCATTTTCAAGATCAACTCTTTATACTACTCCTTCTATTGGAAGAGAGCACGAGACTTGACCTTCTCAACTTTTACATTGTCGACAAGATTATCTATGTAATCTTGGGCCCGATCAATAGTCATTTGATTCCTATTCATATCATTGTACAACATTTCCCCAACTTTCCTATGTAGGTTGACCTTGTCCACTAGAAGGATACTGGTCAAGTCAAGAGACACATATAGGTCTTGAAACTTGGAACCTGAAGGTAAGGTTTGGATGGATGGGTGTTTCAACTTGATTTTCATCTCTTCTTTCTCTAGATCTGTTGCAGTTAATAGCCGAGTGCGTTGAGGGGTGAAATGTGATGTCATGTCTTAATGTATCTTCTCTTTTTCACTTTTGTTTCTCACATGTATTTTCCTGCCTTGTGCCCATCTTGTTCCTACTCCATAAAGAATTTCCTCAGACTCTTTGATGGCTACCTCATTCGAGGATGTTGTTGAAACTTCAGGAGGTATCTCTAAATTGACTTGAAAGCCTGGGTTCTCAGTCACTTGTTCCTGGTGCTGGATACTTAGTTCTTCCTCTTCCTGCTCTTGTTCATGTTCTTGTTCCTATCTCTGCCCTTGAATTTTGGCTCTTTTATGAGCTGTTCCTTCTTCCATTTCAGTTGTCCCTGAACTGTCAACAATCCATTTTTGTGTCTTATCCGTGATGATTAGGGATTTGGTCTCCATGTTTGTATTAAGAGGCTAAGAATCAAAGTTAGCTTTCCATTCGATCTCGGGCTTAGGATCATGCACAGAGGTTGAGGCTTTAATATTTTTCCTTCTCTAAGCAAGGATACCTTAGGGATCATAATGCTTGATTTGACCTTTCTCAAATTCCATGGCTTTGAGCATAGTTTCAATTGTTTTATAGGCTTACTTGGTTCTTATCCCAAAATGACCTACCGACTGTCCCATTTTAAAGATGTAGCCTTTCTTAGCTGGTACAAAGTGGAGGAGATCCACATGGAGTATTTTCCTGAGGAACTCAAGTGAAAACACTCTCATTTCTAGGAACATTGGCAAATGATAAGGGGGAAGCTCACACCCATAAACCTTGATCTCTGTGTAATCCTCATAGAGGTACCAATCCCCAATAACAACTTGCTTATGAAGTTGGAGGAGCTATTTTTTCTCAGGGATTTTTTTTTTGTGGGGGGGGAGAAGGGGGGGGGGGGGATTTCATGAATGACTCGGTAGGCAATAGCCATTAAGGATGAAAGGAATTGAGAATAGCATCCCAAGCCTAGCCTTTTCCTTATAGAAATGTTCCATTTGAAAAATGAATTTCTTTCCTTGTCGGGGGTAAACACATCCAAGTGAAGGCATTGGAATTCTTCAATGTGAGTATAGAGAAACAAAAAAAATAACAGTGAATAGTAACATAAGCACACAGTGGCTACGAGGTAGCTGAATTGAAAATAGATGGAGTCCGAAAGGTATTCTGGGATGTTCAACTAGCATCTAGGATGTTTCATCTTGTGTAGACATCCGAGAGCCACCCTGCTTAATTGCAGAGTGGAGTGCCTTCCTAAAAGACCAATGATAGCGGCTAATATTGGTTGAATGGAGGTTTTAAAGAGTTAATGGGAGTTGAATATTTGAGGGCAAGGTTTTGGCTTTGAGGGAAAGAATTTTCTCTAGGAAGGAATGCATTTCTCTCATAGGGAATGCCGTGAAATTCCCCTCTAGGGTTGAATCAATGAAGGTGAACATGGAGGAAGATGTGAGGAAGTTGAGAGCTCTCTCGATTAGAAGAGGGGTTATTTCTAGGATTACATTCCCTGAGGGAGAAACAAAATTGTTCTTCTCGACTAAGTAGGAGTCCAATAACCAAATTACAAACTCAGGGAGATGATGCATTGGGGGAGAAATCTGGTAGTATAACCCAGAAGCCCTAAAATGAAGGATGGATGATTTACAGAGTCGGGTCAACTCTCATGTCTATAATGTGCTAGTCCAAGACAGTCCCCAAAACCCCATTGATTTCCTTACCAAGGTGTTAACATGACTAAAGCTTTCAAAAGATGAGTTGGAGAGAGTTTAGAGGGAGTTAGATGCAGCCAAGGCCTAGGTGACCTAAAAAGAAAGACAACTCCAATCATCAAACTCTAACATCAATAAGCTCACCCAAGAGTTACATAGTGCAATTCAGGAGAACAAGGAGTTGAAAGCTAAGATGAAACAAAATCTAGCACTCACAGAAGCCAAGCAAGGGGTGTGGGACAAGATCATCCAGGGAGTTGATCAATGCTGGGAGAAATTGGTTCTAATACATGAAAAAAGGAAGCCCTGCAAGGAATATTCCCCAACTCTTCAAAGAAACAAGCAGACTAATATTAAAAACTCCCAATATGCCAAGAGGTACATTCAGTTTTTGATAGAAAGAACAACCTAGGAGCTCAGGCCCCTCGATATATCAGATAGGGTGGAAGTAAAGGTCGGGATTTATAAAGTTATCTCCAGAGAGGAATCTAAATCTAAGGTGGAGCAAAGTATAACTAAGTTGCATAAAGAGGTGTCGAGGTTTGGTGTCGTGTCACATTTAATCAAATTCTTGAGGTTGGGTTGCCTAACTGCTGGGGAGAAGATGGAGAAATTCTCTCACAGGATGTGTACAATAAAAAAGTAACGGAGGATAAGTGTAGGACAGGTGCTGCTCCTAAAACAATGACAATCCTTAAGGGATCAACCATTACCAACTTCTGGGAAAAGAAATTCGATCTTCTCGTGATGGTTAAAATTATTTCTCAATGCAAACTAGATTACGTTGGGGTGATCAATCTGTGACTCTTCTATCGACATTTCAGTTCTATTCCACTTCCTCCTCTAGACATGTGGTAGTAATGTGAGCAGTTTTCTAATCCTCCTATGCTTCAAATGGTTCATCCACAGGGTTCTACAGCTTCTCACCAAGCATCCACGTCTTCTCATCGACAATGATTATCTTGTTTATTTTTCCAGTGATGGTTTTTTTCTTCTTCTTTTTTGCAATTATGTTTACTTTAAGTTTGTTATGATTTTAGAAAAACATTCTATTATGGGAGCAATGCCTTCATGGATGCTCAAATTTTGATTCATAATTTTGTAATGATTTAAGATATCAAGAATGAATATCTTAAAGGCCTCTGCTTTAGAGCTTTTTCCGGGTATATATACTTTTAGAGAAAATGAAATGGGTTCAGAGTTTGCAACAAGAACTCTATGTTACTTTTGAGACTGTATGACTTTAAGATATGCATCTTTTAGAATATTAATGTAATGGTGGTGATTACTCATTCGAGTACTACAATATGTTTCCTCTCTATTTAAATTCCATTATGTTCATGTTTCCTCTCTGATTTGAAGTTATTGTAGCTTCCATAAATGTTTCTTAAGTTCTCACATTTTCATTTGTATTAACTTGTTCTATGCCTATATGAACCTTTGAAATTATATCTTTAAATTGTGCTCCATGAATCATCAGACTCATTCCTCATTCATCCATTAGGTCTATATTTAACTCAAATATATGTATAATTATTGATGTTTTCAAGCTCTATATGATGAGTTATTCTATCTCTTTATCTCCTTTCATTGCTCTGTTAAAACTAATTAAATTGTATGTCCTTGAACTTCTCGGCCTCCATGAGTTTATATATATATATGTACGTTGTATATGTGCAAAGAAGTACCATGAGATACATGGTTGATATCTTTTGATGAATGAACCAACCCATGTTGTTTATTATATATATGTATATATATGTACAAAAATGTATGTGATGTCTTTGGTTTCTTGAAAATCATATGAGACACAAAATTTCTAAATGTTCCAAGCACTAGTCTTCTAATCAATCCGAGGCTATCTCTTGAAGCGGCAACATATTTTTGTGTTGTTGTCGGAGAACGTATTAACGGATTTTTCGCCTGGAATAAGACAATTCAAGCACTCTTTGTGTAGGTGAGAGAAGACATTCCAATTGCATTTCCATCACCTTGGTGACTCCACAATTCTCACTTTCATTTATCATCTTGGCTTTTAGAAAGCCCCACAATCACTCAGATACCTCTTAGTAGAAAACCCCCTCTCTATCTAACCCAGAGAAGCTAATTTTCAGGAGATTCTGGAAGGATAAAACCCCTGCTACCAACACTACTGTCTAATCATTCCTTGAAGCTTCCTCTCCCAGCACCCAACATGATGTCATTAATTGCTAAAATTTTACTCCTAAGTTCCTTACATACTCTGCAGAGGATGACCTAGTAAATCGTACCACCAAATCAAAGGTTAAAGAGGAAGAAATTTCAGTTAAAACTCCTTTTGTTTCATTTCCTCCTCCTCCTGAGATTGGAAAAGGAAAATCTGTCCTCAATAACAACAATATTCATTATACACTCAGTCACATTGCCCTCAATCTAGCTACTCCAACCACTATGGTTTTGGCCCAAGTTCCTACAGGAAATCTCAATTCTCCCCCATTAATCAAGATGGTTGTTCTGGGTTTCTTACTGAATAAGTATGCCCCTCTTAACTTACCTCAACCCCTAAGTGCTATGCCTCAGGACTACCTAAATAGTTTTCCTAGGTTTAATGGGGAGGATGAAAACACTTCACAAAGACACATTGAAACATTTTGTGATTTTGCTAAGAATCTAAATGTAGAACAACAAGATGGGGTCCTAAGACTCTTTGTGAAATCCCTTGATGGAGAAGCCAGAAAATGGTTTAAAGCCCTACCTAACGCATCCATCACCACCTAGGAAGAACTCGAAAACTCTTTCACACAAAAATGGGGTGAAAAGAGAGATCATGAGTATGTCCTAATATAGTTCAATGCTCTAAGGAGGAATCCAAAAGAAGATATTTCAAAATTCATAAAAAGGTTACATAAATAATATAATAGCATTCTTGTTGAGATAAATCCTACTCAAGCTGATTCTCGCATAGTATTTGTAGATGCCTTTGAATCTGAATTTGGTTTTACCCTAAGAGAGAGGAAGTCACACACTTTGGACCAACTCCAAGTTGATTCTGTTGAGGTAGAAGAAAATTTCACCTCGGTAGTGAATTCAAGAGGGAAGAATGAACCTACTGAGAAGAAAAAGGGAAAATAAGAAACATCCTCCTCTACTCAAGCTAAATAATTACCAGATCTGAAGTGGGAAGAAATGGATAAACTCATTAAGAGTTTATCGTATAAGGTGGTGAAGCCTGAACTTGAGAACAAGAGTCTCCTAAAATAGAATGCTCAAGGTAACAATCAAGGTTATAACCCACAGTACAGAAGGCCACCATTGCATATCCTTCAAAGGCAAAGAAAATATCAACTTGATCAGATCCCTCCTCATCTATATATAGAAGATGACCCAAATGAACAACTACCAAATACCCAATAGATGCAAGGTAACTTGTATTCCTCATTCTCGGAAGGAGAACAGGACAACATGGCTCACCAAGAGACATGTCACGCTAGGGAAGAAGTAGTAAATGAGGAGGACATAGATGATTATTGTAAAAAAATTGCAAATTTCATGCAAGCTCAGCTACATCTAAGATATGATCTCGAATATTCAAGAAAGAGGTTGAGGGAAGTTGAACAACAAGAGGGAACCGCTCCCAAAGATAATCCCCATGTGCCAAATAAATGGAAAGGGAATCTCAATCCTGACTCGTCCAAGGTAAAAGTTCCCTTAAATAAGGAATGCAATAGCTCTAAGGAACACACAGAAGAGAAGGCACATGTTCTGATAAAGACTACCCGTGAGAAGGAAAGAGAAATAGAACTAGGAGGTGTAGAGAAAGGCTAATCTGCATTCAATCTTGAGAAGGAACTTGAAAAGGTAAAGATTCATGTTCCTCTAATCAAACTTCTAAAACAACCCACTTATAAATCCCAAGTCTCTCAGTTCATGCTTCCATTTACAATAGGATCGACCCATGACTATTTAAACCTTCAAGAAGAAAGACCAATGGTTGTCTTTGGGCCTCATGTTGAAGAACTTGATCCTTCCACTACACCCTTGTATGTGACCCTGGTAATTCATGACCTCTTATTGCATAAATGTATGTTGGAATCTAGAGCCTCGCATAACATCATGCCCTTATCTATGATGGAATAACTTAGCTTACAGATCACAAAACCTTATAAGGACCTATACTCCTTCGACTCTAAGAGGGTAAAATGCTTGGGGATGATAAAAGATCTGGTGGTGAACCTGGCCTAGATTCCTGTGAAGAGCGTAGTGATGGACATAGTAGTAGCAAATATTCCTCTTTGATTTTTCATCCTCCTATCTAGGTCTTTGGGTTCCAAGGTGGGGGGTTCTATCAAATTAGATCTAACTTATGCCATTATCCCCACTTTTGGAGGCAAAGAAAGGGGGTTGTATAGAGAGTCAAGATTCATAAAAATTATGACCCTAGCTGAAGGTTCTAATAATTCTCCTGTATATGGAAAAGAAGGTGACCTCTCCTGCTTGTTTCTAGAAGAAGATGAGACCATTTCAGAAGAAACACAAGTACATCTAATGATACGGTTAGACTATCAACGCAAATATAGAAACAAAGCATGGAAATTATACTTTGATGAGAAAATTCCAAAGAGGGAAATGGAGCAGGGTTATTGTTGGTATATCCTGAGGGAATCTTGATACCCCTATCATTCAAGCTGGAATTCAAGGCAGCAAACAACATGGAAAAGTACGAAGCATTTCTCTTTGGGCTAAAAACAACAAGGAATATGAATATTTAATGCTTAACTGTACATGGAGACTTCAAGTTGCTTGTCAAGAAGATCAGAAATGAGTGTTGGGCTAAACACCCTAGATTGAGGACATATCGAAATGATGTATGGGACTTGATTAACAACTTCTTCCTAGCCTTTAATATCCAATTTCTACCCAGGGAAGGAGATAGAAAGGCTGGTTCCCTTGCCATAGCAGCAAGAAATTTCAACCCTCCTAAAAATCTGCTTCTCAGGTATGAGGTGGAGCTCAGACACATACCCTCCATACCTAATAATGTCAAGAACTACCAGGTATTTGAGGACTATGAACAGATGAAACGATTTATAGATGTAGTTGGGGAGTTCACTAGCTCAATTATTGATAAAGGAGAGGAAAAAGAGGCTGACCAAGAACCAAATTCGTGGGAAGACATAGTGGTTGGACATAAAATTCTACAACTGAAAGGGAATACCATTCCTCGTGGGCTAGTTCTATTGGAAATATTATTTAATAAGAACAATGTAGCCTCCAAACCAACGTCTCTGGAGATTGATGAAATGGTAGAAGATTGTAATACTGGCTCAGAAGATGAACCCCAGATGGTCAAACTATCAAAAGGAATCCCCTCATATTATAAACAAAGGTATTTAAATCTCTTCAAAACCAACGTCTCTGGAGATGGATGAAATGGTAGAAGATTGTAATACTGGCTCAAAAGATGAACCCCAGATGGTCAGACTATCAAAAGGAATCCCCTCATATTATAAACAAAGGTATTTAAATCTCTTCAAAATCTATAAGGATGTTTTTTCTTGATCTTATGAGGATTTATAAACATTTGATACTAACATTATAGAACATAATATTCCTTTAAAGAGTGGAGTAAAACCATGTAGACTAAAACTCATGTAGATTAATCCACTCTTAATTCCCTCTATTGAAAAGTAAGTGAGGAAACATCTATAGGCTAAAATCGGAGTGCCTTTAAGGTACTCGGAGTGGGTGGCTAACTTAGTCCTAGTCTGGAAAAAGAATGGAGAAATAAGGTTATGTTGTCAGAACTGCGCTTTGGATGTGGAAATATGTGGATTGCTGGGAGGGGAGAAGCCCGACCTTTAACTACATAATCCTTAAACCACAATTCCTCCTGCATCATAGATTTAGACCTTATCTCTTTACCTTAGGTTTATATAATTTCCTTATCCACCTATGAATGCACCATTTTTACTCTTTGTAGGTTAGGGTGTTCCCTTTGAACCTGGCATATGACCTTTATACTCATGACATCTCATCTTGTTTCTAGGAATAAGCCTTAGTGCTATCTGGTGATAACATTAACTCCACTTGGGGATGCTACATTTCATTGCAATGCATCGAGAACCTACAGTCTGTGAACTTCTCTATTTGGGCATAGAGTCTTTTTTAAACAAGTGAAAATTTCGTGAAAGTGAAATTTTTAACAGAAAACTACAAATTTGGTATGATAATTACAATATGCACACTAATATTTATAATGTGTGTAATATAGGTACCTTTAATTCTGTAAATAGAGTTTGAGGAACTGACCATCTACTGGATCATACCACTTCTACTAGGAGTAGCCTTCTTAGTGTTAGCCGAACGTAAAGTAATGGCTCTTGTGCAATGTTGAAAGGGTCCTAATATAGTTGGATCGTTCTTTGAAATTTTGAAAGGGTTGAACCAAAGTCAATCGAATTTTCTGTGTTTTCCTTTTTCTTCTAGTCAAACATCCCATTGAAGAACTAAATCTCTCGATTGAAGAGATCGATCCTTCACCTTCTTCTCAAATAGGGATTTCATCTTTTGTTGGTAATTTTCCAATTTAGCACCACCTATTGCAACCTTACCATACACTAACTTGAAAATTGATCTTCCAGTGGATCATCTAGGAGTCACTCGGTTAGCCCAGAGGGAAAACTTCATTTGGGTGTCCCAATTTCTCTGATTCTTAGTGATGGTCTTCTTCAACACTCTCACCATAGTTTTTTTAGGATTCATCTAAATCATTTCCTTGAGGATAGTAGGTAGTGGAGTATTAGATGATGATGTTGAAATTATGACATAAGTTGATGAATTTTTTAGATTTGAGGACTTGACCATTATCAGTGATAATTTTGATAGGACAACCAAAACACGATAATATGTTCTCCTACATAAAATTGATTACCACTGAGTTTGTAGCGTTTCTGGTTGGGATGGCCTCTACCCACTTAGTGAAATAGTCCATGGTCATTCATATCCAATTATGTTGGCCACTGGAAGGTGGGCTTATCTCACCTATGAAGTCTAATCCCGACTACCTGAAGGGTTCTTCCACATGTACTGGGATCAGGGGGAGAGGAGAAAGATTTTTCTCTCATCAAAGGCTTGGCACTTTTGACATGACCTATCTTATGAATGAACATTTTAAAAGGTGTAGGCTAGTAGAATCCTACCTTGAGGATTTTGTGAGCTATGGTCTTCCAGCTGTAATGACCTCCAAAAACTCCTCAATAACTTTATGAGTTTCCCCTTCTAACAAACATAAAAAAAGAAACTCCCACAGGATCCTTCTAGTAGAGTTGGCCATTGGATATGATATACGTTTGAGCTTGCAGTCTCAATGTCCTGTATTTAGATTTATCCAACCCTACTGGGCACCTCAGGAATAAGAGATAATGGATGGTATTCTTATACCAGGGTGACCCCTCATATTTAGCACATATATTTTTCTCCAATGTTTTAATCCCGTTTTATTGAATTTATGTTCTTCCTTCCTCTATTATCAGGTTTATTACCAAAGTTTGGCAATTAGATTCTGATAAAATCTTGGCCAACCCCTGGCCTTTTATGAGCTTTGTAGGCTTTATGTCTAACTCATATTCCTAGATCTTTTCTATCCACCTACCCATTTTTCCTTCACTGTCTCCTTGCACAAGGATGTCCTTGACCGCTGGCGTTGGAACATATCCTGTGATTTCTAACTGTAGTACATACACTCGAAATGCCTTTAAAGCTTTGATTAGTTCATAGGCCTATTTCTCCAAGATGTTGTATTTTAGCTTAGCATCCCTCAGGACTTGGTTGAAGAAGGTGATGGGTTGTTCATAACCATCTTTATTCTTCAATATAATAACTGCAACAATAGTATGTGCGGAAGAAAAAGAAAAGATAAAAAATGGTGTTGAGTAGTCATGGCTGACTAGTATTGGTGCTTTAGCAAAAGCTTCTTTAATTATAGTAAAAGAATCTCAAGAGGTAGGGATCCATTTGACTTCATTTTCCTTTTTTAGCATATCTATAATACCCTTCACTATTTTTTCTTAGTTGTGTATGAACCTTCTCAAGAAATTGATTCTCCCCAAAAACACTTGGAGCTCTTTCTTATTTTTGGGTAGAGGAATGTGACTAATAGCTTCGACTCACTTAGGATCAATTTTCACTCCTTCTTGCGCTACTATGTGTCCTAGTAGATTCCCCTCACTCAGGGAAAATTGAGATTTCTTGGAATTCAAAGATAGTCCATACCTCCTGCATTTTTCAAAGGTAAGCCTCAAGTGGAGGATGTGTTCTTCATCGGTCTTAGAGAAGACAGTGATATCGTCCAAATATAGCACTACGAACTTGTCTTTCTCACCTAAAAAATCTATATCCATAACTCTTTGAAAGATGGCCCTTGCATTACTAAGACCAAAAGGCATGCACGTATACATGAAAGTTCCCCAAGGGGTGGTGAAAGCAGTATTCTTCTGGTCATCAAGGTGAACTGCCACTTGTTTGTAATGAGAGAATCTATCCATAATGGACATTCTAACTAATCCGTACACCTTCTGCAATATGTAATCCATCTTAGGCAGCAGGTGGTTCTCTTTCAACGATGCCGTGTTGAGGTTCTGAAAATCTCCACATAACCTTATTTCTCCATTCTTTTTCCGGACTGGGACTAAGTTAGCCACCCACTCCGAGTACCTTAAAGGCACTCTGATTTTAGCCTATAGATGTTTCCTCACTTACTTTTCAATAGAGGGAATTAAGAGTGGATTAATCTACATGAGTTTTAGTCTACATGGTTTTACTCCACTCTTTAAAGGAATATTATGTTGTATAATGTTAGTATCAAATGTTTTTAAATCCTCATAAGATCAAGAAAAAACATCCTTATAGATTTTGAAGAGATCCATACAACTTCTGCAATATGTAATCCATCTTAGGCAATGGGTAGTTCTCTTTCAACGATGCCCTATTGAGGTTCTGAAAATCTCCACATAACCTTATTTCTCCATTCTTTTTCCAGACTAGGACTAAGTTAGCCACCCACTCCGAGTACCTTAAAGGCACTCCGATTTTAGCCTATAGATGTTTCCTCACTTA
>Ga0181464_1001592_pt1 | contig 11409 bp, 15 predicted proteins | sample InSIn2gowninarea_FD_119074 | JGI IMG/M metagenome (GOLD analysis project Ga0181464, IMG submission 119074) | Clean room microbial communities from NASA Spacecraft Assembly Facility at Jet Propulsion Laboratory, Pasadena, California, USA -... ...
GGTGAGAGAAAAATCGCCGTGAGCGTGCGTTATCGGTCGAGCAAGTCAACCGTGCTCGACATGCTTATGACGTTGTATATGGAGGAGCCCAGATCGGATGGCTGAGATTGTGCCCAATAGACAGAAGCGAAATCGATAGGGAATTAAGCCGCGATTTAAGGGGATTTGGAATCCATCGACTGCCACAGTGGAGGAAGAAATGAATCGACGAACAGGCTAGCATCATTCCGATGGGGATGCGTGGCTACTTCTCAAGCGTTCATGCTGACACTGAACAGGGAACTCTAGGCACACAGGTGAAAGGAGAATCGACGCAAGAAGGAGAGGAATCGAACAAGCGTGGAGGTCGAATGGCTAAAGCCATGAATAGAGACAACCGAATAGGGGAGACTCAAAGAGAGAGAGCAAAGAGTCCAAGCGACCAAGAGAGACAGTGAACAGTGAACCCTGAGAGGAGGATTGAGCATAGAGAGCAGTAAAGCCAAGTAAAGGAGACATAGGGCCAAGCTGACCACAGCCAGCATCGAGCACCAGAGAGCTTGAAGAATCAAGCCTTCCTATAGAGGAATCTATCTAGATTGAGCATCACAGTTGGCTCTTTCCATTGTAGACCAAGGGTCACAGAGCTGGTAGGAAGAATAAGAGTCTGTGTATTCTAAGTGGCTTGGGGAATCCAAGAACGACCCTACCAAGCAAAATCCACTTCAGGAGAACTCACATTGAGTACCTGTATTGTAATTTCTCTGCTGAAAGACACAATAAAACAAGGCCACCACTGAAGCTGGACCAGAGACGTAGCCCTGGAAAATAGGGTTAGCTCCTTATTAAAATTTGTTTGTGTCTTTGTGTTGCTTACTATATTTCTCTGCTGTCTTTCAATTTATTTTTTGTGTATTGGCAATCTTATCGATCTGTTGTTTCAATAACACAGAACACACATACTAGCACATGGGTCTGTAATACCTTTTGTTTAATAAATCTTTCACTGAGGTCACTCATAGGGTGATTATCATATCAAGTGGTATCAGAGCTCTAGGCTATAAGGTTAGACAAGCTTTTGTTGGTTTAGCTGTGAATGCTCACTAGATCAAAGCTAAAATTAGGAGAAGGAGAGTTGGTGGAAACTAATCCTAAAATTGGGAGAGTCTATTCTCGGAAGACAATGTCAGAAGAAGGTTCTATGGGGCCAGACCCTCAATTCATAGAAAGTTTCCTAGCTATAAAGTCTATGGTAGAAGAAATGTATAGGGACTTTAGAAAGCATAAGGGTGAAGATTCATTAGGCTCTAAGCAAGATAAAGAAGAAGGTGAATCCCATTCCCATGACCACTCAAAAGGAAAGGGAAAAGAAGAAAGCTTCCCTACACCTCCTAGTAGCCCTGTGCATAATAAGAAGGCATATTTAATTAAGTTAGATGTTAAATTTTTTATATTTTCCTATATATGATGGAGAGCTAAATGCTTAAAAGTTGGACAATTGGATTAGAAAAATTGATGTGTATTACAGAGTACAAAATATAGACTCAGACAAGAGCAAGATTCAATTGGCAAGCCTTCGCCTAGGGGGCACTACCTTGGTTTGGTGGGAAGGCAGAACCCAAGATGATATGAGGAAGCATGGTAAGACCATCTCTGTCTGGATTGAATTTTTTATTGCAATTAAAAAGTAGTTCTATCCATTAGTCTACATGCAACAAGCCATGATGAGTTGGAAAACTCTTCGGCAGTTGAAAGGGAAAAATGTACAAGGGTATACTCAGGAGTTCTAAAAGAGAGCATTGATGTTGGGTATTTCATTAGACTCACCAAAAACTCTTTTGAAGTACATTGGTGGTCTACACAGCTACATGAGGCATACCATCCTCAGGTTTAATCCCACTAGTATAGATGAGGTATCTTTACAAGCTACTCATCTAGAAGATAGAGGAAAGAATGGAAATCCAGAAGTTGGGGGACCATTCCAACCCACTGTAAGCAAGAGCAAGGAGAAAAGAAAGCAGAAGTGGAAAGCAAGGAAGGCTAACACTATACAGAAAGTCAAAGCCTCATGCACTCACTGTAAAAAGGAGGGGCATGATGATGAGCATTATTGGATTCTGTATCCAGAGCTGAGACCTAGGAAGTCCGAGGGCAAGAAGAAGAAGGTTGCTGCAACTATTCAGAAAGATTTGGGGTCAGACTCGGGAGATGAAATAATCATTGCAGCCACAGGTATAAAAGGTAAGAATTCTAAAGCATCTACTAGTAATTCTGCTCATTCTGTTATTGATGAAGAACATGAGAGAAAAAGGCATGATCTTTTCAATATTCAAGTTATTTCCAAAAATCAAAAGATTGATACTTTGTTTGATAGTGGCTCACAAGTAAATCTGATTTCTGAAGCAATTGTAAAGAAAATCGGGTTAGCAACTACACCTCATAAGAAGTCATACCCGTTAGGATGGTTGAATGATAAAGCACAACTACAAGTGACTAGACAGTGCAAACTCAAGTTTTCTTTTGGGTCAACATTTGCAGATGAGGTTGAGTTAGATATAATTCCTTTGGATATATATGGAATTGTTTTAGGAAGTCCTTATTTGTATGATAGAAAGCCTATTTTCTATAGAGCTGAGATCAAGTATCTACTTGTTAAAGATGGAATCAAATACTTTGTAAGATCTCATAAGCTCAAGAATAATTATACTCTCATAAACTCAGGACAGATGAAAAGAATGATAAATTCATGCAAACAGTTCTTACTAATGGTTGTAAAGGAAAAGAAAACTGATAAAACCAATGTATTCGAGGGCTATAATTCTGATCAGCAAGTGATATAGAAAAGATTTTTTCAGAGTATGATGTCTTGTTTCAAGAACCTCAAGGTCTGCCACCCAAAAAGCGAATAGTACATGATATTATTTTGTAGCAAGATGTTCCTTTGCCTAACATTGGGATGTATGGGTTATCTACTTTAGAGAATGTTGAAATCAAGAAGCAGGTGCAGGAGTTGCTCGAGAAAGGGTTCATCAGGCCTAGCACATCACCATGTGGGTCACCAATCGTTTTGGTGAGAAAGAAAGATGGCTCGTGGAGAATGTGCATTGATTATCGAGTAATGAATAAGATAACAATAAAAAATTGTTATCCCCTTCCTCGCATAGATGATCTTTTAGATCAATTGAAGGACGCTGTTTATTTCACCAAGCTGGATTTGCACAGTGGATACCATCAAGTCAGAGTTGCAGAGCAAGATGCATGGAAGACTGCTTTCAAAACAAAGCAGGGATTGTATGAATGGCTGGTTATGCCTTTCGGCTTGACCAATGCCCTGCTACTTTCATGAGATTAATGAATGATGTACTCAGACCTTTTCTTGATGATTTTGTTATTGTGTATTTGGATGACATTCTGAATTTTAGTAAAACATGGGAAGAACATTTAAAGCATGTTAAGTAGACATTAGATGTTTTGAGAAGAGAAAAACTTTATGTTAAACTCTCCAAATGTGAATTTGGAAAAACCTCTCTAAATTATTTGGGTCATATAATAGGGGAAGGTAAATTGAACATAGATCCCTCTAAAGTGGCAGTCATTGTAAACTGGCCTAAACCCAAGTTTGCTACAGAAGTGAGAAGCTTCTTAGGAGTAGCACAATATTGGAGGAAGTTCATTTCAAATTTTTCCTCAATTGCAGCTCCCTTACATGCTTTGACAGGATTGAACAAGGTGTTTTAGTGGGGAGGCAAACAACAGAAAGCCTTCGACACCTTGAAAGAAAAAATTAGTATAGCACCTGTACTAGCACTGCCAGATCTACAAAGACCATTTGAGATCCGAACTGATGCCAGTGACTATGCCATGGGAGCAGTGTTGACACAGCATGGTAAATCCATATGTTATCATTCTGAGACTTTTAATCCTGCAGTAGTTAACTATCCTACCTATGATAAAGAGTCGTATGCATTAGTTCAGAGTGTGAAAAAGTGGAAACATTACTTAATGGGAAAAGAAATAGTAATACATACTGATCATCAGCCACTTCAATACCTACACTCCCAAACTAAGTTGCAACAATCAAGACATTACAGATGGATGGGTTTTCTACAACAGTTTCATTTAATCATCATATATAAAAAGGGCATACATAACAAGGTTGCAAACATGTTATCTAGACCCATTATAAATGCATCTACCATACTTAAGCATAATTCTATGTTGCATGAAAGCTACATAGAACAATATGCTCAGGACATGGACTTTAAAGATGTATATGCAACTTTGAGTCAAGGCAAAAGAGTAGAAGAATTGGACTAGCATGTGAAGGATCAACTCTTATATCATTGTGGGAAGCTCTGCATTTCACAAACTGAGAAAGTAAATATAATTAGGGAAGCACACACTTCTCTAATATCAGGTCACTTTGAGGTAAGTAAAACAGTTGTACAACTGCAAAGGTTCTGCTATTGGCCAAGAATGAGTGAGACAATTTCTAGATATGTAAAGGGGTGTTCTATGTGTGCTAAAAGCAAGCCTAGCAATAGAAAACTAGGCTTATACACTCCCTTGCCACTTCCTTCTCACCCTTGGGAAAGAATTTCCATGGATTTTGTTGGAGGACTGCCTAAATCTAAGAAAGGTCATGATTATCTATATGTTGTTGTGGATAGGTTCAGCAAAATGTGTATTTTGATACATTGTAGTAAACAGAATACAGCTGAACAAACTGCAAAATTATTCTTTGAACATGTATGGGTTCATTTTGGATTACCCACTTCTATTATATTTGATCAAGACACCTGATTTGTGGGAAAGTTTTGGTCTAGTCTGTGGGAACTAATGGGGACCAAATTAAAGAAAAGAACAACTTTTCATCCACAAATAGATGGCCAGACAGAAGTAGTTAACAGGATAGTGATCTAGTTACTAAGAGAATATTGCAGCAAACACCCTAAGCTTTGGGATGAACACTTGTGTTATGTGCAGCATGCTTACAATAAAGCCAAACACTCTTCTACCCAGAGATCTCCTTTTGAGACCTGCTTTGGTTTCATACCAAGGTCTCCCTTGGATTTTGTCTTTAGTAAAGATACCATGGTTGATGGACACAGTGATGTGGACAGAGCAACTAGGTTCATTGAACAGATCCAGGAGATCCACCAGGCATTACAAGAATAACTGGAAAAGAGCCAGGCCAAATACAAGGCTAGGCATGATAAGCATTAGATGGAGCATAGTTTTCAAGTTGGAGACCAAGTCTAGTTGTATATCAGCAAGGACAGGATGCAAGGTGAAGGTAAGAAGCTAAAACCTATCAGGTATGGATCCTTTAGGATACTTGAGAATATTGGTGAAAATGCTTTTCGCCTTGATCTACCAGCATACATGCACATCTACTCAGTCATGAACATAGATTGCTTGAGGTTGTATGAACCATCAATGGTTGAGGACCCTGAAGAGTAGAGTCAATTTCCTTCTGTTGATAACCTACTACCTGATTATCTTAATGAGTTACAGGAAGATACAGTGCTAGACAAGAAGGTAGGGATGATGCGCAGTGGACATGTGGAATACCTCAGGATTGGGCTTAAAGGTTCAAAACCTAGCAGTGTGAAGTGGATTGAGATTGGACAAGTGAGACAATAGTTTCCTCACTTAGTCGATGCTTGAAGAAAACCAAATTTTGGTGATCCAAAATCTTTTCAGTAGGGAGCTTGTGATCCAAATCGGATCCATATACGGCTATCAAAGAATCCTGACTGTGTCGAGATGAAAAAAATCCTTGAAGAATCCAAAACAATAATCAGAAACACCCTGAACCAGTGGCCATGGCAGCCGGTGTGGAACGACGAGGACCTCAGTCAAAGCACGATGACCGAGGCCTATGGAGACTACGCAGGAGGTCGATGTAGCCCCTGGGAGCCCCGGAATGGGAAAATGAGCTGATTTTCGATGCATGATTAGCACTTAGGCAAACAGGGCTGAAATGGTAGAGCCTTAAGCACTTGGTCACGTTGGGAGCCAGAGGACCATGGGCAAAGAAACGGAAAATGCCATCATATGTAGGTGGGACCCACAACCTGGAAACTGGTGGTATTGATCGGGGTGCCCTTAAATAGTAAGAGGTTTTGGATGAGAGTGAAGTGATCCCATTCAGAGATCGATGCGTGGCAGCGGAGGTGAGAGAAAAACTACCATGATCGCGTGTTATCAGTCGAGCAAGTCAACCGCGCTCGATGTGCATATAACATTGGATCTGGAGGAGCACAGATTAGATGGCTGAGATTGCACCCAATAGACAGAAGTGGAATCGACAGGGAATTAAGCCACGATTGAAGGGGATGTGGAATCCGTTGACCGCCACAGTGGAGGAAGAAATGAATCGATGAACAGGCTGGTGCCATTTCGATGGGGATGCGTGGCTATTTCCCGAGCTTTCATGCTGACGTTGAACAGGGAACTCCGGGCATAAAGGTGGAAGGAGAATTGACGCAGGAAGGAGAGGAACTGAATAGGCATGGAGGTCGAATGGCTAAAGCCATGAACATAGATAGCCGAATAGGGGAGAGTCATAGAGAGAGAGAGAGAGCGAAGAGTCCAAGTGACCAAGACAAACAGTGAATAGTGAACCCTGAGAGGAGGACTAAGCATAGAAAGCAGTAAATCCAACTAGAGGAGACAGATGGCTGAGCTAACCACATACAACATTGAGCACCAGAGAGCTTGAAGAATCAAGCCTTCCCATAGAGGAATCTGTCTGGATTGAGCATCACAATTGGCTCTTTCCGATGTAGACCAAGGGTCACAAAGCTGGTAGGAAGAATAATAGTTTGTGTACTCCGAGTGGTTTGGGGAATCCAAGAACCACCCTACCAAGCAAAATCTGCTTCAGGAGAACTCACATTGAGTCCCTGTATTGTAATTTCTCTGCTGAAAAATAGAATAAAACAAGGCCACCAATGAAGCTGGACCTGAGACGTAACCCTGGAGAATAGGGTGAACTCCTTATTAAAAACTATTTGTGTCTTCGTGTTGCTCACCGTATTTCTTTGCTGTCTTTCCATTTATTTTCTGTGTATTGGCAATCTGATCGATCCGTTGTTTTAATAACACAGAACACACACACTAGCACATGGGTCTATAATACCTTTTGTTTAATAAATATTTAATTGAGGTCACTCATAGGGTGATTATCAGATAACTTTCTGTGCTTATTTTTGAACTTGGGGGATCAAATACTGCTTGGCACTCAATACTCTGTGCTCTTTGCAATAGCTCAAATCTTAACCAAACAAGTGTTGTCTCGTGGCTAGCCTTGGGAGTTTTATATCATCTTTTGAATTTAAATTTGACCGCTCCCCCCACTTCTGAGTCATTAATGCCTTCTTGGTGGTAGATCATCCTAAATCTAGCCCTTAATTCTTGTCTTAATTGCCCACTGCCCGCTCCCTTTTGCCTTAAATTGGACATCTCATCATGAATAGTGATGCCAATGATTACTTCCCAGTTTACCCATGTGACAGTGCAGCCCCCCGTGCACGGGCATGAACCTTGTACCATGTTGATTCTATGCACACTTCCCCCATTGTACAGTTCCCAAATAGACTCTTTTAGAGTCCCGTGCTCTCTTTCAACAGTCTGGAGCGCTAAGATTGTGCTCCCTACGGCTAGTTAGGTGGTCACACCATCTATGCGAGGCTTGAATTCACCTTCCAATATACTTCGTGGACATTCCTCAATTGCCCTTGCGATAGCTGGTGCTACATGTTTTATCTTATCTGGTGTGCTCCCCTTGTTACTGTGTTTGGTAAGGTGTGGTCTCAGCCATGGTAGCACAATCATAAATTCTTGGCGACAATCTTCTAACATAGTGTATCTGTATCTTGCCTTGTCATCCTTGGTTTATCGACAAGACATGCTTGCCTGACCTCTTTTTCCAGTCTTTTGATCTCAGCATCCATCAACATGCTTTTCTTCCTCAATCATACGTGATCTTCTTTGAGTTCGTGAAGTCTAAGGTTTCGTCATTGAATGGCTTCCTGAATCCTTATATGGTCATCCTCGCGTAGCTGTGTGATTCCTTTGTCCTGGTCTTCGCGCACTGTCATAACTGTGGGAGCTATTACATGTGGATTCCTTTCGGTATTCCCTTTAGAAATTTTGGTTTCTACTCTGTTTCATACCCTTGGAATCATCTCCGTGCTTAGGTTTTTGCACATGGTCTTATAGGCCCATCAAACCGCTGGCACGCGCAGGTCCCAATCAATTCGTCTCACCTGGTGAACCTTGTTCAGTACTCCATACACCCTCTAGAAAGCCTCGTCATGGAGAATTGGTAATGCGCATTGCCTTTCCTGCTGTTGTGGCTTGTTCCAATTCTCTAGGCTGGGGGTGGGGTGAGCTTGTGCAGATTGTTTAGCATATGTCTGTACCCATCGAGAAAAGTGGGCACGCAAGTTGTTCCGCCCCAGCTGATTGGTTTTCATTCGAAGCTGGGGTTTTCCAAAACGTAGGTGCATCATCCTTCTGCATCCACAATAGTCTTCAAAAGCTCATTGATGTGTACCCCCATCATGTCAGTGTTGCACACAGTGCCCACTTTAGTGCATCGCATCACTGTTATTCTAGTACTTCACTTTTAAATTTTCTTAGAAATTCATCCACCACTGATAATCCATCATATGTTGATAGCTCTCTTGCTTCTGTTGTTACGCAGAACAATGACCTAATCATCATGTTGTAGTTCAGTGTTGCTACTTCGTGCAGCTGATTCTACCATCGCTCTATCTCTTCATCTAAATCTGAAGTGCAAGAGCTTTCACGCTCCCACGAAATCCTTCCAACTATAGTCGAATTCACCCAATCTTCTCCTTGTGCAGTTATCTTGTAGACATAGTCGAGATCATCATCACTATTATCGCCGCACATTGATTTAGTGTATTGCACTCCTTCTGTTGGATCTAGCAGTACTAATACACATAGTGACTTTTTCTCAAAGATCATTTTGTGCTTCTTCAGATTTATGACTCTGTTCATATCGGTAGCCCGGTCTATCCCTGGTAGTGTAGGATAGGGATTGTTTTCATCAAAAATCTCTATCACTTCAAAATCTGCCTGCGCACTCACGCCTTCAATATCGACTGGTACCCCTTGCAATGTTCCCATGGGAAAAATATTCTATTGGTTCGCCATTCATAACTAAATAGGGGACCACTGTAAGGTGGGTCTACCTATGTGTTCCCATGTTTGCTTTGGTAGTACATTTGCGTTCGAACCCAGATCTAGGATTACTTAATCCATTTCGTACTTGCTTATTTATGCAGTTAACCTCATTTCCCTTCTTGTGCGCAATGCATGCTTTCTAAGTTTTCGGACCATGCGCGGCTCTCTTGACCCCGAACACCTAGTGATAAGTTCCTATAGCCCTTTGATTACCTTGTTGTCGCACAACAATTTCATGCATGTCTCCAGAAAGGTAGTGAGCATTGAAGGATCCATCCCTGGTTCTAGTTGATCCTGACTACCTGAAGTGGAGGCCTCCATGAAGCTCTTCTTAGCTTCCATGAGTGTCTCCTTCACACATTCTAAGTCAAACTCGAGTTCCTTTGTAGGACCCTTGCGAACCCATGCACTATCTTCTGGTTTCTTTCCTTTATCATCTCCTATGGCCATACCACTCCTAAGCATCATGTTTACATTTGGGTCTTCTTTGCTTGGTTTAAACCTCATTATGTGTAAATTTTCGGTCGGAGGGGGCTGGAGTACGCCTTTTTGCGCATCTTCATTATCAGTGAAGGGAAATCTTCTACCTCATGATCAAACTTATTATAGTACCAACATGATATCCTAGTTGGGTTCATACAATCGTAGGCATAATGCCCTGGCCTTCTGCAACCATAACAAATTATCTATTAGCAACCCCTTCCTGGTCCCATTCCACCTCGACCCTGATCATGCCCCTAAAACCCAGTGCACACCATCCCTGCATTTGGGTTGAAGGCTCGCATTTTAGTCTGCACCCTATAGGCAGGAGTCTGATCCATCATTAGTTCATAGCTTCGGCAGGTGCATTCGTCATGGCCTACCGACCTACAGAAATTACAAAATAATTGTTGGGATGTCTGCATATACTTCTGCAATAGATGATAATTACTCATGGTATGTTTTCCTCCTATCTGGCAGATTGCGCACCATAATGCAGATGCCACGCTTGGCCCCGCCTGTTCCTCCAGTCTTAATGGAATTGGCCCTCCCCCTGCCAACTAGTTCATGAACAGTGGACAGTGGTCCTTATCATGCCCTTAGCCTTTGCATTTTATGCACCATACTTCCTCGCGCACCTCCAGCCAAGTTGTCCTATCCTATTTCAAACTTTGCATCTCCAGACACAGATTCTGTAGTTGCACGTGGATTTGTTGGACTCCCAACTCGGGGTCTTGTATATGGGTCTCATCCAATCTCATTGCCATCTCCAATGCTTTGGCCTAGGTGGAAATTTTTTGCTGTGACAACATTGTCGTTAAGTGTGGTGTAAGTGATGCCACAAACCAAGCATGATGTTGTGCATCTGTTAATATCATTTTGGCTTTGTAGATCGTACTCTTTAGCCTTTGGTCCAAATCCCAGGGGGTCTCGCCCAGGAGCATCGTGATCTCCTTAAACTCGATGATTGATTGTGTCTCTGATTTTGGCCTCCTAATTTCCCTGTTCAACGCGATCTAGATCTCTACAATTCCTGAGTTCTAGTGGTCATTAGAATGCTTGATATACCACGTTAATGCGCGATCCTGCAGCGCACTCACCAGTGTAGCCTTTCTAATATTATCATCCACGATGCCCTGTTCTTGCCATACTGCTATTACCACGAACCAAAATTGGTCTAGATCTTCATTTCCTACTCCTCTGAACACCAGCAGTTTGATCGCACTCGCCATACTAAGCTACAGTGGTGGTGGAGGTGGAGTGGGTGGAGATGGAGGTGAGGAGGGTGAAACGGGTGGCAGTGTGGGTGGGGGTGGTAAACGTGGAATTCTCTGTCTTATCAAACTGATAGAGCTTCTCGAAGAGGCTTTCGCGAGCTCCTCCTCGCTTTCCCACAAGAGTGAAATTAAGGTACTATTTTCCAACTCCTCACTACTTCCCCTTCTGTAGATCATTCCACTTCTCATAGTCCCAAACATTAATTTATTCACATAACTCACTTTTCACACAATGGCATCTTAATCCAAGTGTTAAAAGATTTAATATACTTACCTCGTGGTCCCTTGAGAAAATGTCACTCTGCCTCACTATAGCTGACGGTCATGTCTACCACAAACTCAGTGATAAATCCTCCTATTATTCGGTCGAGCTAGTGGTCCACAGCTCGTGCTATCTTCTCTTCTGAGGCTTCTAATCTACGCACTAGTTTTGGAGTCCACACTATTGGTT
>Ga0181464_1001596_pt1 | contig 11391 bp, 9 predicted proteins | sample InSIn2gowninarea_FD_119074 | JGI IMG/M metagenome (GOLD analysis project Ga0181464, IMG submission 119074) | Clean room microbial communities from NASA Spacecraft Assembly Facility at Jet Propulsion Laboratory, Pasadena, California, USA -... ...
ATGGTGAGTGCCGATCTATAACATGCGAAAGTATCACGTGGTTCACACCTTATCGCTCGTCGATGCCCTCGTTTTCTAAGGAGGAAGTGGAAGAGTAAGGGCGAGGGTCTTTAGACGCTCGACCGTAGGGAGAGGGCCTACTTCTGGGGTCACTCACTATTCCGATGGTGAGGGGCTCGACCACCGGGAGAGGACCGGAGGGCCCTTACTTCTTCATAGGGGTCACTCACTATTCCGATGGTGAGGGGCTCGACCACCGGGAGAGGACCGGAGGGCCCTTACTTCTTCATAGGGGTCACTCACTATTCCGATGGTGAGGGGCTCGACCACCGGGAGAGGACCGGAGGGCCCTTACTTCTTCATAGGGGTCACTCACTATTCCGATGGTGAGGGGCCCTTTTTTTGACTTATTTGCCCCCCCCAAATTAAGTCAAAAAAAAGAAGTAAATTGAAACTACTTGTCCGCTGAGGGCAAGGACCGGCAGGATGCGTAAGCATGCTCGACTGTTAAGGAGAGGGCCCCATATTACTTAGGGGTCACTCACTCATTCCGATGGGTGAGGGGCTCGACTGATAAGGAGAGGATGCGTAAGCATGACTTTTTAGTTACTTATTTGAGAGGGGCCACCCAATAAGTCAAATTAATTGATTGCTTGCTCGACAAAAGGAGAGCAAGGTAATTGATTGCTTGTCCGCACCGGGCAAGGGGCTGATACCCGCGCCGTACCCACTCTGATTCTTATCAATGCATATATTATATATGTAATTATTCCATCTTCTGACCAGTCTTCTTAGGGTTAGCGTTTAGGACCTTTATTCTACCTGTACTCTGAGGATGAAGGTTGAGCGTAAGGTTAGGTAAAAGCGTTCAGGTTAGGTAAAATCGCTCAGGTAATATTGATCTCACCGACTCAGGTAGGTCATGCCAAATCCTAATCCCACACCCTAGTGCCAAACCCGCTCATCCAATCAGGTAATGGTAGTGGTGATCTCATTCGAGTAGGTAAGGCCTATCTCACCAGCTAAGGTCTTTTCTATTCGTATCACATCTCAGGGAATGCCTATCTCTCCATCTCAGGTAGCATGCATGTTCAGAGTAACTAGCTCAGGTATCTCATTTCTCTAGCGAAGGGTTGTTAATAGCAGTACTTCCTAAGCATTCATGAAGTTCGTGGTCTAGGGCTAAAGGGGATTCTCTCTCCTCATAGTGCCGTACCCTACATATATTCCTGGCTTCAGAAGAGGTTAGGCATAACTCCATCCCATTTCCTAGGTTGAATGCAGTAGCAAGTGAAAGTTCTGGTAGAACAGGTGGTTACAGGCACTAACATGAGCAAGTGGGCATCATCCATATCCTGGGCAATGCTGACTGGCCATCTTAATTAAGAAAATCATATCTTGGGGGTGAATCCCGGCCCTACAAGTGCTGATACTGTCTATCTGGTTGAAGCAATGGGTGCCCGGTTGGGGCATATCCCATCCCATCCCATCCCATTCCATCTATCCATTCATTGCATAAAATAAGCAAGCGGTCTAGAACTACGAGGTCTCTAGGTATTCCGGTTGGTAATTCGGGGTAGTTGGTAAGAGTAAATAAAAAGGTAACAGCAAAGGTGAAATATTCAAGGTTGCAAGTGCTTCACCCCACCCAATCATCTGATTGGATATCATCAGTATCTGGCTGTAGAGAATCGTGATCAATCAATCAATCCGGCAGTTCCAACAATTAAGCAATCCAAGACTGCCCTTAAATAATCAGAATAGGGGCTGTCCAACTCAAGGATGTACCCTATGTGCTATGCGTACACCTGGACCTGAGCTACTTATGCGGACTACCAATAGCCAGCCAGCTATCCACAAGAGACAGAGCGGGACTACCAGCCAGTTACGGATATGCTTTGATGATTGAAGGAATCAAATTAGGGGAAATGTGTTGTCCGGTGGACGGGAGACACGGAGAACATATGAGGGATTTATGTTGCGACGGATGCCAAGTTCGCGATAGACGTGCAGCAGTCACTTTATGAGAATAGCCTGAAGCCCCGGAATAAGCCCGCCCAGGAAGGAGCATTGTTTTAATAGGTTTAAGCTCTTCGAACAATGCTTGGTTCTGTGAGTCCCTCTTTTCCCGACTCGAGGGCTTCCGGCAAATCTAAAAAGGCTAAAGGGCTTAAGGCTATTTATTCTTCCACTACTCCTGGACTTCTGGCAATTCTTTCCAATGCTCCTGCTACTTCTTTTCTATTCATAATGGGGTGTTATAATCAAAGGACAGCGGGGTGAAAGCAACGAAAAGGGCATTTGATAACGTTTCAAACTATTGCTGCAACGAAGCTTGCTTGGGCTTACTTTGAATTGCTGGGGATGGATCGATGGCTTGTGCGGTTCCATTGTTTCTGTTGATGGTCAACTGAAACTTGCTCTGTTGCTGCTGGAACGTTCAGTGAATATCTTACTAAGGACCTAGGAACTCTATCTCGATCTGTGACTGTTATCTTCTGAACCAAGACTGAATCGATGGCGGCAAATCAACAAGCCCCCCTAGAGGCCACTTCGACTTTTCCTTAAGCGTCGTCTAGTATGAGTTACGTAATCGTCTATGGTTTTGAACCGTACTCAGCTTATTGGACCGTGAAGTAAGAAGCGTCTGCCCGCGTATTGTTGGTTGGTCCATCCTGGATCATGCCTAAAAAACCTCTCAGGAGCTCAACCCTTCCTGCAGCTGTTGCGAAACCACACCTAACCTATTATTAGGTAGGAGGCGGGGCCAGCCGCCCTTAAGTGAGTGATCGAGAACTAATATGCCTCGCATAAAACAGGGAGACATCCTTGCCCCCCGGAGGGACAAGCGGCTTCGCTCCTTGGAGAAAGAATAAGTAGGATCTGCCTACTTATGAAGCACCTTCTTCTCTCTTCTTTCACCTTTTCTTACTGCATTTACCACTTTTACAAGCGTTTTCACTTTCAGAATTACCATCTTCATACGCATCCTTCCTTTTTTATCCCTCCTCACATAGAGAGCCGGTAAGTAAGTAGCTAGCTAATTACCACAAATAAAGAAAGAGGTGGTCGTGGCCGGATTGATTGAGTGGGAGTTGAACTAAAGATAGCATAAAGAAAGACCTTACCCTCTATCTCAGACCTTTGAAACGTATTTCTCATTGATTTAGAGGAAGTGATCAGCATCCCTTTCTTAGATTCTATTATGAATGAAATGAGATTCTATGGATTTACCCCCGAAGGGCATATGAACTACGTGAGAATGAGAGGGCATATTCTAATAGAGAAAAAGAGTGATTGGTGGTGTGACCCATTGACCGGGTTAGGATACATCATTCTTTCTCGGTTCAAAAAATCGAAGATCGTGATTGATTTCCTTTGTTTGGTCGGACCAGATACATTGGTTGACCATCAATCGATATGGGTGCAACTATCTAGTAGGCCAGAGTGTCTGTTCATTGTGGTGGGCCATCAACTAGCAGCTATTCCCCGAACCATTTCAACTGCCTATGGTCTTCGTGAACAACCACCAACCAGGGCATGCCTACCTGGGCATCCTGGGTGGGTTAGGAGTAGGTTATAAGCCTGAGCTATGCATATTCAGTGGAAGCAACGCCAAAAGCAGCATCACCGGCAGAGGCACACGCATGGACAAAGATGGGAACAAAAATAGCAGCAGGATAAGTAGAGGCGTCGGTAGAGGCACAAGCAGTAGATAAAACACAAGGTCCCGGAGGGGCTTGCGCTTCCTAGTGCAAGGAACGTAGTGCTTGCTTGACGTTAGGAAAGCAAGGAACTTTAGTTGCTCTTTGGTTACTTATTTGAGAGGGGGCACCCAATAAGTAAACCCTAACCCGGCAGGGGGCCCTTTTTTTGACTTATTTGCCCCTCAAATAAGTCAAAAAAAAAGAAGTAAATTGAAACTTTAGTTGCTCTTTGGTTACTTATTTGAGAGGGGGCACCCAATAAGTAAACCCTAACCCGACAGGGGGCTCGACTGATAAGGACCCTTTAGGGGGCTCGACTGATAAGGAGAGGAGAGGAGTTTAAGCAGTACCACCAATTTAAGAACCAGCACCAGAGCTAGTTGCCGGGGCTTATTACCTTGAACCAATTTCTCCAGCAGCTCCAATTCCGCATATATAGTTCCATCTTGAGATCGAGGTGTTTACCTCTCCCTTATGGTCGAGCGGCCTTACGGCTCCTTGGATCCGTCCCAATTCCAGTTTCAGTTTACCCAGAACCAGTAAATGATCCAGCAGAGACAGAACCAGATGTTTCATCATTTTACCCACAGGAACTTACTCGTTTGGATCTTTGACCCGCTTCAATGCAGGTTGTGCTCTCCTAAAATGCCCAATGATAGCCTTATACTGATGACTTATGTCCACCGATGTTTCCACGTAGACGCTACCTAACCTGTGTATGAATATCTGTAGTTTACCTAGCAAGAGCACTATCAGCATACTTATCTGACCAGCGATACCCCAGCTCGTGTCTCTATAGCTCGTATAACTCGTATCTTACTGCTTATATGCTAGGCTATGTGTAAACCAAGACTAATTTTTTGACTTATCAAATTCAAATTACCCGAAATTACTAAGTAACAATTTTGATAGCTTAGACAATTCTCTTTATCCATGGTCTAGAATTGAATCTTCTTTGATCGATTTGATGTATTTAGAGTGTCCTTATCGATCGATAGCCAGCATAATAGTCTAAGCAGCACGGGATAGCGGCACTCACTGCATCGTCTATCTAGAGATCTGCATATTTCCCTCCTTAACCAACTGCGGCTTAAACAATAGGATCACTTGCTCAATCAACAGAAGGCGCTGGTGGTGGTTATGGCTCTCTAACAGGTGGGGATGCTGCTGATGGTACTAGATCTACTGCTCGTGGTGCTGAATGGGTAAACGCGTGAAGCTACATTGATATCATATGCTGCTGCTAGTGCTACTGGTGGATATGCTGCTTACTCAACTAAAGGTTCAACTAGCTCTAGATCAATTGGTGAAACTCAAACTATTACTTGGTTCCGTTGCTTCTTTCTCTGTTTCTACGCCTGGCTATGCTCCTGTTCCTAGCGTAGCCTCTTTTCTAGCTCTATGCCATATGTATTCTCCTGGGTATTCGGTTTACTTTCCATCTACTCCAATATTGAGTATAAATGTTATTAATGTTATGCGCTATGTGTTCGTATGCCAAAAGTATACGCATTTTATGTACCTGTCATTATCAATATAAGTTCCTGTCCCAGCTTCTATTCGCCCAGTTATAGAGACTCCGGTCGCAGTTGCAGAACCATACCCCTATATAAGTTCCAGGTCGAGATTGAGTCCCATATCCATATCCAGGGGCAGTTGACCGGAACAAACCAACACCTGTAGCATAGGCAGCGGCAAATTAAGTCACGGAGGTAGTAAAGAATCAGCAGCAACCATTCTACCAGCAAGCAGCACGGGCATAGCCATAGGTTAGCAGACCCCGTAGTAGTTTTTGTCCCAGCAGATCCAAATCCATAGCCATAATAAGATGGATCCATCCCAGAATCTGTTCTATATAAAGATTCATTTTCTTTGTAGACCTTCAGATCTCTTCCAAGGCCCGTGGAGGCATCAGTTCCGCATCAGTTTAACCCAGTTGAAAAGCTCTTAGTGGTTTAACCAGTTCCAGTCAATGATCCAGCAGAGGCACGGGTAAAGCCAAAGGTAGTCGCTGAGAAGGAAGAGCCTCTAGTTCCATACCCAGTTTACCTAGTCTTAGATCCAAATGTAGCGCTAGAACCTACGGATGCAGAACCTACATAGGCAGAGTCCCCTGTAGCGGATCCATAAGTGCCAGAAGTAGTTGACTTAGTTTACCCGGTTCCGGGAGCAGAGAAAACGGCAGGGGCATATCGAGATAAAGAGAAAGACCCACCACCCCGACTAGCATCCAAGGCATATCCATTTAGAGCTCGAGTTTACCTGGTTCCAGTCCCTATTCAAGTTGATCCTTCAGTAGATTCATAATAACCCGTTGATTCACCACCAACATAAGCTTGTATAAATATATAGGAACCTATAAGAATTTGATCACTTGCACTTGTATTCCTCCTGTCGGATGGGTTATTTCATCTCTGTCTGTCCAATAAGCTCCACCAATATGATATGAATTATGCCCTATAAGATTCATTATGAGGGACTGATGTCTATGATTAATTCCTTGCCTATGACTTGCCTATGAAATCTCAACCATGAACCATCCAACTATGAACCATCATTTCGATCTACCATGCTGAGTATATTTCACATTTCTTTATACGTTTGGCTCTCTGTGAAAGCTTGGAGTTATGATGTATGAATGTTTAGCGACTAGATACGCGGACACCTCGAATATACTGTATGGGAATGGAATACCTTTTACGCTTCTTTCACCATCATGGATCGTAACTGGGAACTGGGAAAGACGAGGAGCCAGTCATCAATTTCTTATCTCGTTGCTGGTATAGATGATGATAGCTTTTTCATACGATACAGGCTATGAACTCTTACTAACCACTACTTGATTCTGATTTTATAGATACATAGATCCCGATAAGATGGAGGGGGAACAGACACTCTTGTGTTAGTTCAGTTTGTTCCTTACTCAATACTTTAAAGACAAAAGGAGTTCTAAACCTAGTGATTATACAACTTAGCTTATACAATTTCTCAGCTTGTATCTAGGCTTCTTAGCTTCATCAAGATTGGATCGATCGATGTATAAAAAACCGTTTGTATTACCCAATCAAAACGTGAGTTAGGGGTATGCCATGGGTGATAGTATTAGCTTGAAACTTTGGTTGTTTCTCTCTCAAGTATAGTTATGACTATGAAAGATACATCAAGCAGCTTGATAGGTGCACTAGGTTGTGCCTTGGGATCAGTAAGTGAGATATTAAGTGACTATTTTCATAAAGGATGTATGGTCCCAATATGATACATAGTAGTGTTAGCTCCTAGTATAGTAAGTGATGGGATGATAGAGTGATCTAAACACTCAACAAGTGGTGGCTTACTATGGCAATGTGATAGTGGATCTAAATATTCAAGAATGACATAGATCTCACCCAACTCTACACAATAGTCTAGTGTAGAGATAATAGCATACATACAGTCAATCCATGGATGACCAAGCAATAGATGAAATGAAAAGTCCTTCTCGATGAGAAACTAGAGTATGACTAATGTGATAGGACCTATAGTGATGGACCACTTTATTACTCCCATTTAAACAATCTTATAGGAATCATAAGCATGACGTGTACTTTTGGTTACAAATGTGTGTATTAGTTTAGTGCATATTCAATAGAGATAATAAGAGACTACATTGACCCTAGAAAAGTAGTCAATGAAGACATGCTTCATGTAGTAAAGTATTACTATACACTCGATGAAAAGAGTAAGGTCATGTGCAATAATGAATGAACTATCTAATGGCATAACACTAAGATCAAAGGAAAAAGATTTGGATTCCAATGGTTGTGGCTGAATTATATTCTTTATAAGTGGCCTAGTGGAGATGTGAGAAACTTAAGTGTCTGAAGGTAGATCAGTTGATGGCAAAGATGATGCATGAGTAGCAGATGGTTGATACATACTGTAATTCAAAGAGTCTCATAGAGATGGGCACAAGTGTAGTAGATCTAATATGGAGATGTTGCCCTTTGTATATGCAGAGTCAGTAGTGATAGAATATGGTTACATAGGCTATTCGAAAGCCGGACATGCAAGTTGTTTATGATTAGGAGGAAGCACATGATTCTCTAGAGGTAGCATAGGATGAGCATCAGCATGGGCTAGTAGAGTAGCATGGTTCATAGGTGGTGAGTTAGCGTATACACAATTGGCGCTACTACACATAGTAACACATACATCTGGATGAATCATATCCTTTATACATCCGACTATTCATTTAGCCTTATCAATTCTATTCTTTTCATTCTAAGGAGCAAATGATGTGGATAGCTAAGAGGATGATAATGGAGTAGCCTAAGATATAGAGGGTTGTAATGAGCCATGTGGAAGAAATAGATTTTGGTAGATGCCTAGGTTTGCATTAGTGGAGATTACAGAATCGGAACTTAGACCTATCAAAAATGAGATATTCTTTATCATTCCCCTATCAATGAAAATTCCAACACTAGCCTTTTACATAAAACCCTTCATGGTTTTCATGATGCACTAGCTTGTCTATAGAAGAAGTGATTTCCACGGATTCTCTCTACATAGGATTATATGTTCTGACCCACTCTATGTTTAGAAAGATGGAAGTCAATCAAATGGAGGACTAGAGGTTTGAGGAGGATAGGTTTAAGCTGCATGACCCCTTAAGGTGGTGGAGAAGCACCAGACTTATGTGGCTATAACATGGCCCTACTCCCATGAAGAATATCTAAAGGAAGAAGTGAAGAGGGGAGCATTTTCATATGAAGAAGTGCAGGTGTGAATCAGGCAAGCAGCTGAAGAAGGAGCATAAAATAAGAAAGCTGAAGCTGAGGCAGAAGAGAGAAGGACAGATGAAGCTTAGGCAGAAAAGAATAGAGTTGCAGAGGAACTTTAGTTGCTCTTTGGTTACTTATTTGAGAGGGGGCACCCAATAAGTAAACCCTAACCCGACAGGGGGCTCGACTGATAAGGAGAGGAAGAAGCACAAAGAAGGAACCGGCGGAACTTCGCCAGATAGTGAGTTGGATGGCTGGGGCTGTTAGTCGCTCGTCCAATGCATACAGTTGCCATCGAGTCCCACGCTTGCCTACACTATATAGTATTGCCACCCACGCTTTGTACCCACCCTTGCATAGTTAGTTGGGCTCACCCTAGATGTTGAGTTGGGAAAGCCATCAATGCCACCACCAATAGCACTATATATGAAATCAATAGCAAGGAATGCGAAGCCGCTTGTCCCTCCGGGGGGCAAGGACATTACTATCATTACCAAGCTTGCCTACACTATAATAGAAGGACATTCATTCCATTGGGTTGTACAGTATTTATGGATGCTGTCTTTCTTTGGTATTAAGGAAGGATCCAGCTGGCTAACCTTTCGTTGAGAGACGTTCTATTAGTCGTCTCCCCAAAAAGAGTAGTTTATAGACATGTTTTAGTGGTTTTTTGCAGTCATAAATTAGCCATTTTGTACTAGTGTTTGGACTGAAGGAGTGATCGTTGCTTAAGACTCCTGATGCAGCGAGTAGCAAGAGCGAGATAAGAGATTGTAGTGGAATAAGCTGATGAACTGCTGGTGCGCCGACATAGGTGACTGTGTTCCTGCTGTGAGAGCCTAAGGATCCGTGCTGGTATGCACAAACTGCTTCTATACTGCATGTATTCGGACTATAGAACTTGTGGGATACATGATAGTGGGACTGTTTATAGTATCCTGATTGGGGAAGAGAATCAAATTGAGGGTGTTCGGCTCCAAGTGCTAGGTAAAAAAGAGACTTAAGATATAGATGAATTGGGGATGGATGAAGATTGGCCCTCTATCGACTCTATGTCCTTCGCCCAGCGGCTTGGGGTGCGCCCCCGACGAAGAATGGAGTTGTGTTTTCCCGGTTATGATCGATCTATCAGGTGACCCAAACGAGTCATTACTTAAGGGCCTGAGGTAGCCGCGGGACAAAAAAGAAGTATTCTAGTAGCCTCTGAGTTTACGACGCACGTATGGCCAAGCCTTCCTTATAGCAGCCTCTGAGCTTACGAAGCACGGGTAGGTAAGTCACTAGTACGCTAGGCCAGGGAAGTCTTTCCAAATGTAGTTACCGGCATTGAGTGGATCGACATCTGACAATCATTGGGAAACGTCCTGAGAGGTTCTATTGAAGTAAATAGACAATCCATTTGCTTTTGATGATGAGAAGATTTGATCCCCCCGAAAGGGACGGAGTCGCTCACTATTCATATGGTGAGGGTTCTTTTCTTAAGAAAAGAAAGTGGCTTGTTTGTTCGGCTCGTTGGGCTAAAGTAGAGATAGCGATCGCGAGCATGCTGTTTTGGGCGCTGGAGTTCGATCTCAATCGCATCTATCCAGCTGGCTGGTTTCTAGTTTGAGAGAATTGGTTGGTTATATAACCAAACAAGCGCTCCTCGAGGACTCGAGACGAGATCGCTGGGAAGCAAGCCGGCTAATATACCTATAATAAGCCCCAATATACCTATAGTCCCTGGCCTGCCTGGAGAGATATTTTCATAGGCTCCGACCTGTGAGCTTTTTGATTTCCGGGCCTTTAGCATTCCTCTGCTGGCTGGCATTCTCACGTCGTAGGTTCCTGGGTTAGCCAAACACGCCTACCAACGGCAGTTCGTTGTGCATCAGAATGCCTGCCTTGCTAAACTTTCGTAGACACCTGAACATCTTTCAATATCCCTTACTTTATGAATACCGGACTTTCACTGGCTTTCCCTTTACGCCCCAAACGACTGAAGTGGGTAAATCAGTAGGAGTAGATATATCCGTATGGCTTGTGCTTTTACTCGCTAACTCATCACATCACGTATTGACATCATTACTTTTCGGTAACTAGGCAGCCTTGAGCAATATATAAACCCCCCAAAGAAAAAGAAAAGCGTAATGACATATATAATAGCAGCCTTTAAGGCAGTAGCAGAAGGTGATATTGGTTTGATGGCTTGGATGATAGCTTGGCAGGAGGTACTGAAACCGCATTCTTGGATAACTTATCATACCTGCTTGTACTGATAAGGAACCCGTTAAGGAACCCGTAGCTTATAAGTTATCACTCAGAACCCGTTCATCTCCCATTAATACAGATAAGCACTTGTAAGCTCGTAAGGGCAGACAGTCTTGCTCGTACAGATAAGGACAGATAGAGGATAACTTATGAAATATAATGAGGGCGAATAGATAAGGATAGAGGATGCGAAAGCACGCTCGACCACCCTTTAGTTACTTATTTGAGAGGGGCCACCCAATAAGTAAATTGAAACTTTAGTTGCTCGACCATAAGGACCTTTAGGTGCTCGACTGTTAAGGACCTTTAGGTGCTCGACCATAAGGGCCGCCATCAGAGGATGCGTAAGCAGGCTCGACTGTTAAGGAGAGGATGCGTAAGCAGGCTCGACTGTTAAGGACCTTTAGGTGCTCGACCATAAGGACCTTTAGGTGCTCGACTGTTAAGGACCTTTAGGTGCTCGACCATAAGGGCCGCCATCAGAGGATGCGTAAGCAGGCTCGACTGTTTTGGTTACTTATTTGAGAGGGGCAATAAGTAAACCCTAACCTTTAGGTGCTCGACTGTTAAGGCCGCCATCGAGAGGATGCGTAAGCAGGCTCGACTGATAAGGCCGCCATCACCCTTTAGGGGGCTCGACCATAAGGACCTTTAGGTGCTCGACTGATAAGGAC
>Ga0181464_1001109_pt2 | contig 11388 bp, 10 predicted proteins | sample InSIn2gowninarea_FD_119074 | JGI IMG/M metagenome (GOLD analysis project Ga0181464, IMG submission 119074) | Clean room microbial communities from NASA Spacecraft Assembly Facility at Jet Propulsion Laboratory, Pasadena, California, USA -... ...
CCCATGTTGGGCGAGCTTGCGGCGAGAGCACCCATGTCAGGGGCAATCCCAGCCATGATGGCGGTGCTATCTCTATTAAGCTACGTCCAATAGGAAGTGGCTGTGACAGCGCAAAGCAGAACTTACTTGGTGGTGACGATGGCAACAACCTCCTCGACACTGACCCAAGGACCACCATCGAACTCGGCGAGGAAAGGGAGGTCCTCATCGAGGAAGGGCATTGCGAGGAGCGATTGCTCGCGTGCGAGCTGTTCTTCGTGCATCTTGATGGTATGCGTCGAGGCTCGGAGGAAGGACTGTCGCGTGGAAAGAAATAGAAAGTGATTTGATATTGGTTGCGTAGGTGGTAGTCGTGTTGTGCCAAGCAATATACTAGTCTCGAGTGATAGTCGATGTTTGGAATATTCTATTGTTGCATCACTCGAGGGTTTCAGACGCGTGTAGTCGACTATCAACATCGCGTCTTTCTCACTCTCTCGTCCTTCGCTGAAGCACACAACATCCACGTACCTCCCACCATCTTCTCTATCAACCAGACACTTCCTTCCTGATCACACTGCTCATCATGGCAACCAACTCGATGAGCACCTCCGAAGAGAACAAGAGCAAGTCGTCCGACATCAAGGTCACCAACGAGACCATCAGCAACAGGTACGTAACAGCCCTTTCTCCGCACTCGACTGACAACAGAGTGCTGAATTGTACACAGCACTGAGGACAAGAAGGATACCATCAAGAACAGTGCCGACAAGGAGTCCGTCGAAAGGTAAGGAGGACTGACCCTGTCACGGTGGACAGATACTGACAGTTCTACAGCCCTACAAACGCCACCGAGGACAACATGATCCAAGGCTCTGAGGACAAGAAGCCCAAATCACACTTCAGGAAGGGTAACCTCTTCATCGACATCGCCCAGGCCAACGCCTTCTATAAGGAGAAGAAGTAAGGGGTCCTCAAGACATGATGTAGCTCATTTGAGCTCATTCCAAAGACGTGAGACTATCAGTTCTATCACGGAGGGTTTCATGCTGATTCTGGACAGTTGATCAGGCTGCCCGGACCATGGGAGAGATGGAATGCCAATTTGAACAAAACAAGGCATCGTTAGAAGTCACCAGAGGAGAAAACACGACAATCAAGAGCCGTTCTCTCATCCACCAGCTCTACTTTCGAGATCAGGAAAGCATTGCATCAGAATCAAAGTTTCTACTACTTCAAACCATGATGTGACGTTTGCCTGTGGAATACGAATGTAACAACAGTTTCATACTTTGCTTGAACCTTCTATATCACTTTTGATAGGGACATGTATGGTGCACGTTTTCAAACTTTTCTAGCAGCTACCAAATGCAAGAGAACTGTACATCAAACTAGTGGTGATATAGTTGTGCCCAGGAGGTAGTCTGCAGCATTGATACCACGAGTGATCATGGAGTATGTGGAAGCAACAAGCATATCGAACACATTCGTTCAGCCAATTCCTTTCCCAATGCACCTATTGTGCATGCGAACAAGGGATCGTCTTGGCGACCCGAGTCTATTTACCCCGTACGAGGACACGGATATTTCCCCTGGTGAAAGCAGAACACACTCACCTTCGCAACATCCACACGCGCGCTTCCTCACACACTCTTCCACCCTAATCAATATCATCAAAATGCAGAAGAATACTCCCACTACCACCAACGACGAGAAGAAGTACTTGGGCAAGGAGGCCGTCCAGGAGTATGTTGGGCCTCTTCGTGTTGACCTTCCAGGAGCAACTCGCTCACACAAAACAGCAAGGGCAAGGCTCCCCCCGCCGCCTCCCCGCCCGCCAACAAGCTCAAGTCTCGCGAGGATGGCGCCGTCGAAGACCTCGCCGAGTACTACGCCAACAGCAAGCCTCCTGGTCGTCGCTACCCCACCAGTATGGCCGATGACATGCTCAGCATGTTCGTCGACGGAGACATGCCCAAACTGCCCGTCATCAAGAAGACCGACGAGGCTGGCACGAAGAACGAGTCCGATGAGGGCGAGAAATAGACCCGAGAGCTGTTTACAGCAAACGTGAGTGTTCTCTAAAGCAGTATCGATACTTTTACTGACGGTAAGAATGCAGAAAGGAGACCTGTTAACGCTTCTGTTCATTGAGAGCAGATAGAGATAACAATCTGACGTCTATAGCGGCGTAAGTGCTTCTTGATCCAAACACTGACTATTTGCTGACTATAAAAAGGCAGAAAGAAGTTCTATCTACACTGGTGGCCACTGAGAGCTATCGTCGGTGCCCAAATTGGTGATGTAGATCACGAGATTCTGGCATAGAATTGAGAATCAAAGCATCATTACTCTATTCACTATGGTATTGACTGTATTAAGAGGTGTGTACTGCGATTTAATTGGTGTAGAAGTGATTGTGCTGTATGTAGCGTGACAGTAGTGCCAAGTGACTCGTCCGGTCCCAGCTTCAGCGTCTCGAGCTTTGCTCTTTGACTTTTCCTCCTTCCTTCTTTCCTTCTCTCACCATCCATCATCGACCCACGACTTCAACTCTATTGCAAGCAAACAACTCTACTGCCGTTCTGGCCGCACCTCTTCCCTTCTCTCCCTCGCAGAGAAGGGCAATGTGCGCGCCATGGCACCCAAGGTAAGCGTCTTTTTCTAAGATCTCTCCATGTCCCCTCGTCCAGCCATCCACTCTTTGATTACCCTGTGCCATCATGCGCGTTGTTCATACTCAGACAATGTTTCATTCTCGCATTCTTTGTTACTCCCCATCCTGCACTCATCCCTTTTCACGCGCTTGCTGCAGCGCGCAGCGGCGTTTCCGTCTGGGAAATGAAGATCTGCCTTGGGTTTTCTCCCCAGTCCATCTACCTACTGTTCGAAAATGTTCTGCCGTCATGCGCGTTGTTCATTTACAGACACTGTTTCATGGTCTTGTTCCTTGTTTCTTCCCAACTTGCACTCCATCTTCTTCAAGCGACTGCCCCAGCGCGCAGCGGCCTCTCACTAGGAAGTCATGACCTGCGTTGGACACAATTTCTGTGCTTCAAACACTTTTCGACCTGTTGAAAAGATCTTGTCCGAGTAACGGCTTCATGCTTCCCACTCGCACTTGAGACCTTGTTGGCTGGAGATCTTCTTGCTCACATCAGCTCGTCTTTTCACACAAGCGCACATTTTCCTACCACAATTCGGACCTGCCTTCTACACCCTTTCACATGCACCAAGATTTGATCGCGCAGCATCACTCAAGTCTGACAATTGGCTGACATCGACTCCAGACATCTCAGTCTTTCACAAGACTGTTGATCAGAGACGCGAGCTGAGGACTTCCTCACCTCAGCTCGTGTCTCAACTTCTACTCAGCCAGCATCTCCTCGTGTCCCCACTGAGGCAGCCTTCACCTCCCGCCAGTTCCGCGAGAGAGGCTCGATGGAGCTGACTCCTCGCCTCTTCGATGGCCAGACTCTGGAGTGGGCGGGATTCCGTCTCGTAGGCGAGGACGCCTTCGAGGACAACATCTCCAACCGGTACTCCGCCTTTGAACTCCCCGTTACGCCGTTCGGCACGCTCTTAGCTAACACAAATGGAAGTTCGCAATCTCCTGTTGCCAACGATCTTCGCATGACCTACGACTCTTGCCGTCGTCTTCACCGCAAATGCAGTGGTGGGGACCCTACTACACCTTGCAATATATGCGCCGACAAAAACGTCGATTGCGTGTTCAACCCCATCGGCACAGCTGTCGTGAAGAGAGCCAGAACGCGCAAGCGTAAGTCAACTATTGAAGAAGAGCCTCAAGCAGAACCCAACAAGAAGAGAGCTATTGAGAAGCCTAGCCTTGTTTCAATCCTGCTGCTTGGGGCCTTCGCCGTGGGTGCAACTTGTGTTATTCACATGGCCGTGCTTGCATTAATGGCTCCGACACTACACCCTATGACCTTTGCAAGAAGAAGAACTTGGTTTGCACGTTTTGCGTGCTCAAGCCCATCGTGGACAAGGACAGCTTGACCAAGGTTGGAGATGAGGACTACAACGACGTAAGTCTTTCTTCTTCTCTTGTGTTCCGAACTTTTACTGATGTTTTCTAGGTCTTGGGACATCGCCTCTGTCTTGAAGGACGTGCTCGAGAGTGCCCTTACCACTGTCAGCTTCGCGTGTGTTCAAAGATTCGATGATTCACTGAATTCTGCAATTCACATTACTTATCGCATTTGTATGCGTTCCGTATGAGCGCAGCACCTCCTTCGCTATCGAGGAGGAGCGTCAGCACGCGGAGCAGCGCCAGCCCCGCTTCAGTGAGCGTCGCGCTATCGGCTCACGTGGCAATGTCTGTGGTCAGCGTCCTGGCCTGCGAAACGGTAGACACCAGCAGTCTTGCTACCGTGGTGGTTTTGACGACGAGGAGGAGGACTACTTCGATGAGGAGGACACCTTCTTTCGTGGCAACTACCGCTCTCATCCTCGTGCCTAGGCTGGTTCAACCTACGATGGTCAGGTTGAGTTCACGGCTACCCCCAAGACTATGTTGGACTGCAACATCAACTCCATCTACGCCGAAGTTCGTCAGTTTGCTGAGGGATTTGGCAATCTTGGTTCGTTCGCCTACATTGAGACTAAGGGGTTCCAAGCCACTTGCTTTCGTGCTGAGCACCCTTACTCTTTAATGATCCTTGAGCAGGCCTGCGGAGACCCTTTTACGACTTTTACTTCCTCTAAATGACAGAGCTTGACCAAACTTGCGGGCCTGCATGGTCGTTGCCGATTTGGCCGAGCCAAGAAAGCTCTTAGGCGGGCAAGACCATAACCTCGTACTTTTGTTGCCCTCGATGGGGTTGAGGCTTTCGAGTACACCTTCAAGAACGCCATGGCCCGGAAAGGTAAGCAAAACTAACCTTCTGGATCCCGATGTATGTGACTGACAAAACGAAGGTTCTGGTCAAAGAAGCTGCCACCGGTCTGGTCGAGAGGTCAATCACTCTCAGTCCCTCGAGCTTGTCGCTTCGTACATGCTTGACAAGAATACTCAAGTCATCGTGACTGAGCGGAACGTTCCCTTCCCTCTCATGAAGCTGTGTACCCGACCGAGAAGCAAGAGAATTTAGGACATGATCGAAGAAGGTGATGAAACCTGAGGAGAGAAAAGTGGGTATTTTGACTGCCTTCCTAAGAACTTGCTGACTTTTGCACAGATTGTGCAGCTCTTTCTGCCTTCTCCGGCAAATATTGCGAGCAGGACAGAGCTCTCGACACATTCCAGACCAGCAAAACAACCCATTACTGGCTCCTTGTAAGCGCGAGCAGTTGGCCGAGGACCGAGGAAAGCATCCTCAATACACAAAAACGCCAGCAAGCACCATTTTATTGGTTTATGCTGCACTGCCAACTCCAGCTTCTGCTTCACCGACGCCAGCTTCGGCGACGAGGACCTTACCTTCTCTCCTTGCCAGTTCGAGTTCTCCTTCACATCTGTCCCCGTCCTCGACATGACTCTTGTTCGTCGCTCAGCCAGCAAGAAAGCCGCCGAGACCGCTCCTCAACACAACTCTGCCCCACACTCAACCAACGGCCAGCCTCAGCAAGTTCCCAGCAACGCCGCTGCCTCTTTGCGTCCGCTGTTCGACTTATAAGAAATCTTCAAGATGCCTCAGTACATCGCTGCCGCACACCGCACACTCGACCAACATGCGGCCTCAGCAAGTCCCCATGTCGTGTTGAGTGTCAGAAGTCAGTTATTGCTTCTTTGCCGAGAGAGAGCTAACAATGCTACAACGTCCTGCAGCGGCTACGGTTTGCAGGGCCCTCGTAGGACAGCTGCTTGCTGCTCGCTTGTGGCTCGCTGGAGACTTGAGAGCAGATCTTAATCGATGATGTACCCAAGACCGTTGTCTGCAGTTCTTACACCCAAGTCGTGGATAGTCTGCGAAGGAGATGGTGAAGGAAGGTTCGGATGATCTGCGAAAGGATTGACTACCAAGCTATGTAGTCAACAACATACAACAAAAAGACTTCACATTCATTCTTTCTCACTCTGCATATCTTAAATTCAGACCTTCTGTTTTGTGGTGCCCGTCTCACAACAGCTCGAACATTTCTCCCAGGCCATCGATGCACATCGAGTCTCAAGATTTGTTCTTTGTTACATGAAGACGGCCATCACTATTCTACATGATCGTGCGACATACCCCCCTTCAAGGACCAAAGAGACATGTATACCACATCGAATCGTCGCTTCGATTCCAGTATTCAGAACTCACAGGTTCTGACAATGCCATGTTGGACGCAAAGATGCCAGAAACTACCCTTGGCAGTGGCAAAAAGTCCAGATAGGCATGTCCGACGCTCTTTTGCTCGACATCCTGTCGACTACAAATTGCGGTTGAGGGTTCCTCTGCCACTTGTGCAGAAAGCCGACCTCTTCAAGCTCTTCTCACCAGCAGAGTGGGTGGATAGTCAAAGTCTTGGGCGAAAGATTTGGCAAAGGTGTTGCTGGTCATTGACATTGTTGAGTCTTCAAGGGCAGCATCGAACAGACCATGAACCAAGATCTTTACTGATCCATTTCCGCAGTCATTTTTGTCCTTACGAGAATGCTTCGTCAAGGCTTTGTTAGATCAAGACAGCATGCTCATATCAAATGATCAAAGGCCATCGAAAGCGTACGGCTGACTTCTGTTGATGGCAGCTCCTGGCCCCCGAAACAAGCTCATCGACCACTCGTTCTGGTTTTCTCGCGATATTAATGGAAAGGGAGAAACCATGTCTGATGCGAAGAATCCCAGCCATACAAGCAAAAGAATCGGCTGCTTTTAGCCGCCATTGACTTTTAGCCGCCTCCTGCACCCACCCCACCCCACCCCCGCATTGCGACTATAAATGCCATCCTACATACGGAATTCTGCGCTCATCTCCCAAACTATCGCAGAATCTATTCATCATGCCTGTCTATGTGCTCACTGGTGCCAACAGAGGCCTTGGTCTAGAATTCGTCCGTCAACTCTCTGCAGACAGCTCCAACACAGTGATTGGAGCCGTGCGCTCCATGTCAAACGACTTGACCGACCTGAAATCACTCAACAAGAACAACAACATCCACATTCTGGAATGCGACGTTGGAGATGCGTCTAGCATTAGCTCCTTCATTGAAGCATGTGGCAAAACTCTCAGCGGCAAGAAAATCGACTACCTCCTCAACAACAGCGGCATCAATGCCGTCCCAGAGCAAAACTCCTTGTCCATATCCGAAAGCGACATGAACGAACACATCAAAATCAACGTTCTGGGTCCTGCGAAAACCACCGAAGGCTTCTACAAAGCTGATTTGTTGGCTTCGGATGTAAAGGTCTTGAACATGACTTCTGGACTCGGCAGCATGAAAGTCAGCATAGGCATCAAGCCTAGAAAGTGCACTACATACAGCATCAGCAAGGCTGCTTTGAATATGCTCACGATACACCAAGGAGAGGAGTTGAGGGAGAAGTTACCAGGCGCTGTGGTCGTCAGTATGGATCCTGGTTGGGTGAAGACTCGTATGGGTGGGGAGGGTGCTTTGATCGAGGCGCATGAGAGTATCAGTGGTATGCTTAAGGTGTTGCATGGGCTGAAGAAGGACGATACTGCTTCGTTCTGGACGTACACTGGAGAACAGGTGCCGTGGTAGGCGACCTTTGATGCCTAGCATGTACGCGCCGACACGACATGCACTTCGTAGCCATCGAATGCAGCCGGCAGGAAGTTGCCCAAATCTCTGTTGAGATGTCATCAATGAAGGAACATATGGTCTTGTCTGTCTAACACTAGTAGAATGTGATCATGGAAGCCCGATCAAGAGAATGTCAAGTGAGAGGAAGACCCTTTTGTACTATTCCTGTTGACCTGCATAGATGATATTTCTCAAGTTGAACTCACAAACTCTCCAGATTGGGATGAGCTTTAGACCTGCATAAGTTGCACCTCCGGCACATCTATCGCGAATCCGAACAGAATGTTCCCACCACAGAGATTGCCGCCAATCTGTACACAACAGTCCGGGTTGGTGATGCCTAACGCAGAGTTCCTGGCGAAAGATGGCGGTGGCATGGTCATCCACAGTATCGAGCACCAGTGTGACTTTAGTCCAAGAACGGCCGAAGCACCTTGGGTGGTGCCAGTTTCCTCACCATCCTGGCTCAACTCTTGAGATTTTCGACTTAGGCGCAGCTTCTCGATGGGCTGTACTATTGATAAGCGTGCTCCCGTGTGCTCATCATACTACTCGAGAAGCCGAAGGACCTCACTGGTAGACTTTCTATTCTTCAGCTTGAACTGTTCAGCTTCTTCATCTATATCTGTGATGTTCTTCTCTTTCTGTGAGAAATTCTTGTCGTCACGGTAGTACGTGATCGGTCATCCTCTCAAGTAGTGCTGTGGTGTGTGGTGCAGTCATTATTGATGCTGCATGGCTTCCATGGGGAAACGGCAGACCAAGATAGTCGAGCGACTTGGAGCAGATCAGGGGATGCTTGTTCTGATGCATGTTGTTCTGATGTAGGTGCGTCAAGATAAATATCTCTGCTTGCCATCCGGACCGCTGACAGTTTCTTGACAGCAAGCTTCGAAAGTGCGGCAAGCTTTGAGATTTTGATGTTGAACGATGTTTGACCTTTGCACCCAGCTAGTTCTTGATTATCAGACTTGCTCTGGTGGCCAGTCCTAAGTGTAATCATCCTCATGAGCCGTATCTTATACCTTGTCCTCCCATGGCTTCTCGTAACAAAGCAAATGCAGCAGAGAAAGCTCGTTAACACGTAAAACATGAATTGCTCAAGTCAAATCTGATTGGTTGGTGCTAGAAACTCTGGCTGTTGCTCAGACACCCTCGCGACGGAGTTTCTGCGCTCCTGGATGGTGCCTGCGAAAAAGGCTCGGCACTCCCAGCGAACTCTCACTCTTCACTTCACTGCACAAAACCCGTAATATCCCTTCCCACCACCGCATCTCATCCATCTTTCTTCTGCAACATGACCATCCCTTGTCAACATCCTTGGTCACAAATCTTCATCCACGATTTCCATCAAGAGCTTGGCTCGACCGTCTTCACCAACCATCGACATCTGGATCAAGCGCCAAACAGTCTTCGCCTTGCCAGTCATACTGGACGGTTCGCCATCTCTCATGGTTTTTACGCCTCGGAGTAAGTTTTGTCATTGCCCGCGACTCTTACTTGTCGCGCACTCGCGTCACCTCATGCGTCGCCCACCTCCTTTTTCCCATTCTTGCTTCATGCCTGCACAACCCCTCTTCGCGACGGGACTATCGCCTCTGTCACCACCTCTTTGAACCTCCCATACTTACTCGCCTCGAAAAGATCTTCTCATCGTCTTTGCGCCGCGAGGTAAGTCTCTTCGTCCCGCAATTTTGTCCCATCGCGCAGTCGCGTTGCCCCTTGCCCCTTGCCCCTCGCGCCTTCTTTTTCCCTCAATCTTCATCTCGTTCACTGCCTCCTCTCACTAGCCCTTACTTACTCGTCTTGCCCAGATCTTTGACAATCACCCATCAAGTGCGCCAAGTAATCGGATAGCCTTTGTGTCCTGTCACTCTCGAACGGCTTTCTTCTGCCCACCTCAACATTCTTACGCACTGCATCGATCATCCGCACCTCAAGACAAACCAGCGGCACAACACCAGCATCAACCATGGATCTTGACCGAAGAAAAGTCTTTCTCCTGCTTCATCGACTCGACAACCAGCGCTCAACATGCGCAACTGCCCAAAGCACTCACATGATTCTGTTGTGGTCTCGCTTCTTCTACATCCCGCCAATCGGCTTACTTTTTACTCCTCAAAAGTGCGCCGGCGCTTCTCAACAGAACCACGTCGCTCGCCCCGAGGGTAAGAACGGTGCTTCGTGCCTGTTCGCTCCTGAACTTGCCGCCAACCTCTCACTCACCCACATCGATAATCTCACTGCATTTGGCCCATCACATCGCAAACCAAGGCTGTTCCGCACAACTCCAACAACCTCGACCACGTCGTCTGTACCCAATCTCGTCGGTGGCACCATGTTGGCCGGCGTTGACGGCACTTGTCCCTTTTCGCACGGCAGCCAACCTGCTTCCAAGCCTCACGATGAAGTCGATAACCACTTGATTGCATTTCACGTCACCCAACCACCTACTGGAAGCATCTCTCAGTCGAATAGCCTTGTTGTTATTACCTCTTCGGAGCATCTGCCTCGTCTCGACCGTACCCACAGCCAACTCGTCAATCTCAGGCTTGCGACAGTCATCGACTCCACAACGTTCAAAGCTCATCTCAACTGTACCGCGACATGCGACAAACAGACCTCGCGGTCTTTTGACGTGCCTGACGCTGCGCCAACATCTAGCTTCTGCAGTTCGCATGCGATGTTCTTAGGACGTCCTCCAGCCGTTTCATCTCAATCAAGCGCTCCATCTTTGCTGCAGCTTCTCAACACCAGGCGCTTGAACGATAAAACGAAGACACCATACGCTCTCCACTGCTTCAAGCTTTGGTGCGTAAGCCTGTCGTTGCCTAGATTTGTCTTTGAAATCACCCTCTGGATGAGTCAAGCGGTTGCCTTTGTGACACCGCGACCTACGACCCCAAGATCCTACCGGCTACCACTGTACTTGATCACATCATTGGTCCTAGGCCAGAGCATTTCGACAAACTATCTCTGGTGCCGATGATAAGAACAGCATCCAGTTCGTCGATGCTGTTTTGAACTCATTGGTTGGTCTTGTTGTCAAGCGTAAGCTCGTCGTTGCCTAGATTAATCTTCGGATTGCCGATGCTGTCTTGAACTCAAGGCTCGCGATGCCGTCTGTGTCAAGGAGGAGCAGATCAACATTCTTGAGCAGGAGGTTGCCCGCCTCAAGAAGTCAATTCAAGAGAAGACCTCCTCAACCGATCTGGAGGCTCGCATCTCGAGGCTGAACGCCGAGAAGGCCGACAAGGATACAATCATCGACAACCTTGAGGGTCAGCTCGACCAGAAGGACGACAAGATCAACGACCTTGAACGCGTCCTTGCCGATGCCAACAAGCGCAGAGCCATGTTACTCGCAGCGCGCAGGCCAGCCTGACAGCACCTCCTTCCTTCTCGAGCGCAACGAAGCTCGCGAGAACGCTAAGAAGCTGCAGGTCCGCCTCACTGCCTCCGAAACCAAGATTGAGGAGCTTGGGGCTGCAGCTGGATACTCATGCGCAGCAGCCCATCATCGTCAATGCGGCTCTTGTTCCACAGTCAAACACCAACGGCACCGCTCAGCCCAGTGTTGGGAAGCTGCAGGTTCGCCTCACTGCCTCCGAAACCAAGGTCAAGGAGCTTGGGTGCCTTGCTCACGTTCAGAAGGCCCAGGCACAGTACATTCCCAACGTCTTGATGAAGTTCAAGGG
>Ga0181464_1000329_pt5 | contig 11375 bp, 5 predicted proteins | sample InSIn2gowninarea_FD_119074 | JGI IMG/M metagenome (GOLD analysis project Ga0181464, IMG submission 119074) | Clean room microbial communities from NASA Spacecraft Assembly Facility at Jet Propulsion Laboratory, Pasadena, California, USA -... ...
AGAAAAGAAAGAAAGAAAAACACTAAGTCTAATGGGGATCAGATAGTGGGAGGGAGCCAAGGTAAAAGCTAAGTCTGGTAAGGACTAGATAGCGAGGCTCAGAGAGCTGTATCTAGATAGCGAACACTAAGTCTGGTAGTGACCAGATAGCGTATAATTGGGAAACAGAGAATTTCCTAGAGCAACTACGTCTGGTAATGACCAGATAGCACAGGTCTAGCAACGCTAGAAGTCTTGCAGGCAACAGAAGTCTTGCAGGAGCGCTTGGGGGTGGAAGGTCGAGCAGGACCCTCCTAAGGACGGGAGGTTGACAAGCATATTAAGGTGGTTTGCTTTCTGTCAGGTAAGCATTGATTGAAGAACTAACAGTTCTGGTTTTCACCTATATAATCGTACAAATTCTTGTGATTGTGATAAAGAAAAACAAGAACTGTGATTGTAAGCATTTACATGAAAGAGTTATGAACTAACACAAGCAATGAATGATGGTATTTAATGTCACGCATAAGGTAACCAAGATTAAGAGCGCTGAGTAACCATTATAGAGTTGAGAAAAGAATCAAGCCTGTTCTTCTATTTATTAACTGAGATAAACTATTGTAATCAGCAGCAACAGAGTAAGAAGAGAACGAATATGCTCGTTCCTGTTTATATATACATATAATAACTGCAAACTATAACCAAGACTGGGTTAATACCTGTATACGAGTGCTCCCAGGGTTTGTAAACAGAGCTACCATAATGTAACTAGCTACATGCATATAAGATTTCAGGCTAAATTTTCAAATAAATGCTGTAGCATCTCTTTACAAGAAATAGCAGTAACTAGCATTAAGAAACAGGACATTAAACTTTAGATTTAACCATAGTCGGAAGAAACCATTGCTCAGTAAACAAGCGCGAGGCAAATATGTTCAAGCTACACAGAAAGTCGTGACAAGCTTGTCATAAATTAAAGAATGACAACCGGCATGAATTAGTACCAAGTTTTAGGAGCAAAAAAAACATTTACCACCTGAAATCGCTAGCTATCAATCGGGTAACCGCGTTTCAACACTGGAAATTAACCCAGATATCAAACCCTGTGCATAGGCTCCAATGAAAGGAAACAACCTTTCGCATCTCACAGAGTGTGTTATAATAAGCAACCCAAATCAGAGCAGAGATATAATAGCATAATTATATTAACAAATCCTTACGGCGAAAGGAAATAAATACACAACACCAAACCCAAAGAGCGAATATGAGAAACAGTCTTGCAAATATAATAATAAATTGATGGCAGTCTGGGAAAAAACAGAGGGGTTTGACCCTCGGCCCCGTATAAAAATACATTAAGAGCAAAGTCAATAACCGGTGCTAGTGCCAAGCACACAAAATTTGTAACTGTACTGAAAAACAAAATTAATATTTTACAGACACATCGGAATAGGCCGGAGACCTTATCAATTGATAAACACAAATGGCGATACCATAACCAGGAAAAAGGACTCCCGTGGGCTCACCCAGAGATAGGGCAGCTCCACCATCCATCTAGATTCACTGTGTTACTCAAATTAATGGAGACAAATGCTTCTTACCCGGAGGGCGAACCGCATAGAAGATTTGGCCGGGTCTCCAACCTGGGAGCAGGTCACGACGCCATAACCATGTATCTACAACAACAAGTTTCCAAAGTAATGGTAAAGAAACGGGAAACACTGTTAAAAGTTTTCATAATCGAAAGAAACCGAATTACCAGAGCAGAGAACATGTTGGCTTACCTTGATAAAGTTAATAGACGGCAATTCCAGAGTAGCCAGGGTCGTCTGGGTATATGCCGAAGGGCGGAAGGCTCAGACCGCCGAGGTACCGTAAGAGCCGAAGCCCTTTTCCAAAAGATCAGCTCGAGAAAATTCGAATGACAGAGGAAACCTTTCCCAAACCCTTTTTCTATCGCTGAACCAAATGTAAGCCGTCGATCTGGTAAAGCTTCTTCTCGCCGTCGATTAAGGCATAGCAAACCCTGAGGAGAGTTTTGGCGTTAGAAACCCGTGCTGCACAGAGGTGAGCTGAGCATGCCAACTCGGCTCGTTGGAATAAAGACCACATGGTGGACATGGGAATACACCGGCCGGGCACAAGCTCCAAGTGCCAGGTGGAAACCAAATAAATACAATAACCAACCCATATAACCCTGGGTTGACAGTCGGGGATATAAATGGCGTAAGAATCTAGCCGATATCAACCATAAACACAGTTCATAAATCTCATGCGATGTGTATATTTATTTAACCGTATACTGTAGAAGGGACCTCGAACTTCGAGGATCATATCAAAGTTATTGCCAAAGATTTTTACTGTCATGATAATAAAAAAAAAAATCAAATTTATTTCCTTTGTTTATGTGTAAATGTAAATGTTTTCTTTAATGGGAGATATCACATCTAAGTGGCTAAAGGATACACTATGGATTCAGGCCTAAAAGAAATAACGAAGTCTAAGTGGCTAGCGTAATGCACTGCCATCTTTCACTTATTTTGACAACAGAAGCATCTTTTTGACAAGATGATCCCCACCTTCTCCACTCCCACTCTACAAGAAGAAAGAGTTCAACCCTCCTATACGAAGGCTCATCTTCCATACATCTTTAATTTCAATGACAAAATTGCTAAGATCCTCAAGAAAAAGGAATATTGGTTATATATTCAAACCATTTGAAACATTAAGGCACAAGATGAAATCATTAAAGGAAAAAATTGATCAGCAATAACATAAAGGAGTTTACAAGATCAATTTCTCTTGTGGAAGAAGCTACATAAGTGAAACCAGAATATTATTTAAAATAAGAATTAAGGAGCATGGAATAGACATTAAGAATTGATGCACTCACTCCTTTTCTCTAGCTGAACATTCCCTCCATTCTAGGCATCATATCTTCCTTGAAGACACTAAAATTATCTCAAGAGAAGATCACTACCTTGAAATAAAGTTTAGAGAAAGGCTCGAAATAATGAAACATCCTGATAACCTCAATTGGGATGGTGGACTTGAGGTAAGTAAAATCTCACTCCCTCTCATCCCTCATCTCCAAAGATAATCATTCCTTTCATTTTTAGGGTTTATTGTATCACTATTATACCATATGACATGATTATATTAATATTACTATATTACGTTAATATTAATATGCTTATTTATTAAGTATATCATATCAATTTTAAATAATCTATCAATATATTTCCATAATTAATACTTTTTAACATTGTTATTAATACATTAAAATCATTGCATTAATATAATACATACTATATTACAAAAAAACTGTTGACACCTAATCATAGGGATTGGGTGAACAACTATAATTAATGTAAATAAATAATAGAAAAGATGAAGAGTCACCGGGAGATGAAATGAACAGTCTCTCCCTCATGTATATAATAATGACCAACTTGAATGAATATCATGCTTTGTTTTGAGAAGTTACCTCTTGGTCTAACATGGTATTAGAGCCAACGTCATTTTTGGCTTCCCTCTCTACTTTGTAACTCCCTTCTGCCTATTCTGCCTATATTCTATGGACTGACATCTATGTTCTACCAGAAATCTCTCCGCTCCCCTCTCCATAGTCGATTTTAATAACAGTTGTTTTTAAAATCCCTCTTTGTTATATTGGTCACAATACACTACCATACTTGCTGGGTATTGAAATCTTTGGTGCGTTTTCTAGTTTCGACTCCAAGAAGCCATGACTCGCACCAGAGAACCACGTAATCAAAGAGGAGGGACAGGTCAGGTCTGGTGCGTTGAAGCTCCTACTGATTTGATTTTCAAATTGGGTGAAAATTCAGTGCTACATTTCTGCAATTCCACGGACACAACTTCAAGCCGTGGTGAGCCTCCTCCATGTTGCGTGAGAGGAGAATTATATGTGGTATGCTCCTGTTACATTGAATGTTGGTCCATACTCTGCACGATATATATAGTCCTGTGGTATACGCTGTGATTTCTTTTACTAGTCCCGTGGTATATGCTGTGTGGTATCTGTTGTGGCATTCGCTGGTTTTTTACCAGTCCACCTCTTCGCAGACCTCCCATTGGATGTTGTCATATCATACCATGGTTATTAGCACTCTCGGTTTCAGTGCAACATAATCGTGGCCCAGCAGAAACATGGCTCCATCGTGATAATGTGGGCCCAATACAGTTTTCATGTTTCATACATATCACTCCATCGCTTTGTGTTAACTCCATACATTCCATACCACTGCACTTTTGTGCCTTAAAGGTAAACCACCATAACACTGTCTTTTGATTTTAAAATTGTACCTTTGTTTGATATATGAGAGTGAAATTTTTATACATATTACTATCAGAAGTACAATTTTATATATTGGTAATAGAAGAATTTTTTCAGAGTACATAGATTTTACAATGCATTCAATCATATCTATTGTGGGAGTAGTTCTCACTGGCAAGGAGAACTATCCTGAGTGGTCCCAGAAGATAAAACACACCCTCATTTTCAATGAGTTGTGGAAATGAGTGTGTGTTGGAGATAGAGACAAAGAGCTAGAACAGTCTACGTCAGACAAGGAGTTCGCCATTTGGGAAAATAAGAACAGTAAGGCCTATGCATTGATTGCAGCATCAATAAGTGAAGAGGTGAGTCGCCATATTTCACCATTTTCAAATGCTTTCGAATCCTTATAAAAACTGAAGGAAATTCTATGACTCACACTCTGCACTTGAAGTTTTTCAACTCATGATTAAACTCTTCCCTCTTGAATTACAAAATAATGATCCTCTTGCTCTTGCATCCAAAGTAAAATCTATAATGCATGATATCAAAGCCACTAAGGTTGAATTGGATATTCCTCTGATCATTTTTCTCAAGGCACTTTATCCTACTTACTCTAATTATCTTGAGTCATTGCAAGAAAATGGAAATCTCAAAGATATTACCTTTGACTCCCTTGTGAAAAAAATTGCTGAAAGAGAGAAAGCTTTTGGAAAGAAGACAACCCCTGAATCTTCTAAAGAGGCTGTGTGCCTTGCTCATAAAGAAAAAGAATCTTGCCCAAGATTCTTCCAGAGAAAGAGGTGGTCGAAGAGGAAGAGGAAGATATTTCAGAGGCAGGGGGGGCAGACACTCTCAAGGAGAAAAGTCAGATTTTCACTGCATACGTTGCAAAAGAAATGGATCACCTGATGCCTCCACATGCAAGCTACCTTGGGATAAAATTAAGCTGCAAAGAAACCAACCCAAAGATAAAACTAATGACACAGACAAAGGTAAAGCACCTGAATCCGCTCATTATATTGTGGCACATTGTAATATTGGAGTAAATGAAGACTTATTTAATGCTTCACTTGCTTCTTTGAAAAATGATTGGTTGCTTGATTCAGGAGCAACTTGCCACATGACTCATAGAAAAGATCTTTTTGAAGAATTTACTGACAATGTGGATGTAGCAGTATACTTTGCAGACCAATCAAAACTCAAGCCATCAGGGCTTGGCACAATCAAGCTTAAATTGCCTGGCCTTCCAGACTTTCTTCTGCATCATGTTCTATATCTCCCACAGCAGAGAAGAAACTTGCTGCCCTTGGTCCACATCCGCCAGCAAGGTCACTCCATTCATATGTTTGATGGAAAGCTTGAGGTGAGAAAAGCATCTGACCACTCACTTGTCATGACAGGGATAGAAGAAGAAAGGCTTGTCAAGCTGCAGGGTACCTCTGCTCGTGCACACATTTCTCATACAATTCTCATTATGAAGAAGGTACACTTCCATCAAGTTTATTATGGCATGCTAGATTTGGACATTTGAACTATGATAGCCTCCGCTTGTTGAAGAAAAATGGTGTTACTATTTGCCTACAATTCCTAGGAAGCTTAAGCAATGTGTGCTTTCATTTTAGGAAAGCATAACAAACAATCCTTTCATGATTCACACTCTAGAGCACATAGAAAACTTGAACTCATTCATTCAAATTTATGTGGTCCAATGCCTATTCCTTCTGCAAATGGAAATAAATATATGATGACATTTATTGATGACTACACCAAGATGTGTTGCGTTTATTTATTGAAGAACAAATCTGATGCTTTTCAAACATTCAAGAACTTTCATACATGGATTGAAAATAATGCACAATCTCATATTGGCTCTATTCACACTGATAATGGAAAAGAATACACTTCAAATGAATTTGAAAACTATCTTCGCCAACATGGGATCAAACATCAAACAATTGTGCCTTATAATCCCCAACAGAATGGTGTAGTTGAAAGAATGAATAGGACAATCTTAAATATGGTTCGCTCCATGCTGTTCTTCAAAAATGTAAAAATGATGTTTTGGGCTGATGCAGTTTTATGTGCTATATATATAAAGAATAGATGTCCATCTAATGCTATCAGAAACAAGACTCCCTATGAAATGTGGTATGGGCACATTCCTTCGGTAAAGCATCTCGGGGCCTTTGGTTCCACCTGTTATGCCTTGATAACAAAGGTACATAGAAACAAACTTGCTGCAAGAAGTCGTAAGTGTATCTTCCTAGAGTATTCAAACACCTCCAAAGCATACCGTCTCTATGATGAAGTCAATAAAAAGTTTGTTGTATCTAGAGATGTAATATTTCTTGAATCACCCAAAACTAACAATGTTGTTAAGCGACAACCTGATCGCTTGGGTAGATTCGTAGATGAAAAATAATTTCAAGAATTTGATAATTATATTCCACATCTTGAAGGGGGGATTCCTATACTAGATCACCCTGTGGAATCTTCTTCTGAAGCACTCTCTCCCCCACATGAAACTCCAACAACGGATGATACTTTAAGTGATGTGATTGATAGAATTGGGAGACTCAATCTTGATTCAGTCCCAACTCAATCAATGGAGCAGCTTGCACCATTTGAGAAAGGTCCCCCAAAGTGGCTAACAAAGACACTTGAAAGTGTTCATCCTGATGAGGTTGGAAAGACAAGAACTAGAAATTCAAACCGGCAAAATGGAGGTGATGTAGATGACTCTGATTCTCCTGTTGATATGAATGTTTCTTATGATGGTGAATTGAATTTGTTTATAGATTTTGAACCAACTTCCTTCAAAGAAGCTACTTATGATGAATGGAAAGAAGCGATGCAAAAGGAGTATGATGCCTTGATAAAGAATGGCACTTGGAAGCTGGTTGATCCTCCTTTATGAACCAAACCAATTGGCTCTAAGTGGGTCTATAAGAACAAGTATAAAGCTGATGGCTCACTTGACAAGCACAAAGCCAGGCTTCTGGCAAAAGGTTTTGCATAGAAGGAAGGGGTTGATTATGAAGAGACTTTTTCCCCACAGCAAAATGGGCTACCATCCGGACACTCTTTGCCCTAGCAAGTTAGAATGGTTGGAAAGTCCATCAAATGGATGTAAAAACTGCTTTCTTGAATGGAGATCTAAAAGAGAATGTTTTTATGTCCCAGCTTGAAGGATTTGCTGTGAAAGGACATGAACATAAAGTATGCAAACTTGTGAAATCCTTGTATGGCCTCAAACAAGCACCGCGAGCCTGGTATGAAAAACTAACTGAGCATCTTCTGAAACTCAATTTCAAACATTATGATCTTGATGATGCAACTTTGTTTATCAAGAAGGTTGGCAAAACAATGGTATATCTTGTGGTATATGTAGATGATCTTTTGATGACAGGGAACAATGAAAGCTACATTGCATCCATAAAGAAGGAATTGAGGAAAGGTTTTGAAATGACTGATTTGGGCTATGTTCATTACTATCTTGGTATTGAAGTAACTCAACATCCGAAGTCCATATTCCTTTCTCAAAAGAAGTACATTGGAGATCTGTTGAACAGGTTTGGCATAACAGAATGCTATCCTCTTACTACTCCAATGGAACAAAACTTAAAGCTCACATGCATTGAAGGAAAAGAATTTGAGGATGCAACAAAGTATAGACAGCTTATAGGAAGTCTCAACTACCTAACTACTACCAGACCATACATTTCCTTTGCTATTGGAATCCTCTCTAGGTTTATGCAAAAGACTTGTGAGGGACATTGGTCTGCTGCAAAAAGAGTTATAAGGTACTTGAAGGGAACTCAAGACTTTAGAATCAAGTATACACAGGTGGGCGACTTCAACTTGATTGGATACTCTGATTCAGACTTCGATGGAGACAAAGAAACAGACGTATCTACCTCATGTTATGCTATGAGTCTTGGATTAGGAGATGTCTCCTGGGTATCACGCAAATAATCAGTTCCAGCAGATTCCACAATAGAGGCAGAATATGTGGCAGCAGCTGAGGCAACAAAAGAAATTGTATGGCTCAAGAAAATTCTTGAAGAGTTGCAAGTAAAAAAAGTACAATAGACTCCACTCATGATTGGCAATACCTCGACAATAAATTTGGCCAACAACCCAAAGTTCCATGATCAAACGAAGCACATTAATACTAAATATCATTTGATTTGACATCATGTTGAGGCTAAAACAATCCATCTCCATCATTGTTCCACTAATGAGAAAATTGTAGACTTCTTCACCAAAGCACTTGGAAGAGAAAAGCTTGAAAGGTTCAGAACGATGCTTGGACTCACCAACATCCCTTCAGATTAAGGGGGGAATGTTGACACCTAATCATAGGGATTGGGTGAAATACTATAATTAATGTAAATAAATGATAGAAAATATGAAGAGTCATCGGGAGATGAAATGAACAATCTCCCTCTAATGTATATAATAATGACCAACCTGAATGAATATCATGTTTTGTTTTGAGGAGTTACCTCTTGGTCTGACAAATACTTACTTATTAATATTAATGCTTTTAGATTAATATGTTATGTAATTACTATAATTTAAGAATCTACTAATCTTGTAATATGACTCTATTTTATTAGTATGGTTATATTTCTTTAACAAATCCTTATTCTATATTAATATTTATATAATAATATATTATACATAAAATATTATCAATATTTTATTGTGTTTCTTGAACCAAATCATTAATTTTTATGAAACCTCGTATTTCACTCATTAGTCTATTTCTATTTTTTAGGTTTTTAGAGTTAGTTTAGTCGAATTTTATCCTTCTTCCCTTTCCTTCATCTTTATTTATACTTCATCCCTTTGCCTTCTTCTCTCAAGCATCTTGTCTTGATGATGGGTCTTGGTATGGACTTGAAACGTCGACCTAAAAATTAAACTGTGGAGCATATTCTAGATCTTTCTTCTTCAAATTCTACCCAAAAAAACTGCAAACAAGAATATGAATAGTAGTTGTTTTCTTCTTTAGTGATAAAACATAAGATTCAAAATTATGTTATAGGCAAACCTAAATCATTGGGGAATTAAAAGATTGTAATTTAAGGATATGATGGTCATATCAATATCACTAAAATAAAATAAGTTAGAGAGATAAGAATCCTTTAACATGAATCTAGGCTAGGCCATATATCTTAATACTAGGTAATAATTAATGTTTGGAATCTGTGACATTCTTTGCATGGTTATATTTTTTATATGTTTTATGGTTTTTTTAACAAAGGTTTTCTGCATTGTGATCTAATCCCACTTAAGGGATTAGGGTTTTAATATAATTCAAAGTTAACATATTGGGTTTTGTAGAGGTTGCATAATACCTAAATGTTGTATTATGTATAGTAAAATTAATATAATGAAGAAGATGGAAGTGTGGGTCTAAGATTTGTTGATTTTTGCAATTAAGAGTTTATAACTTAAAATTATGTGTATTATATATATGCCATTATTATTCTTTTTATTTTCCATAATTAGAGTTGTTTTATTCTTTTATATTAATCTATTAACCAAAATTTTGAGGAAGAGAATGTATGCTTACCTACATGCTATCATATTTCTTTCCATTAGATTCTTTACAATATAGGATTATCAAAAATCAATTTAAACTTCTTAAAAAATAATATAACAATAATTTTACAACCCATAATATTTTTATTAAATATATTTAAAAGTATATCTTAATAATGATAATGCAACAATATTAAATTTGAGAAACCAATTGCACACCAAACTCACTTTATAATAGATTAATCACATATATAAATACATCAAACATTGGTTGAAGATAGTAATTCTATCTTAACCACACAATCAATTAGTTGAGTAAATCTCTCAACCAAACATTAAACTAGGAACTAAATATCTCAGTTCCAACTAATTAACAATTAACCAACAATTACATTTATGATGCGAAATCTCATTGGTTGTGCACAAGACAAGTAAGATTTAAATCTCGAAGTCCATCAGTTAATAGAGTACTTGTTTTAATCTTCTTGTCTGCAACGTCTTCATTAGCTTCTTTAAACATCTTTAGAATCTCATATAGCCAACTCCATCAAGTTGTCTCATAACCCTCATAAACGTGTAGTCTACAAGTTGGATTCCTGAGTTCCACTCCTCTCAAATCACATACCTCCTGAAGTCAATTATCGAGACAACTATCCATATTGAGTTTTACACCATTGGATCTCTTAAAATAATTGCTTCAGACACAATCAATCAAATATTTGCAATAACTGAGCTACTAGTCATTCTATGGATGAGATCCCATCCACTGAGATACATAAGCACTAACTAATCACATATTTGCTATAATTGAACTACTAGTCATTCTATGGATGAGCTCCCATCCACCGAGATACATAAGCACTAATTGTTGTACTCAAAAGCTATCTAGGAAGTACATCTAACTACGAAATGTATCTAGAGTCAATTTTACAAAATAACCTCTTTATTTTATTATAAATTTCATCATCACTTAATTTACAAACAAAATTAATACTTATTATTTAACTACTACACCACATAATCTCACACACAATCTAATTTTCCATTATAAAAAAATCCCTACATGATTAGTCAAATCTCAACTCTTTGTACAATGTTCAAGAAAACCAAGAGGGAATTGTCCCTCTAGCCTGCTTCCTATAATGCATCGAACTGAAGCAACAATGACAATCCACCATGGTATTATCAAGGTCCGAAACGATCATAAAACATAGTGAAGATCCCTTAGTGTCTGTTCTACTATTTAACTACAATTATCCACCTGCATTGCCATCCTCTGATGTTCTGATACACATCACACACATCGTTGTCTAGCCATCAATAGTTCGTTGACTGTAGTAAGCTGTAGGACGACAAAGGCGGTGAAAGAGATTAGAGGAGTTACAATTTGCTGGAAGGATTTTCTAAATGATACCATTGATAGAGTTTTATAGTACACATTTATTTATTTATTTTATGTTCTTAGTTTCATAGATTTGATTTTAAGATAACATTGTAAAGTCTTAATGCACGTTAATAAAAAGTAAAAAATTAATTAATT
>Ga0181464_1001276_pt1 | contig 11373 bp, 6 predicted proteins | sample InSIn2gowninarea_FD_119074 | JGI IMG/M metagenome (GOLD analysis project Ga0181464, IMG submission 119074) | Clean room microbial communities from NASA Spacecraft Assembly Facility at Jet Propulsion Laboratory, Pasadena, California, USA -... ...
GTATCTAACCAATTAATTTGCATGTTTGATTAGTGGAATTTTGGGCAGGCATGCTATTTGGATTGGTTGAAAATAATTCAACTCCAATACAAACTCATGGGTAGAAATTGCAGGATTGGTCGTGACAAATAGAGTTTTGAATTTTTTTAACATCTGCAACACTCTCTTGATAGTGAGGTTGGTCTTAACCTAGTTTCCTAATTCACCACCGGTCATTGTGAATCGTTTTAGATAAGATATTTCTTCCTTTGTTGATGTACAGGTGGGATTGTTCCCGTGCAAAATCAAAATGAATTATTTAAATGGTAAAATGAAAGTTGAATCGGCCCTTTTAAACTATATCGCATTTTCTAAACAATATCGCATACTTTCCAATTTTAACTGGATGACAGATCACATAAATTCAGACTCCACCGATATCCCATAACATATATCACAATATTTGTTATTTTGCGATTTTTAAATTAAGTTTGTGTTGGAGTTGAATTATTTTCAACCAATCCAAATAGCATGCCTGCCCAAAATTCCACTAATCAAACATGCAAATTAATTGGTTAGATACGAAAGTGTCGCCTTCCCTTACACTCTAGCTTTGGAATAACACACACCCCTTTCTTATTATCTGTTATGGAGTGTCATATAAACTAACCGCACGTTGTTTTATGGAACTGGATAACCATTCCCAAACAAAACGTGTTTGTGGGATGACAACAATAATAGAAATTGACTACTTTTGGAGTGTGTCAACTAGGTTAACCATTATCCTTGGAAAATTTTTATGGCAACTCAATCCATAGTCAGATGCCTCCATCTCAGCGGATAAATCAAGCAGGGAGGGAAACGTCAGCTCAATGAATAAAGAAAACATTAGTTTCCACTCAAATTTGCAAGGGTGATTTGTGTTTTAAAACATATTACCGAAATCGAGCGTGCTTTTCTCACTGTGACTTGTGCAAGTGAAGTAAGGATTAACACAAGGATAACCATCATCTCGCGAATGCTTTTATGACCCTGTTCATAAGGATAATCATTATCCAACATGTATGCTCATTATGGAAACATCTCCCGATCAATGGATAAGGCGAGCAAACAGAGTGATATTATAGATCAAAAAGAGAAATTAGTTCCTTACTTTGATTTTTTGTTCAATCGAGTTGGGAAGGTGCTTATTGAGATTGATAGAATATCAATCCCGAAAGAGGGAATTGACTTCCAATAATTCTTCATTATATTTCAATTCACATTGCGGGGAGCCAGAAATTGTCACTCAAAACCCTTTACTCTCTCTCTCTTATGGACCCGTAGATCTTTCTCACGCCCTTTCATTTTTATAAATCCTTAGTTCAAGTCAACTGGGATTTTTATTAACTATCAGTCAAGTCAGTTTAAGGCATGGGATTCTGCACAATGCGTCTCCATCTCTAGTTTGGCGAAAGACCATGCTTAATATCCCACATACCGCCTTTGAGTATTTCATGGCCCCACATAACTAGGTGACCAGATTTAGTGATTGCATCATAAAGTGACCAAGAGAATTGGAATTCCCAAATCAACTATAAAATTTGATAACCATACACCATTCTAATCTTATCCTCTTCTTTAGTACAAGATAAATGATACCTAGCATTGCACAAGATGTTAAAAGTTTAATACTATGAGCATTCCTAACTTGATGCCTCATCGAATTCATCATGTTTCTTGTGGCTCACGTTTCCCATTACACTTTTGTAGGGATCCTCAGCACTTCAGCGAATTGCCACAAATGGAACTTGCAATCATTAAGGTACGTCGGATAGACAATATGGGCAGCTTCAAAGTCCTCACGGGCTTATTAATTTCCCGCATAATATTAGTGTCCTTAAAGCTGACGAGCTTGTATTCATATTCATTAAATCTTTGCTACAAGCTTCGGGTGAGACACTATACCATCTGTAATGACGAAGAAGCTCAACACCCTTATCCACACAATACCATTTATAAATCAATGGAATGGCATCAACACGATAATCTCTAGAAACCCCATGAGTAGAATAGGGGCACTACTCTCTCATATAAAAGTACGATTCAACATTGTGAGAGAAGCCTGGAACAAATCATGATCAAGTGATTCGCAATTTAGGCTTGTTGAGAGCCTTTTTCTATGCACGTAGTTCTTATACCTTTCACCATACCTCATTTTACAATTTAGATTCAGTTTTTATCATCATTCACTAAATTATGCTTGAGTTAAAATCGGTTTCTCTTTTTCAGAATGGTGATGAAATTGGAATTTTATCCCCTATTCAAATTTCCCTTTCCAATTTGCTTGAAAATATTGATTTACAAGGGAAATGAGTCGCTAAAGTGGATTTTCCTCTAGCATTTTGGAATTTCTTTACTTAACATTGTTTTAACTCACAACTAAAGATCCGAGAACTCAATTTAATCCACTACAAAACAATGTTGAGCTTACATGAATTTAGTTTATTTCACCTATTCCAAGTTCTTACTAAAAATTCTACTAACATACCTCTCCTTTGTATTTCATTGTTGGGACAGGGGAAGGTTACAACTCTACTTCTCAGGTATATCCTTTTGCTTCCTATTATTTCACATTATGTATCACACTTCGATATTGGTTTAAATTATCACATACGTTCTAATGCACTAGAGACTACATTGAATTACACTCTCAAATTCCTTGGTTGTATGAAACACAATTTATAACCCATTCCACGTCCTACAAAGGTGAATGGCCCTTAGGCCTCAATACTTGAACTTAGAGCTCCAATACCATTTGTCACATACCCCCTTGGGACAATATTACCAACTACTTACGATGTTCCACTTGATCCACAATGTGGACTTTTAGGTTCAGTGAATAGGCTTAGTTACTACATTCAAAATCAACCCTCCATGCATACATTACAACTCAGAGAAAATAATAATTCATGGGCATTGAACATGATAAGATTATGCATTTGGATTTCATGGCCTTTGATGGCTCAACACAAGCATTAATGGAAACATTGTTATAAACACACTATAGCTAGCATTGCCATATATCATGACCATAGTCCTATTGCCATAATCGAGAGTATTACTGACATATATCTTCTGCAATATGAATCATAGTGAATAAATAACTAAACACACCTCAGTGGATGCAATTCACTCCATGATGCATAATTCATAGCATAGATAACCTAAACCATAGACTATACAATTTCCAATTGTAAAAACATAATTATTCATCATACATAATTGTCCCATGCATAAGTATTCATAATCTTAAAACCAAGATAGCACATAAGTTTAAAGATGTGATACATAAAGAGTACGGAGCAACATACAATACATCCCAAGCAATTGAATCACACCAAGGTAACTGAAAGAAGGTCACTTGGAAAATCGAGCACCACCACCCAACCTAGAACTGACTGCCTCCAATTCACCACTGAGCCAAGAGTTCTGGCCATGGATCATCTGCCTTCTATTGATCTCTTCAATAGGTATTTAATACTCTCTTTCATAGGATGGTTTTCTTTAGCGATGTCCTCTTTTAGGTGGATATTTTTGTCGATTTTCCTAGGCTTTCCATGTAAAATCTTGTCTTTCTCTCCAGCTAGGCTTTTCCCATAAAAACTTGCCTTTCTCTCGTTTATGTTTTTCTTAAACTTAGTATCTTCCTCCAGCCAAGCAACTCAATGAATATTTATCTCCAAATCCATTAAGCTTATCTAGAATTGGATCTAGAAGTCCTATCATGAAATAATTATCCATTCCCGTTCACCAATAAGATTTCATTTGGCAAGAACCTCATCTCTTGGTGTCTCGTTTCCCAAGAAATTAATTTATCTTTATTTATTTAATAATAAAGTATTTACGTGGACCTAAATTTTCTTAGCTTAGAAAAATATTACATACAAAAAAAGCTTATTACAATTTAAACTTTTTTAACTTATATTTCAAAAAAAAATTGCTCAAAATATCTTATATCTCTATATTTTCATCTTCCAAACATTTTCCTATTAAAAAAAATTAAGTTATAATACCTTAGAAATAAATAAAATATTTGCCCAAAACATTGAGCATTTTAAACTCTTATACACCAATAACAACCTCTCTACAAACTGGAACGACCTAAATTTGAACGACCGAAAAATAAGTGAAAACTTTGACATATGTAGTTAGACGTGAGCTGACATGCATGAATTATCGAATTTTAGAAGTTAGGTTTAAGAGTCTGAAAACATATTTGATTCCATAGGGTTCAATGTGAAGTTGACCGCTTGGTTTGGAAGAGTTGTAAAATATAAAAACTGCACTCATTTCAGAATTCACCTCGTCACATGATTGTATTGTTTTTCCAACTTGGGTGTGTCTCATCGTAACCAAGTCGCCACACACGAGCACCTTCGCATGAGTCACAACTCCGTTCACAATCTCAACACTTCACCATTTCCACCGTTTCATCATGCATGGGGCACCCTCACCTGACCTCCCATCTGCACGCCCTCACCATGTCAACAGACTCACCTACATGCACGGCGCGCCCTACCCACGTCGCCCGTTCAGCACTTTGGTTGGTCATTCAGTAGACGCCCTACTTGGGCCGCCCATCGTGCACGCCTGCACAGACGCCCTCACTAGTCGCTCATCGTGCACACCTACCCGAACGCCCTCACCAGTCACCTGCACACCCTCGTTCAATCGGTGCCCATGCCTTCACCCGTGCATGCCTTTCTTCGACCAACGGGTGCTCCTCACCCTATGCCTGCTCACCCGATACCTTTGTGTGATAACTCATGTAGATTCACCCAAGACTTAGGTGCATCCAGCCACACTCCAACCTACACCCTGTATCTACAAACTACGCCTTACTTCGTGTTCAAATGTCGAACTTGCGATGCCTCAAATTGACCTCCATCGCTCCAATATATATGCTTACCACACGGTCGTGCTACTCCCTCAGCCGACCAGTGTAATTCATTAACCAACACTTTCGTCCAAGTTTGTGGTTGGTTGGCCCATCGACCAACGCCCTCAACATGACTTCTCCATCGTCGGCTTAGCATAGGTGAATGCCGAACGCTATCCCTTCTTCAATCTATCCATGAGTCATGTTGGGCACTTAGCCAATTATCCATGTGGCTAAAGCATGACCCATTCATCCACAATGATCATCATGTTCCTCCCTTGTCACGAGCGTTTGTACCTTCTACCATAAGGTCACAAACAACCACAACAAGTCTTGCAACAGTCAACAATCCTTGCTTCTCCATAGAAGGTTTCATCATACACATCCATGGTAAGATCCTCCCTAGCATCAGCAAAATAATTTTTCCCTTCCCTGCATATGGTCCATCTACCAAATGCTCAAGTGAAACACAAATATCAATACTTACTTCATCATCATCATGAGGCTCCTCCATGTGAGTATCCTCATTCATCCATGTTTGCAAACTGCACGATCCTGATTCAACTTGATCAATCTCAAGTTCATCCTCAATCATCACGACTTCCTCTTCCTTGTCAGCACAATCTACAACTTCATCTTGCTCCATTGTCCAACCAAGTTGAAGAAGTTCGTCTTCAACATTCTTTTCCAAGACTTCAAGTTCCTTCCAAATCTGGGGGTTCTCTTCCTTCATCCACTTCAACTTGTATAAGGTAAGAAAGAGCTTCCCTTTGCATTCTTCCAAACCTGCCATGCCTTGTTGTTCAGCTTGGTCCAAGCACGAAGCTTCTCCTTTGCTAAACTTGTTTCACCATTCACCTGAATCACCTTGATATTCCACCTATCACATGCAAAACTTGAACTCCATTTCATGTCCTCGGTCTTCATAGAATCAGCTCCTTGATTCAGTTCACCAACACTAGCTCCCCGGCGCTAGCTCCGATACCACTTGTCACACCCTTACACCTATGGTAGACTTTTAACCACTTATAATGAGGTGTGGCACTACCAATCATTTTCTTTTCACCAATACTTACGATTGTAGACTATGCCTAACATTCCATACTTAGTTTATTTTTCATTACCAAGCATTATTATTAGCCTTTATACAGTGAAAGCCAATAACATTCACATAAACAACATTATACAATAGAAATGCACAAAAGTATAAAGGAAGGGGCAACTCCCTACAATATGAGTCTTCCTAAATCAATATATTATACAATCGCCTTTTACAAGTACAAGTTAAATCTTGGGAAACTCCAAATTTACACTTAGCCAAATTTCCAACTTCGGCAAACTCGGTTGCCCAACTCGTTGGCGCCTTTGCATGGTCGCCTCACGACTCACCAACCCTTCATTCACCTCATCGCATTGTCGTATTGTTTACCCAACTTGGGCGTGCCTCGTCGTAACCAAGTCACCACACACGGGCGCCTTGGCATGAGTCACACCTCTGTTCACAATCTCAACACTTCACTGTTTCCACCGTTTCTTCGTGCATGGGGTGTCCTCGCCAGGTGGCCCATCTTCATGCCCTCACCACGTCAACTGGCTGACCTCTGTGCATAGTGTTCCCTAACTGGTTTTCCCATTCAACACTTTGGTTGGTCGTTCAGCGGACGCCCTATTTGGGCCACCCATCGTGCACACCTACTCGGATGCCCTCACTGGTCACCCACACACCCTCATTCAACCGGCGCCCACAACTTCACCTATCCATGCCTTTCCTCAACCAGTGGGCACTCCTCACCCTACGCCTGCTCACCTGATACTTCGTGCGATAACTCGTGTAGCCTCGCCTAAGACTTGGGTGCATCCAGCCACACTCTGATCTGCACCTTGTATCTATGAACTATGCCTTACTTTGTGTTCGAAGGTCGAACTTTTGTTTCTTTAAATGGACCTCCATCGCTCCAATATATATGCTCACCACACGGTTGTGCTACTCCCTCGGTCGACCCGTGCAATTCATCAACCAATGCTTTCATCCAAGTTTGTGGCTGGTTGGCCTATCGATGAACGCCCTCAGCATGACTTCTCCATCGTCAGCTTAACATAGGTGAACACCCATGCTATCCACCATATAAACTCATAACCACTCCAACACTTCACATAATTTCAAGTGTCGCTCTTGCGCTCTCCTTTGCACTTCGCACTGGCAGGTGAGTCAAGGACTACAGGTCCTTACAATAGGAGTCAGGGTGCAAGGTGCACAAACAGAGCCCAGTCGCACACCTATATGGCCAACAAGCAGGCCATCAGAAATAGTGAAATGAAGCCATAGAAAGAGGGTTGAAAATAGAGGAAAGAACCAACATAACTTACATGAGAAAGTCGAGCTTGTGTGAACCAGAGGAGAGAAACCATGAACAGAAGTTATGGTCGCAGAGTGCTCACTGCTCACAAGGAGTAAGAGTTGTTAGCACTGGAAGAAAACAAGGAGAAAGAGACCAGCATGGAGAGAAAACTTACCTTTGTTAATTTCCGAATAAGAGCCGAGAATGGAGCCACTCCACAACTGCAACCTATGGCAGGAACCAAGGAAACAATCAAATGGAGAAGCAAGTGCATTGAAACCAACAACATATAACAGAAGTCTACAGCCGAAAAAGTAAGTAGAGCTGAGCCAAATAGAAACCAGAGACTGAGACCTAGGGTTCCAGACCCAGAGCCGAGAAAACGAGCACAGAACAAGCAACATTGACAGCATACACAGGAGGAGACCCTTAGAGAAATGCATGTCCAGGCATGGTGAAACTAAACCACTGTAAACAACCAGAGCTAGAACCTTTGTTTCGCAGAACAGTAGAGCAAAATGAACCAGAGACCTTACCTCACAAACAACAAAGTGAAACAATAGTGAAATGAAACCACTGAGGGTTTTGGGGGTTTTGTAAGAGGCGGGAAGGAATGAGCCCTAAGACCAAGACACCTATCCTCCAAGCATTTAATCCATAGTAAAACGCCATTAAGTCAACCAACCACATAATTGACATTAAAACAAATCAACAGTTAATTATTCATGCACGGGTGTAAAAAGTGTTGAACCCATCACTAAACGCACAACGGAAAGCTAGGTATTAGTGTCAACGCTGCCAAAAATCAGAATTGGGAGAAAAATAAACGACCTTCGGGTTTTACCTAAGGGTTTTAGATGAAACATGATGGCAACAAATAACTGAATTGTCATCGAGTAGTTAACACTTAGGGTGGTATATGTTTATCATTAGATAAAGTATTTGATTAAATTTAAAGATCAACATATACAACATTTACTACATTTACTGCTTAGTGGCATGTGTGGCACATCAGCTTATTTAGATTGCTGATTTGTTGAATATTCGGCAATCACAGACATAGGCATGATCAAATAATTAACAGCGCGAGATAAATCAGCAATTGAGATAAATATTCGGCAATCACAGACATAGACATGGTTAATTAAAAGCACCGGATAAATCAAGAATCGAGATAAAGATGCCCTGCATTGCATGTGACTTATTTTCTAATAAATAACCCTTTATCTAAACTAGTTTTTCTTCATCCTCTGAGTCGTAGACCAGGACCAAACTTGGGAACTAATTACATTAATGAAAATGCAAACATCCTACTTTCTTCTACATCTATCAAATCCGATAAAGGTGAGTGGTCCAGCAGACTGTGCCCAATTCTGGTTAGTGCACTCTAATGGCGTCAAATTCAACTTTACATTGAAGAGAACATATTTTAATGGATTTTTATATTTAGGTCGATAGGCCTTCCTTTGAGTGAGACTTTCATCGTCCTTTTCTTTCTAAGGTTGACACCTGACGTCCACATTCGGTGGGCATAGAGTGGGAAAATTGTTCATATGTGTTGTGCAATTTCTGTTTATTCTCAGTGATTTTTGAGAACTTCCCGCAAAACCTCAACGGAAAACAGTTATGCCAACGCCTTTCTCCATAATGATGGCGATCTTGTATCTTCACCCACTACGTGAAGCCAACAGAAATATTCACAAATTTGTTACAAATTCCTGTAATCCGTGAACAAAACATTACAAATTACTGAGAAGGAAATTTAAAGTTAGCAGCGATGGGGTTTTTCGAGACACCACCTTCCTTTATTTCTCACAATATGACATAGTAGGTGAAATGCCTGAACTGGAGTGATTTTTATTTAATAATTGGACAAGGAACAAGCGCTTTCTTTGCGTGCAAGAAGCTTCCGCCAGAGACGTCTTCCTCCCTTCACTTGCTTCGGGTTTCCACTTCAAAGTTCTTTCCAAGGTAAATATCATTATAGTCAGCTCTATAATTCTCTGAACTTTATCTCAATTTTAACATCAAATTTTTCCCCTTCACACTCCTACACTATTTTCCTTTCAGCGGCAAACCCTAAATCCTGCATTTGCTTCTGCTAGAGTCTTTTGAAATTACTGTTATTTCTTTTAAATGAATCTATGAAACTGGCATGTATAACCCCTTGCAAGCCAGCTATTTAGTGCTGAATAATTCCAGTTGCCTACACTTGTGTAGAGCAACTCCACCGTTTCAACCAATTGAAATTCCTGTTGTAATTGAAGTGTATCACAACTCAAGAAGTAATATGGTGAATCTCAATTAATGCCTCCAACAAATAATTATTATTTCTCATAGTGTCTAAACTAGTCCAGAAAAACACATGAATTTTCCTGAATGTGGGCTAGAAGTAAGCTTCCCCTAAGAGAGAATAATAAAATGGTGCATGGACATACTCCCATAAGGGGTTTGCAATTTGTTTCAGCCTTTTCATTTTCTCTAACAATCCAAATGTCATAGTAATAAGAATTGCAATCACATAAGAGCGTGAGATTCCTCTGAAATGTCTCATGAGATTGTACCTAAGAAGTTTTGAATTTTAACCCAATCTAGGTGCAAGACAATATGATACAACTACATCTACATTTGCACATAAGCTTTTCCACAATGATCCCCACACTCATCCAGAAATGCTACCACTGTTTTGTAGTGCACAAGCATAAAGTCACATTTGTGTTGAGCAATGAGCAGCATGGGGCTATATGCCACTCAACTCACTTGAGGGTGGGAAGGCTGACTTTCTCTTCGGATAACAGTACAAACATTTTTCAATTGACATGAACATTATCCAATTGATACCCCATCTATATTGAATTCATTTTCTGAAATTCCCATCCAGTCCTGTTGCTGCACAATTACATAACCCGAAAGATATATTTGTTAGCAAGAAAGTGAATAGGACAGAACATAGACCTAGATTGTTTAAATGATAAAACCATGAATCACCAGCAGAAGCATCAACAACATACTTTTCTTGTTTTTAGCATGTACCATATTCATTCACAACAGGGTCATTGAAAATATTCTTACAACACAATTCATTCTGATAAGTGAACAAATGTATGCATGTTATAATTGTAGCCACACAAATTAGAAGGTGCGCATACAAAAATGTATGTTGGTGCATAATTTTGTTTCCAATAAACTTCAATTTATTGTTTTCACAAAAGAAAACAGCCTAATCCAATGCATTCCCCTAGTATGTGTGAAGTCCCATGCATATAAATTAATGTGAATGGAACAAGAAAATTCATGCAATGCAATAATGGGGTGTTTTCCTTTAGAATCTTAGACCAAAACTACCGCGCAATTTTGTTTTTCCATGCTTATATATGAAATACATGTTCTAAACTTTTGTTGGTCATATATTAAAAAACTGTGTTCATAGTACTGCTTCACACACAATATGTATGCAAGAAAGTGAATAGGACAGAAGATAGACCGAGATTGTTTAAATGATAAAAGTGCACATGATCAAAGAAGTTCAGCACCATGGTCTTAAATTGCAAGAAGTGATGAAACTTGAGAAATGATTTGAAACTAAAGGGGAAATAATATTGAGGAATACATACCTGTTTAAAGAGGAGATTCATGAGATCTTCTCAAGGAAAATGGTCACAAAGTGTGTCACACTCAATTTTTGGAGTCAATCCAAAATCTGATGCACTTTTGTCCTTCAGCCTCAGCCCGCTATCAATTCCTAAAAGTTCACCCCGACTTTGAGCATTACTGAGCATCCCACGATATCCAACAATTTGTAACCTGCTTGAATGATTTGGTCCTTTCCCAATGAACCCAAAACTCCTAACCTGTCCTGGATCTTGAACAATAGGAACATTCAAGCCGTGGGTTCTATGAGAAGCTTGGCCATGACATGGGCTCAAGATAGAAGTACATGTTTGACTTAAATCTTGATTCATAGACACATTTTGCACTTGCCAACCTTGCCTACCACTCTGGCTTAAATTCTGACCAATACCACTTGATGTGCCAAAACTTATTCCAGAATTACGTAGAGTTGGAGAACCAACTATGTCACTTATGCCACCCAACCGTTTAATTCTTGAAATGTTCATTCCACCTTCAATATCA
>Ga0181464_1001063_pt1 | contig 11365 bp, 14 predicted proteins | sample InSIn2gowninarea_FD_119074 | JGI IMG/M metagenome (GOLD analysis project Ga0181464, IMG submission 119074) | Clean room microbial communities from NASA Spacecraft Assembly Facility at Jet Propulsion Laboratory, Pasadena, California, USA -... ...
TACTGTGCAAATGATCCAAATCCTCAGGCAAAAAGAATGGAAAATTACATATAAAAGTATAAAATGCATCCCTATTGAAAGGAACTTTAGTATACATGACAAGGAGATGCTTGCTATCATGCATGCCTTGTCAAAGTTTAAATAATACCTTGTTTACAACATATTTGTGGTAAATATGGATCATAATAGTTTAAGATACTTCTTAGGGTAGTGTGATCTCAATGATAGAAAACAAAAATGGGTGAGTAAATTGCAGGCCTATGACCTTAACATTGAGTATATGAAGGGAAATAAGAATATTATTATTGATGAGTTGTCAAGGACTCCTTCATTTCATTCCTTTTCAGTTATAATAGTTGATTGGAAGGAAAAAATATTGGTGTAATATGTAAAGAATGATTTTGCATCAAAGATTATGGATGGATTAATTTTTGATGAAAATTTCAAAGTTAGAGATGGGCTGATTTTGGGCAAGGATAAGATGTTCCTAGTTTTGGAATCAAAGATGAAAGAAAGGTTGATTTCAACTATGCATGATGCACCTTTGGGTAGCGAATCCAAGATTTTACAAGATATATAGATTGTTGAGGGAAAGGTTCACATGGAAGGGAATCAATGATGATGTTATGAGGCACATGAGTGAGTGTTCCATATGCCAAGAAAAAAAATCAGAAAACACTCTTCCTACTAGGTTACTTCAGCCATTACCTATTCCCAATCAAAAGTGGGAGCACATCTCCATGGACATCATCACTTCTTTGCCTAATGTATAAGGTAAAAATTATATTTATGTTGTGGTTGACAAATTGATAAAGTATGGCCATTTCTTTTCTATCTCATCCATATATACAACCATGCAAGTGGACGATTTGTTCTTCAACAAGGTTTTTAGGCTTCCATGGATTGCCCAAAAATATTGTGAGTGATAGGGATAGTAAATTATTGAGCTTGTTTTTAGCAAAGAATTTTTTAAAATTAGTGTCACTCAATTAACTCCTAGCATTAATTATCACCCTTAAATAGATGGCCAAAGGGAAGTTGTGAACAAATGGTTGGAAGGGTACTTGAGAAAAAATGTTTCAGGGAAGCAAAGCGCATAGGTGAAATGGTTGCATTTGGGAGATTTTTGCTACAATTCTTCATACCACATGTCCATAAAAATATCCCCTTTTATGGCTTTGTATGGGTATTAATCTCTTAGCTTTGTTAACATGTTGATTGATGATAGTAGGGCTCCAAAGGCTCATGATTTTTTGTAGGAACAACAAAACATGTTGAGAACATTGAAAGATAAAATACAATAATCCTAAAACTAAAAAAAGAAATATGCAAATACATAAAGGATTGAAAAGAGTTTTGAGGAAGGTGACATGGTCTATTTGCGCCTTCTTCCTTATAGAAAATCTACCTTGAAGCAAAGTGGAGTGAAAAAGTTGAAACCCAAGTTCTATGGACCCTATAACATGTTGCATTAGGTTGGAGACATTGCATATGAGTTGGAGCTTCCTTTCAGTAGCTTAATTAATAATGTATTCCATGTTTCTTATTTGAATAAGGTCATGGGATAACATGTTGTACCTTCTCCTGACTTTCCTCCACTTGATGATGAAGGAAAGTTGATTTTGGAACCAGAGACCATCTTAGAAACCAAAGAGAAGAAGTTGCAGAATAGGGTCATTTAGGAGTACTTGGTGAAATGGAAAGGCTTACCACTTGATGATGCTACATGGGAAGGATCAAAATCCTTTCATCCAACCCTAAATTGCTTGAGGATAAGCAATTTAGGGGGGCTAATATTGTAATGTCCCAAAATTTGACATCCCACTCATCTTTGTATTTTCATGTTTCCATTTTGTCTCTTCGAGTGGGATGATTCTCTTCAGAGGGGAGATAATGATATTTTATTATCTTTAAATGTATTTTTTTATTTAGATGCATTTACATTATTCTTATGGGTGGGCCATCTCATTTAAGGTATAAAAATTCTATAAATGAGCATCTTGGTCATCTATCTTCTTCTATCTTTAGAGTGAGTGGCTCTCCACTACTCTATCCTTCTTATGGAAAAAAACCCATAGTAGGGAGACTTCTTAGGATCAAAACCCTCAAGGAGTGGGAACCAAGGATGAAAACCTTAAGTTCTTATGGAAGATCCATTCTGAGTTCACTTGGTGCTTTAATACTATTGATTTGAGCTTCAAAGATTATGTGGCTAGCTTGGAGAGGAATTCGTCCAACCTTGGAGGATTTTACCATGGGGTTTTGAGCATTTATCATTAGGTGTTGAGAATTGAATTTGTCATAGGGTTTTGGAGCATTATCTTTTTCATGAGGTTTTGGATCATTAGCACAGTAAGATCTAGTCTTGTGAGCAAGACATCAGCCCTCTTGGGCCATAATTTGTTATTTTTTTGATTTATTTGCTCATTAATGATTCAAATTTGTTCATTTTTATACATGGAGATGTTTTGTGTTCAATTCTAAATTTTATGGCTCTTGTGCATGCAATTTTTAGTTCTAAAATGTTATGGAATGAATGGTGCATGAACAAGTTCTCTTGAAGTTGAAGTAATACACTAGGGGCATAATAGATAAATCTAAAATTCAAGGAATATTTTTTTTTTCAAGTTTGGGATATTTCAGATCATTACTTTGAGCATTGTGCAACTTAGAAAAATTTAACATAAATGAAACAACTTTCATTTTTATTTCAATAAAACAAACACAAGAGATTATGATTAGTACTAATAGGTGAGGATGTAATGGCTCGACCTATTAGGACATACCTTTTATGTTCATTTGTTTTGTTAGCTAGACTTTTTGGATACCTCGAGTATATGAGGATTAAATGTGTTATATTTGTTGTTTGAAACTGCAGTAACACCCGCCTTGGGTAGTTCCCTACCCTTTTATTATGGTTGCTACTCTTGCCAACTCTTCACTTAATGGTGAAGTAGCTGGAGTGGGCAATGGCACTAGAGAAACATCCCTGCAAGTTTCTATCAGAGGTGGAACATGAGGTAAAGGTTCTTTTTCTCAAGCTTTTATTCCTATTGAAGAGTTTAGTTCTACATGTCAATGGTTTGAAACACATACCCTGGTGGGCTATTTTCTAGGTAGGATCCCCAATGATTCCCTATTGTGTTCTTGGGTTAGCCAAGTTTGGATCCCTTATGGTATTAGAGTAGAAAATGTCCATAACCTCACCAAGGTGTATTTTCTATTTCATTTTTTTGACCCTGTGCATGCACAATAAGTGCTTAACAAAGGACCTTGGATGGTCTGAAAATCTCTACTAATCCTATAAAGTTACCATTGAGACTTTATAGTTGATAATGAAGCTACCAATAAAGTCTCAATGTGGGTTGAGTTTCTTGGTTTACCAATTTTGTGTTGGAAGCATCTACATACCCTAGTTGAAACCTTAGGGTCCTTTTTTTATTTGAATCAGAGGGGTTCTTCTCGGCTTGACCCTCTTTGAGAGTTTGTATTAAGATTGACCTCACTAAGGATCTCCAATAGTTTATTGATATTCACATTAAAGAGTTGATTATTCACCAAAAGGTGGTCTACATCAACCTCCTGAACACTTGTTATCACTTCCAATCTTCTTCTCATAACATTTGAGATTGCCCACTTATGGTGGAAAGATTTAAAGAACGAACCTCTTCTACACCCTTGACATCTACAATCTAGTTGCTTCTTCTAAGGGTGGAGATGAAGAGTGGAAAGTGGTTTCCAATCATCACAAATGTCCACCTAGAGATCAAGAATCAAATATTATTCCCCAACAACGAGTTTTGGTGGAACATTAGCCAACCCCTATGGCCCCTATAAATTTGGAAAATATAGCCATTTCTCAACCTCCCCCAGTTGTATAATAGCCAGAGGTGCCACCCTTTGGTTCTTTTATTTGGTTGGGGCCTTCATTTGCCTTTATTATCTCTGTTCCTCATCCAATCTAGGGAGTAAAGGAAAACTTAAGCTTCAATTATCATTGTTCCTCCAATCCTTATTAGGAGGACTCTGATGGCCATGCAAATAAGAGATGGTAAACTTTTAATATCCACCACCAAGTGGTCTTTTCTCAAGGTGATACTAATTCTTTTGTGGCCCTGGATGATTTAGGGGACTCTAAGGATAGCATGGATCTTTAGGTCCATGATACTCCTTAATGATTTTTTACTCCTATAATGTCAGAGGATTTATGGACCCATTCCATAAAGATAAGTCCATAGAGAGTTATCTAATGCTGCTCACTTGTATGGTAGTCTCAATTTTGTTTATTTGCAATAAATTAAAGTTTTTAACTTCACTCTTTAGTGTACCTGTTATTTTCTTTTTCTAAGGGGCCCTTTTTTCATACTAATCATTCTCTTGGGAGCGGAGGTTCTATCGCTTTTATTTCCCCTAGATGGTGTTCAAGTGTTGTTTCCTAGGGGGTTGACCCTTACAACTAAGCAATTTGGGTTCTACTTGACTTGAATGGCAAGCCTTTTGGCATTATCAATAACTATGCCTCTAATGATGCACATGAACTATGTACCTTATGGATGTGGCTTACTTTGTCACTACCCTTTTCCACCTCTATTTTACGTGGGGACTTCAACATGGTGGAAAAACAACCATATAAGAAAATTCAATCTCCTTGGTGGTGGAGTGTGGGAGAAAGAGAGGCATGGTTTTTCATGAAAAGCAAACTAAATATTTTTTATCCCAACTTTGGTTTCTCCCCTGAAGCTTTTCCATAAGCTTAGTGGTTTACTTGGTCTAACTTTTAAAGCGGTGATGCTCAAGTTCTCATAATACTTGATCATGATATGCTATCAAAAAGTGATTCCTATCATTTTAGTTGAGTTTCTCCTTTGAACCCCTTTTTCTGATCATGCTCCTATCTTGTTTGACATATCTCAAGATCACACCTCCTGTAGGGGTTTCACTTCCCAGTTTTATCTTAATGTTTCCTTTCTGCAAAGTGACTATATGAAAGCCCATATTTATCGTATTTGGAATGTCATTCCTTAGCATTCTCAAACTTCAAGTTGGATTCAGTGGTTAAATGATGCCATCAAAAGAACTACTTCCACCCTTTGCACCCTTGGTGTTGAGGTCACTAGGAGGAGAAAGAAAGAAAACACTACTATTTAGGAAGAACTTGTAAGAGCCACCCTTAGAATAGAGGCCAAACCTTTTAGTCAACCTACTCAAGCTCATGTTGTTGCTTTGTACCATGAAATTAGAAAAGTTGATTTGTACGAAGCTAAAGGAGCTTAGCTAAGGTATAATGAATTGGCTCAAGGTGGGCAACAGAGTTTCCAAGGAGTTTTTTTAAACACCCTTGTCCTCCTATTTATACCACTCAGTTTCATGCCATTCAAGAAGAAGGTGTTTATTTCACTTCCCTTTCTGATATTATTAGTACCTTTGTTTCTCATTACCAAAATGTTTTTTTTGCTCAACCTATTATTGCAGCTTTGCAACAAGCTATTTAGAAGTGTTGCTCTATCATACCTTTGAGTCTTTCTAAGGCTCAAAGGGATATTTTTTATTATCCTCTTTCCTCTGCAGGACCTTAAGATTGCTCTTTATCACATGGCCAATGAGAAAGCCCCTAGAATTGATGTCTTTCCATGTGATTTTTACAAATAATTTTGGGATTTGGTTGGCCATAATCTTCTATGAGTGTACAAGGAAGCCAAGGTTACTGGCTTCTTGGGTTAGCTAATCAATAAAGGCAATATCAAGTTCATCCCCAAGACAGGAGACCTTGGGATCATCACAAACTGGAGGCTTATAACTTTCTTGAATGTGAGATATAAAATTATTACCAAAGGTTTATCTCTTAAGCTTAGGCCTTTGCTTCCTTTGATTATTCGGCATGAGCAAACATGTTTTTTCAAGGGCTGTTATATCTTAGATAATGTTATTATTGTCTGGGAAGGCATGGAATGGGAAAGAGTCTCTAATCAAGAAGCTATGTTTATTAAAATTGATTTTGAAAAAGCCTATGATAGGATTGAGTGGAATTTTATATTGTCTATGCTTCAGGCCCTTGGGTTTTTTCATGTCTTTATTTAGTCGGTCTAAATGCTCCTTAGATATGTCTCTATTGTTCTTACCATGAATTGTGTTCGGTCTGATCCCATCACTCTTGCATGCTCTTTACATCAAGGTTGCCTCTTAGCCCCCTCTCTATTTATCTTAGCTACTAAGGCTTTTGGTTAACTTTTGGCACATAAAGCTAAGCAGGGTTCGATTTGGGGAATTGCTATGCCTAAATCCCCCTTGCAAATTATTAATGATCATTTTGCTAATGATTCCTTTTTAGCATTACATGAAGATGAATAGTCTGTTAATTCAACTTTAGATTATTTGAATACTTTTTGTTATACCTCTAGTTCTACTATTCAATGACAAAAAAATTCTTTTTCCAAACAATCATCAAGACATATGCCTAGTTGGCTTAGCCTTTTTCCTTGGAAATGGATTCAACCTAGTGAGGTGTTTAAATTACTTAGTATTGCCTCTACCTTACAGGATTCCCATGCTTAGATTTGAAACTTTGTTATTTAAAAGATTGATAAGAAGCTCGGGTACTGGACTACAAAAAACCTTTCTCTTGTTGGGTGGTACCAAATTTGCACGAAATTTTTTAGCTTCTACTCATGTATATTATTCCTCATGTTGGTTTCCTTCTAAGGCATGCTATCAAAAATTGGGCAAGCTTCATAGAGATTTTATTTGAGCCTCTAACATGCAAAAGTGAGGCTTCCACATAATGAAATGGGATATTTATTACCTTCCTCATACTGCTGGAGGAATGGGCATTTTTGATTTCCAAAATCAAGGTTTTGTGTAAGGATCCAAAACACAAATCAAGTGCAAATTAGAAAATTCAACACAATAAACCCTAACATCTAGTCTAAGGCATCAAAATAATGCATTCACAACCCAAATATGCCAACATCTGGCCAAGATCAATACACAATAATTATTACAAGCTTACTATGCCAACATCTGGCTTACACATGCAATAATAGATAATCAACCCACAACATTGCAATAATGAAGCATACATAAAAATGATATGAGATCCAAATTCCCACAAGCTGTAAATATGATATGAGATGAATAGCAATACATTACTAGGTTCCTAGAGCTTGATGTTGGCCACCAAGGAGCCAACTAGGCAACAATGTGTATCCTTAAACTGGATGGATAGATGGGACAATCTTGCTCCCTCAGAACTTGAATCCTCTCCATCGAAGGAGCCCTCCTATGATCTTGGAAACCATTGAAGGTAGAAGCATAACCTTAGAATACCATCATATTGGAAAGTGTGTTGTACCAATGCCATAGACTAATAAGATCCCTTAGCTTGATATCCCTCCTAGATGCTGCACCTAGGGTATTTCTTAGTGCCACTAAGTCTTCTTATCCTTTGAATAGAATAAATGTAATAAAAAATCAAGCATATCCAGTAATGAGGCTCCAATGTATTTTTATAACACTTGGTTGGATTTGGATCTCACAAAGGAATCATTCGCAACTCCTCTTATCCAACATTAGCCTCTTGGAGGGCCTATAATGCCCAACGTGGGTGCCTAGGGGTCAAGCATGATAACGTGGGGGAATTGAGTGTCATAAGTGCTAACATGGTGATTTGGAGTACCACACATGCCCAATGTGGGACTAGGATCCATGCATGGGAACTAGGTGTCATCATGGACCAACGTGGGGGTTTAGGAGTCTCCCCAAGGCTGATGCATGTATACAAGTGCTCATCCATCTATCTAAGTGCTAAATAGACCTTGGGATTCCCACAATCATGATCGAGATCTCTAAGTACATTAAAACACCTATTTTATGCTTGGGAGGAAGATGTCCCACTTGGGGCTCACAGTGGGGTCCATTGAACATTAAGTCTTGTATCCAAAGTATTAACTTAAAGTATAATGCAATAATAAATATATTAAAAAAGGGACATTACAAAGCTTCCCCTCTCGAGATTTCTTTCCCTCAAGTAATTACAACACAATCCAAAGTCCCAAACCCACCTAAAAGAATAGAATATATCATGCTTAAGTGAAGAAATTATATCAACTATGCATTCAACCAACTTAGCCTTAATAATATGTACAATAGCCCTCAAGATTGAACTAGTATACTCAAAGTGAGGTAAAGCCAACACCTCAACATGTATGTCAACATCTGTTATGCAAGCAACCATTAATCTTTGAGGGTATGTAACCTTCCTCATATGCTCAAGGTCACCAAATAAGTATGAAAAACCAACAATCCCCCTATTTCCCAATGCTATCCATGATGAGCACAAAATGGAGCATAAACATGGGGTGGAAATTCCCTCAACCATTTTTGATTTTTCCTCATACAACATAATCTTCAAATCATGCAGTGTGGAGCAAGAATGTGTTCTAACGAACATCCAATCAATAGTAAATATTTCACTCAAAAAATCAACAAGCATGTGATACTTAGGTTTTAAATCAACATGTAATGACTCAAAATCAGTCCTCAATGTTTCCCATGCATCATACAAACACATGAAAACAACTTCTATGATGGAAAAGGAAGTTGCCAACTTGGGTTCTTCAAAAATACCCCCAAATGGTACAAGGAAAGTCATCCATGGAATCTCCAATTGTGTACAAATAATAGGTAATACACCAATTCCTAAAATGCCAACAACAAGCCAACCATAGTCCCAAAATCCTGTACAATGCTCAAACAGTACCTTAATTATCAAATGCATCCATTAAATCAGAGTTAACAATCCTTAAACTATCATCAAGCCACATAATAATAGTACATCCACTAATAGTAACCAATGTGTCATCAATTTCAGTCCTCAATTCATGAAAAATAGTCTTTGAATCAAAGCATGCAAAGATAGTCCTATGCATCATAGAAACTACCCTTTCTTCCAACACTAATCCTATCATTTTCCCCTTAAGAAGTGACATGATACAACTTCAAATTCTGTATAGAAGATCAACAAGTGGGTAAGCCCCAAAATAGTCATTAAGATGTCAACAATAGTCCCCTTTACCATGAAAACAAATATACTTCTAAATGTAGCCCTCAAACTGGTACCATACTCAGTTCTAATAGTAGCCAAGTCATAAATATATGTAGCCCAAAGAATAGTAATTGCTCTCCAATTTGCATCCCCTACTGTCTCCTCCCATGTTTTCCAAACAATCATAATTGTAGCCTCTAATTCAATACCTATGGTTGATAATAGTGTTGCTAACATTTTTCTTCTTATCAATGATATGCTAGATCCCTTCCAAGAGGTCTCCAAAGGCACTTTATTAGTAGACCCATAAATGCCAATAACAATGCAAACAAGAGTCTTATTTTCTTTACAGATTGTAACAGTCAATATATTCCAATGTGTAGCCCATAATATGCGAATGGTAGCCTCCAAATCATTGTTGAGATAGGCAACAACAATCTCTTTACCAATTGCAACCTTCAACGCATGAGTAACAACCCTTGATCCTTCTTCAAATGATGTGTCAACAATGCATCCATCAACAACAGTCAATGCATCTTTGATTTTAATCCCAAGGATGATAAGGGATGCAATCCTCCTCATAAAAACATCATCTATCAATGTGTTGTCAATGCCAAAATTGTTGTCATTCATTAGCACTTCCATTTCATCAAATGATTCTCTCTTCTTCTTGATGTCTTATTTGTAAGTGAATGTGTCATTAGATGATATGATGCCATTATCATGTTCAAATCCTTCAAGTGAGGCTATGGATTCCTGCAAACACACAAACAACCAAAGTGAGCTAAAACAAGTGAGGCTATTGCCCCATGTCATGTGCCAAAGATTCAAGTGATTCCAAAAACCATCAAGTCCTTCATCATAGGCTAAAACTATTTTCCTTTTCTTCTCTAAGGCTAATTTGGAAAGCTTCATGCTTTCATTTTCATTCCCCATGAACACCTCCAATCTTCTTAATCTCCCACTGTGTGCTAACACACCCAAATCTCATGGAGCTATAAGACTACTACAATTCACATGAAGAATTGATTCTTTCGAAATATCATACTTTGAAACTAAAGGCATGAAACTAGTATGTGCATACTCATAGGCTGATTGAAAAGTCTCAACATTCACATCTACATCAAGATCCTTATTCTTCACTACATTCTCAACAAATGGGGGTGATTGTATTTTGGAAGGAAGCATCTTGTAGTTCTACTTGACATACCTCATATAGTGATACACTAATTTTTTATTTTCCTCCATCATTTTTGCATACCTCAATTTGTAATTGGATTACAATTGCTGATTGGAATGCTCCTTCTTTGCACCTCTTATCTTCTTCCATGCTAGGCTCATGCTCTTCTCCTTTCTCATTACTATCTCCCAAAACTAAATCTGAAAGAAAAATAACTCTTTCCTCTTTCTTCCCAATGTTATTACTTTCAACAACAACATGCAAAATTTCTAAATTATTGTCATAAAATTCAGAATTACTTTCATACCTTTTTGGAGTATCAACATGGCTGATCCAAGTCTCACAATGATGCAAAGGATACTGTAGAGAGTATGCATTCTCTTCCCAAGCAATTATTGATGCTTCTGTTAGTTACATACTGCTATGGATTTGAGTGAAAGCTTCCGTTCACTTCTTTTCTTTAGATCCAAGGAAGTGACTATGTCATTGATGCTTTCGGATAGCCTAGATCCAAATGTTGGGGGCATGGCTAATTTTTCCTTTCCAACATTGGATTTCCTCCCTTCTGCCCCTCCATATCCTAAGATATCTTAGTAAACCTAGAAAGTGATGTATCTTTGGAATTCTTTGGTGGTTTTCTGGAAGATCTAGAGAAAACTTTTGATATTTGGTGGAGTCTTATGTGGAAGAACATATTTGGGCTCCCACATCTGTCCTCTCTTCTTTCACATCTTCTCTTCATGTCATTCACCCAAAACCACAAGAGCCTCTCCTTTTCATCTAGAGGGATCTTGTTATTTTCAAATTCTTAGAGTAACTAGTGGGAAACTACCTTTCTGAATTCTAACTTTTTTACCTCAACTGTAGTTCTACCTAAAATTTCTCTTTCCATTGGTGCCAATTCTGATTTCTTTATGTAGAATGCAGATCTAGCTGAAGCTTCAAAATAACCCTAGTAAAAAATCTAAAATCTTTGAACTAGCCAAAATAATAGTTCAAGACTATTTATACTTGAAAATGACCTTCAAATATGCAAATATATCCTCCAAAACCTAGAAAACTTAGTCTAGGAATTCAATTTTTTTTGAAAAACTATCATTTTAACCCTGAAACTAGCCTTTTTAAGTGCAAGACCTCCCAATCTA
>Ga0181464_1001601_pt1 | contig 11365 bp, 8 predicted proteins | sample InSIn2gowninarea_FD_119074 | JGI IMG/M metagenome (GOLD analysis project Ga0181464, IMG submission 119074) | Clean room microbial communities from NASA Spacecraft Assembly Facility at Jet Propulsion Laboratory, Pasadena, California, USA -... ...
TTTTATAGCGCCAGAGCGTTCGAGGTGGTGTCGAGCTGCCCATGATGTTGGTGTAACATATTCTGCGGAATCAAACTGCGGATTTGTGGATCGTGTGATGCATTGCATTGTGCGAGCGTGACAAGGAACGATATGACTTGCATTGTCTTGCCCAGGCCCATTGTGTGAGCCAGCAAAGCGCCCTGGTGTTTTGAATCCTCAACGAGTTCGCGCCAAATAAATTGAATGCCTGTGATTTGGTGATCTTTAATGCGACGGGCAATGTGTTGATCGAGGAACACGACGTTATCAGGATCGGTGTTTATGGGTACCTTTCGCTCATCAATGGTAATATCCTGGGACTGGAGCTTGCTCATCAACATTTCTCGTCGGTATTCTTGTTCTTGGACACGACTTTGGTCTGCTGCTTGTTGCATGAGAGCTTCCTGGGATTGCTGCACGGCACGCTTTCGCTTTCTGATGGAAGAAGTTCCCTCCACCTCTGCTTCAGCTTCGGTATCAGTGTCTGGGAAACTCGAAGCTTTGGAAACGCGTGGGCGGATGCCAGTGCCAGCGGTTCTCGGTGAGGCTGTTGGCCGTCCGTCTTCAGTTGGTCTGAAAGCAGAAGAAATATCCTTCAATCCAAGGACTCCGGATTGTTTATACTGCTGATTCCAGTATCGACCAGAAGCATTAGCATTCGGGGTGTCTGTTTTGGTCGATATGTAATGCTGCAACAAAGGTTTTAGCAAACGGTCAAACTGGGACACTCTGGTTGCCGCTGCATTGTAAGCTTCATCCAAGAACGACTCAGGAACACGCCAAATACTTCTGAAGCCTCTCTTGCAGATAAAGGTAACAAAGAAGTACAACCACAGCAATGCTGAGTCCACGTCGTCGTCATCATCGTGGCTTTCTTCATCTTGCTTTTGGTCCTGCACCTCAGCAATCATGGCATGAAGAGTACTCGGCATTTCTAAGATTGTGAGGTGTCTGATGTACTCGAGCACATCCACAGCGTTTTGACGTGCAAACCGATAGACAACCTTGCATAGAGCGGTACGTTCGTCATCTATATCCGTCCACTTCAGAGCTCTGGTACTTTGAATCTCTGGCCACTTCTCTACAACCACCGTCTTCTCGAGCTTGACTCTAGAGGGTGTTGTTGGGTTGAGGGGTGGTGTCTTCACACTTTGATCTGAAACCGTATCATCTGTGGCAGAACCGGGAGGAGAACTCCCCAAAGTGATCGCTGTTGCTACCGTAGCTCCTTGATCACGATAACGGCTTCTTGGAAGAGTCGGCAGTTCATCCAGGTCCGTTTCGTCATTGAGCTCGAATTGTACAGAATTGGACGCCGGTGGCTCCGCTCTGGAGGATATCACAGTAGGACTTGTAAGTTCCAGTTGATGAGTTGAATGGGACACGATGGGCTCTGGCGGGATCAAAGGAGTGTTCTGGACGCCCATATCTGGCATCATAGGTGGAGGTGGTAAAGGGGGCCAGGTGTTTGAAACCTGTGGAGGCGAAGGAACCGACTGTTTTGAACCCGGTGTAGAATGTCTGCATGGCGCATCAACGAATGGGTCTGGCATGATGTTAGGCATTTGTCTGGGCTCTCTTCGTACAGTCGGTATTTGTGGGTTCCAGTCGTGGTCGGCTGGGTCATACGGCAAGGACAAACCGCTATCGTCTTCTGACACGAAGTCAACCTCATTCGACTCATCTGTGTCTTCATTGTCAAATGTATATAGTTCAGAGTCTGTGGATTCCAGAAGCTCTTCACCGTCAGGTAGTTGTTCATGGGTAAAAGCATTGATTTTGGCGTCTGTCGCAGGCTTCTCTGGCGGCTCATTGCTCGATAAGACTTCCAGATAGTACTCTTTTTCCGCACCGTCCTCGACAGTAGCTTGCAGGTTGGCGCAGTTGCGTTTCACTTCCTCAATTTTCTGGTAGTCGTTGCTGATATCGGTAATAGCTTTGCGGAACTTGCTTAGACGTGCGTCTATATGCTCGAGTTCTCGCTGTAATGCATGTTGTTGTGGTTTCCTTGTACCTGCTTTTGCGGCTTGGAGCCATCTTCGTTGTGCCTGCTCGTACTTCTTGTAGCGCTTACTGTTGGTCCAATTGTCTTTGTACTCTTGTATAGCCTCATCAATGGCGTGGTTGATTTCGTCCATGGTCAATCGTGGCGTAGGTAGAGCAGTTTGACTATCGTCGCTCTCCAGTTCGTTGATAAGTGATTGATCCGCATCACTGTCAAGCTCTTTTTCGACGTCGCTCTCATTGTAAGGGCGCAGAACTTCTTCGTCAAGTTCTTCCTGATGGCGGTCCAGAAAATCCTTCCATTCGTCAGAGAGATCGTTGAGGTCAAATTGATCTGGCTGCGTAAGAGGCTCTGTAGATAAGTTCAATGGTTGTATCCGCCTCTTCTTCGCTTGGATTTCTGGCTGAGGTTCTGACGATGATTCTCTTTCAGAGAATGATCGCTTTGAAAGGTCCTTAGAAGGTGGGTCAAGGGAAGTTTTGTACAATTCCGACGTGCTTCTGAGGTACTGTATGATCTTTCGCATTTCACGGCGTTGTCCGAAGGATGATATGCCAAGGTCATCTTTGACATGGACATCTTCTAGAGACAGTAAACTCTCACCATCAATATCGTTGTCCTGTAGACTGCCTTTGAGTTTCTGGAGGTCCAGATTTGGCTTGATGGTTAACGATGCCCTCAATGAGGATGTGATTGAGCAAATCTGATCAATCACCTGGTCGACAGACCATGTGAAAGGATCTTGACCTGCCATATTCAATGGCGACCACGAAAGAACTGCAAGGTAGAAAGAGGACGACAGTAGGGTTTATGTATTGTAAACGCAGGTAGTGCCAAGAGCAGAAAGATACAAGAAGTGAAAGCAAGGTCACCTCAGCGACGCGTCCCGTTTGCAGATGTTGATGTATGGTTGCCTGGAGCCAATTGTGGTTGATAGTACTGGCACGCGAGGACACCAGTCACGTCAATCAACACCTTCGCAACCAGCGGCAAGGCTAGGTCAGACTTCTTGCAACTTGTCGAATGCGGCGTACGGATTGAGGATGGATAATTGAAGCAGTAGACCTCTGGAACCAAGATTACTACCACCCAGTACGTGAGTATTGCAACGACGAAACTTCAAGCTGGTATCGGATAACGAACGTGAGGTTCTGAAGAGTGTAAGGTTCAACACGCAAGAGGATCGTGGACGGGATGCTATGGCAGCCCTTCGGACCTCATCTTGTGACAAGTCTCAAGGTCTACCATCAAAGTAAGAAGAACTTTCTAGCAGCCTCGATCGACGTCTGACTGGAAGTTGATGTTGTAGACATGCAAGATGTTCCTCTCTTATGATCAGTGCAGGTGTTTGATGGTTGCGATCGTGTGATTCGTTTAGAGCAACCTCGGAAGTTCCTAGATTGACCACCTCAATGATAGTGACGACTTCAAGCGTTTAAAGTCAGAAACAACGCGTAACGCGCTCTGGTCGTCACTTCCTAGTCCTGCGACAAGCCTCAACTGTAGGTGCTCGTTGCAAAAGTTTGAAACTTCTGTCAAAGATTTGAAACTCCCAGGTTATTGATCTTGTCGATAAGTTTACTGCGAGTCTTGTCTGTCGTCGCCGAGAAGATTGGCAGTGACCCAAGATTTCTTGTCCAAGTACCAACAGTATTGACCGCAGACCTGAGGATACAAATATCGACAGGAGATCGATTCTTTTGCTTCTGGGAATCTTAACTTTGTATTCACCGCACACGGGTCCTCTAACTGTGTCCTTCACAAAGTCAGCCTTGTCGACATTGGTGGTGTCTCGAACCACAAGTCCCATGCACACGATCACGACTTCCAGAATGTGAACTAACCAACCACAACCGGATCTCGGATGTCAATCCCGCAGAATTTCTGGTTCTATCAATCACTCTGCTTCTAGGAAACCTTTCTGATAATCGTCTTGGACAGATCAAGAGGGGATATGTCGGAGGAGCAAGCACTCCGGTAAATTCCCAAGTTCGCAGCGAGACGTATTGTACCTTTTGGGTATCGAATCAAGGATGCTTGAGAAAATTTTGCACTATCGTTTCCTGTAGGAAAACGATGTGGCTTACAGCCTGAACAGCGAGCAACGACTCCTCTCAGGGTTGAATAAATGATACTGTCAGAGCAATGTGGAAATAGCTCTCGATGGTAGATATTACCCAGGCCACTCCTTAATACGTGATATCGTCGGCGATAGTCGGTCACGATATCGTTTTTTCCTTGGTTTGTAGAGCTGCTGCATGTTTCAGGATACTTCAAGCTCTGTTGTTGCAAGAAGTTAACGCCCCGAGACACATTTCTAATGAAAACCAATTGACTTCAGGGTATGAGAGCACATTGATGCCGGAAACAAAGAGAAAGTGAAGCGCGTCGTGTAAAGTTGCTTGAGGCTTGGTGGTTTAGTGCGTAGGTTTTAGGTTTGTGGCTGATTCGTCTAACGCCGGTCGATGTCGGATCACACCATCGAAATCATTTTCAAAACTTCTACAAACCATCTACAGCAAGACACTGAGTGGCAGTCGTGACACAATAATGGCCAGGAACATATGGAAAACGTATCCTCCCCAAGTCAGCGAAGACCAACTGGAGTATCTAGCTCAAACAGTTAAGGACTGGACTATTTTCAATGGCTTGACAGTTCGGCCGAATCCTTCTTTTGTGAACGACGAACACAATCCAAATCATGTATTGGCAACTAATGCTCCGGTTACTCTCTATCCAAGCCCATTTCCTCGGAAACGCTTTCAACAGGCTCAGAGCTTGCAGAAGGTATACAATGAACTCTACACAGCGATCGCTAGTGACGAGGCTTGGTTAAGCGAGATAATGAAAGAGTATGTCAGTCAATCCCGTCGGTGCCTATTGCCTAGAACAGTCTATATAAACATTGATGCTGACACTTGTTAGGTTGATTGAGGTTGACGATTTCCTTGCCAACTTATGGAAAATTCATCTTTCAGTCAAGGAAGAAGGCTACGTCCAAGATCTCAATCTTGGCATGTTCCGCTCGGACTATATGCTTCATGTGCCAGACGAGAGTACAGCCCCCTCCCTGAAACAAGTAGAATTCAACACAATCTCCTCATCGTTTGGAGGTCTAGCCGTCAAGGTTGCCGAGCTGCACACCGAGCTTGCTACCTTCCCTGATCGCGACGACGGCATAGCCTATCCAGCACATTCGCTGTTCGGAACAGCCTCATCCTCACGCAATGAAACCGAAGCACCGCAAGCCATCCAAAAGTCAATCGACATTTCTGGTATCCCACCGCCAAACGCAGCGGTAGTTACCCTTGTTTCTGGTCTAACGGCCGCGCATGCCGCGTATGGTCCTTCCAAGCACGATCCTGCTCTACCAACATGTATACTGTTTCTCGTCCAGGACAATGAGCGTAACCTTTTTGATCAGATGGCCCTCTCTTCCCACATCCGCGAAAATCATCCGGAGATTCCAACCTTCCGCCTCCCTGTTTCGAAAATTCTCGCCCACACATCTATCCCCGAAGTTTCTGTCAACTCACAACGACCGCTAATATACACACCACCATCCAATCCAAGCATACAATTTGAAGTTACAGTAGTTTACTTCCGTGCCCTTTACGCACCCACAGAATACGTTACACCAACATCATGGGCAGCTCGACACCACCTCGAACGCTCTGGCGCTATAAAATGTCCCTCAATTCTCCTTCATCTTTCTGGCAGCAAAAAAGTTCAACAAGTCCTAACCGACACCAGCACTTCAATCCTAGAGCACTTCCTTCCCACTGCATCGCAGGCGGACCTCGATAGCCTTCGCTCCTCATTCGCCCCGCAGTACAGCATGTCTGACGGTCCTGATTCGGAAGGCGTACGCATAGCACTTGATCCCGCTAAGTCTATTCACCACGTCTTGAAACCGCAGCGTGAGGGTGGCGGGAACAACATCTACCGCGACAATATCCCACCATACCTGAAATCGATAGCAGATAAGGACTACAAGCAGTACATCCTTATGGAATTAATCCAGCCACCAAAGGACGCGAAAAACACGGTGTTGAGGAGCGATGGCAAGGTTGTGAGTGGGGATGTGATTAGCGAGTTAGGGGTCTTTGGTATTTCACTTTGGAGACATAAGGTGGGTGAGGACAGAGAGAAGATACAGATGTTGCAGAATGAGGAGGGAGGTTACTTGTTGAGGACGAAAGCGAAAGATAGTGACGAGGGTGGTGTGGCAGCTGGGTTTAGTAGTTTGGACAGCATAGTGCTATTTGATGAGTAAGATCATGAATTGGGTGGTATGTAGAACCTCCCAGTCAGGTGGAGGATCAAGACGGCCATGAGTCGCCTCGATCTGTTCTGGCCATACTCATACTCATTCCTAATAGAACCCTTGGAGGTCGCGGCGTAACGAAGCGCGTTAGTCATGCATCAGCTATCGATTCGAATCGAACAGTACTGTAGTGGTACTCCTCAATGGCGACGAACGTATGAGAGCGAATTCGCTAGCAATGGTGTTCCGCCTCTTTGGGATACTCATCAACTGTCAGACGAGCCGATGGCTGTGCAGTGGTAGAAGAATTCGATGATTGTGATTAATGGGTGAAGCTGTGTTAGTACCAAAGTGGTTAGCGCTTTTGTCAAGCTCTTGCGTTCGAGCTTCGTGTTTGAAGTGACAAACACAACTTGAACCTCATCACATGTAGAATCGGTGCAATCATTCACATCTGAATAAGGTGTCTAATGGTGTTCTTCGACCAGCTCAAGGATCAAGACCCGTGTACACACAGCAACTATGAATCGTGGTTCTGGACCATTTGCATCATGATGCCACATCACGGATACCACCAGATGCCATTGCTGATAGTCCAGCCTCAAGTCTCAAATCCCGAGTTGGTCATGCAAGACTGGAGCAATCATGCAAGATGGGTGTGGTAGTTTATCCTATTGATGTGTTGACCATCCTTCAATGTTGATGTCTTACTCTATTCACAAAGGTTCGAGCTCTCTTATTCAGGTGCTGTTCAAGCATGACCTCCGGCTTCTTGTCTCACCACCGAACCTTTTAGTGTCAGGCCCAGCCCAGAGAATGTGTGTTGATGACCAAAAGAGCTTGATTACTTTCACTCACTATCAATTACTATGGCTGAAACTTCGAGATTCGATATGCCATCCTTAAGCTGCCATGAGTAACGGGCCCAACGACCATCATGAACTCCTGGGAGAGCAAAACAGCTTCTCTCCTCTCAGTGAGTTTTCTCTTCTTTCTCATGCGACACTTAACCACATTTTCAGCATGATTCCTCCATACAAGTTTCTTGGATCCATTGGCACTACAAGCTTCATAAATTCCCCCATTCCTCAAATCCTTCTCATCTTCGTCACTCTGATAGGATGGCTCCTGCCCATTCCACCTCTTATCCTACAACTCGCCGCCAAGAACCTTCCTCTAGTTGTATTATGCTTTTCGGTCATAATCACGAATCTAGCACGATTTCTTAATGCCATGCTCTGGCCTTCCGCCGACATCTCGCATTGGTGGGACGGCAGAATCTTCTGTGACATACAAGTCTTCCTCATCAATTTCGTCAGTTTAGCAATTACCGGCAGTATAGTCTGTCTCTTTCGGCAGCTCTGCGAATTCCTTAACCCGGACTATGCAATCCTCGACCGCACAGAAGCCTCCAAGTGGTGGACCAAGATCTTCGAACGAACACTTTGCACCGTCTTACCTCTCCTCCGTGCATCACTCTTCTACATTATCGCCTACAACCGCTACTTTATCCTCGGTCTCCACGGTTGCACACCAATCGCTGATGCAAGCTGGCCCACAATCGCGCTCTTCACAGCCTGGCCCGTTGTCTTCGTTATCCTCACCCTCCTCTACGCCGTCACAGCACTCACCATGACAATCAAGCACCGCTCCAAAATGGGCGACCACGTCTCCCGCAACAAAAGTCGTATCACACGACTCTCGATATTCTGCGCCATCTCAGTCTTCGTCTACACACCATACGTGCTGTATAACTTCGCTCGCACACTACCAGTGCCATTCGAACCCTTCTCGTGGTCGAGGGTTCATTATCCAGGATGGTGGGACAGTATCTATGCCATCCGCCTCATCGAAGCGCTTGTCATACCGGACTACTGCCAAGTGATTTTTAGTGTTGTTGTGTTTGTCTGCTTTGGAGCTGGCAGAGATGCGAGGGAGCAGTATCGTGAGCTTGGTGAGAAGTTTGTGTTTGGATCGAAGATGTTGTGGAGGACTATTGATGATCGTTTTGTTCATTCATGGAGGTGGAGGAGGTAATTGTCAAAACGCAGGGGCTCTACTCTCCCTTGCTGGGATTGAGTAGCCTTTACTGTTTGGGGAGTTACAGTGCCCTAGAGGAGCGAGTGTAATGAGCAGTGCGCTAATAGTTTGTGAAGAAGACTGCCCTGACGGCGGACGGTGTAGTCCTTCACATCAGGACATCCGAGTCTTCGAGAAAGCACAAACGAAAACCGCGTGGACTCTTCTTGTCTTTTTGTTCAGTTGACTCACGCCCAGCACATAAGACGTGTTCCAACAGTACAGTATACATATCTTAGCAAATAATATATAGTTCCAGATCAAGATCGAAATTTCAAATTCATCCATTCATTCATTCATTTTAGATAACCATATATACTCCAAACAATCATTCATCCATTCATCGTATCCCCTTCCATCCACCTTCCTCCTTCTCATCATCATCCCACCTCAACCCTACAGTACCTAGGTCCTACAATTTATGTTTCTTCTCCCCACTAGCAATCTTCCGAAACTCCTCCTGCGGCACCCCATTAACAAAAACCTGCATCCCCGCCATAACCTCCCGCACCCCCTGCGCCTCCAACGCATCCACATAAGGCGCGCGTATCAACTTCTTAATCCCCAACAAACTCTCCCCGTTCAAATGACTGCCCAATTTATCATCCAGTTCCGCGAGTACCTGTTTCAAAAAACCCTCGCTGTCGTTTACATCTTTTCCTGCAAAAGTCTTGTTGACGAAGCCGCAGTGCACGAGCTTTTCGCAGGGGATTTTGCGGGATTGCAGCAGGGCTTCGTTGGCCGTGCTGATGCCCATGCGTTGCACGAAGCCGTAACTTGCGCCGCCTTCGGCTACGAGACCGAGCGATGAGAAGGGCGTGAGGAGGTATGTGTGGGGCGTGGCGTAGATGAAATCGCAGAAGCCGAGCAGCGCAGCGGAAATACCGACTGTTGGACCGTTTAGGGCAGCGACCAGGATTTTAGGGTGGGTGTAGAAGGAGCGTGTGATGTCGAGGTTGTTAGCGACAAAGGACTGTAGGACTTCGCGGCGGGCGCGGTCGGAGTCGGCCGCGGATGAGGTGGAGGGGTCGCTTCCGGCGGGGCGTTGGGTTGTTACGTCGGCGCCGGCGGAGAAGAAGCGGCCTGTGCCGGTGAGGACGGTGATTGTTATGTCTGGGTTCGAGGCGATGGTGCGGAGGAGGCAGGAGATGCGATAGTAGTGGTGTTGGGTTAGGGCGTTGAGTTTTTTGGTGCGGTTGAGGGTTATTATGGCTATGGGAGCTTTGAGGGTTAGGGTGACTTCGCGTTCGAGGTCGGCTTGGGAGATCGCCATTGTGGAATGATGGGTTGCGTGGTGGAAGGCTGCTCTGGCTGTTTGATAGGGAGAAGGTGAGTTGTGTATGCTGGATGTTGGTAGTAACGGGAGATTGAGGTCTGCGAGAGTGTATTGCTTCGAGGAAGTGAACAAACCTGAGAAGTAAGCAGATGGGGAGGAGTGGGTTAAAGCCAGGGTATTGAAATGATTTCCCCAGAAAATGGAAGACTAGAGCCTCGGTATATTGAGGAAGGTCAGAAATGCTCACCGATTGGATGCCACAAGTTCGGTGGAACTGTAGTTTCGTGCCTGGCGTGGCTGGTGTATCGTGGCGATCATCAATCTTTTTGAACATGTGAGGATCAGTCCACTGCGATCGTGGTCAATCTCAATTCTACTGTACTGTAACAAATCCACACATCTTCGACGAACTACACCATTGTACTCTGCCATACAAAGCCACAAGACAAAGCTGGGTAGCTACTATCGTCCGACAACAGCCATTTCGGGCAGTTACCATTTCCATCCAGCTCCAATCAATACCCTGCAATGAATACAGTCAACCGCGTCCTCCGCCCACTGCGCGGCGCAAATCTGGAAGTCTTCAAGGTACGTCCGTCCCCATCCTCCCTAGCTAACTAGCTAGCTGTCCCCGCCCTTCCACCATCCCGGTCCTTCCCCATCCATGGCTCAAATCAATCCCTAACATCCAACATTACAGTTCGGAATGTATCTCCTCTTCCCCATAGGCTGGATGTACTACTTCGGCACCAACCTCGAAGACCGCTTCAGCGTCCCAGATTTCTGGCCTACACAAGCACAATCGCATAAAATACCACATGAACGGGAGGAAATTAAAGCTGAGGTTGAGAGGATACAGAGAGATCTGCGGAGGCGCAAGGAGAATGAGACGAGACAAGCGCTTTTGCAGGCGAGTCAGCGGTTTAAGGAAGGGGGTGGAGGGGAGCCAGAGGTGAAGATATAGGAAGGAAGGAGTTTGGATGTGAGGGGAGGATTGATAGATTGTATATTACGATGATGGTGGTGTACATCAGGGTTTCGGATCATATAGAATTTAAAATAGATATACTGGAATGGTTGAGGAAAGCGGCTGCTTTACGGACTCTTGAGCTGGAAGATTGACGGGCTCAGCCAGTTCGACGCATTGCAGTGTCGAGCTCAATTCTCATCTCTCCCTGTGCCAAATATGCTACATCGCCGTCTCCTTCTCGTACACATACCGCCCGTCCAACACAAAACTTCTCGCAACAAACACCGCCAGCGCCACGCTAACAACGACTCAAATACAATTCTTCACACAAAACACGAAACATCCATATCGAACACTCACCCCCATTTGAACCGCAGACACACACGCTTACAACTCGCCCCTCACAGCCTCAATCGTCTCCCTCACAACCTTCTCACCCAAATTCCCACTCAAGACACCTATGTACTCAACCGCATACTAACAACATACTAGATTCAATCCTCTTCATCCTAATCTCGCTCCTTGTCACGGCCGCCTTCTTTTACCTCCCAGACCACCTGTGGATAATCTACACGCGGGTGTGGTATTACATTAGTGGGGAATTTGTTACGCAAGCGAGTCATGGGGGATACGAGGTTACGGCGAGTAAAGTTGGAGGAGGAGTGGTTGATGTGTTGAAGACGGCGAAGGAGGCGGTGACGAGTAGTTTGGGAGCGGTGGATGGGAGTCGGAGTGTGAATTTGGGTG
>Ga0181464_1001602_pt1 | contig 11364 bp, 11 predicted proteins | sample InSIn2gowninarea_FD_119074 | JGI IMG/M metagenome (GOLD analysis project Ga0181464, IMG submission 119074) | Clean room microbial communities from NASA Spacecraft Assembly Facility at Jet Propulsion Laboratory, Pasadena, California, USA -... ...
CCGAGAAACCATTTCAACAATGGGGTTTAGACTTCATTGGAGAAATCCACCCATCATCTTCTGGCCAACATAGATGGATTTTAACTGCCACAGATTACTTTACCAAGTGGATTGAGGCCATCCCTTGTAGGCAAGCCAATGACTCTACCATCATGCAATTCCTTGAAACCAACATACTGTCTAGATTTGGCTGCCCTGAAAAAATTATCACAGACGACGCTGCTGCCTTTAAGTCCAAGAGAATGATCAGTTTTTGCCATAAATACCACATTACCTTAGGTCACTCCACAGCCTATTACCCTCAAGGTAATGGTCTGGCCGAATCATCCAATAAAAGCCTCATCAATATCATCAAGAAAGTCTTGGAGGAGAACAAAAAGAATTGGCACAAAATGCTGGTAAGTGCCCTATGGGCTGATAGATTGACTACCAAGAGATCCATTGGGACAAGCCCATATGAATTAGTTTACGGCATGGAGGAAAGATTCCCTTCATCTTTGGGAATCCCAGTGACTAAATTGCTACAAGAGATTCAAGCAGAGCCTAATGATATCCAAAGGAGGATCAATCAAACCATTCATTTGTAGCAGACAAGGGAGGATGTATAGCATAGAAGTCAGATTTTACAAGAAAAGCTGAAGAAGATGTTTGATAAAAGAACAAAGGCCAAAGATTTCTTCATTGGAGATAAAGTGCTTAGATGGGACTCAAGGAGGGAAGATAAAGGAAAGCATGGCAAATTCGATTTCCTGTGGAAAGGGCCTTTTGTCATTCAAGCTGTACAAGGAAATAATACCTATTTTCTGAAAAGTTTGGATGGCATAGAAGCTGAATATGGCCCTGTCAATGGGCGAATGCTCAAGCACTATTTTGATCCCTGTTGATGTATATAACTCAAACCTATATTTGTACATTAATATTTGTATTTTCAGCATTTCATTTACAGTAGTCTGATTAAGGAACAGTGCAACAAGTTTTGAAGGAAGGATCAAAGCAAATGCACCATTCTGATCTCTGTTTTGAATTTATCTCAAAAGAAGTGCTCAGGGAGATTTGAATATGTTTATAAGCAATCAGAAGGCAAGAAGCAGAGCTGTATTTTTTCTGCAAATCAACTCAAAGAGAATACTGCACAAGAACTTACAAGAATTCATTCAAAGCATCAAAGAGAAGGAAGTTTTCAAATTACAGCATTAGTTAAAATACAAGGCAATCTGACCTGCTGTTCTTGACTTTTCATCTGGAAAAGCCATCCCCAAGTGGAGCCATTGTTAGCCTCCTATACCAATAGGTTTCATATTTCATGATTGACTATGTAAATGCCAAATATGTCATTCTTTCCATGCTACAAAGGTTCCATATTTCCTAGAAAACTCAGAAAATTTAAAAAATGTAAAGAGGGTATGCCCTAAAAGAACAATCAAAGGGCAAAAAGAGTAATGAGTGGGCCAAAGAGAAAAATAAATGAAATGAACCCCAATCAAAGGCCAGGAAAGTGTGCTAGCTCAAATGCCATTACTATATTCCATTTTTGAAGAACTATTCCATTTTTGAAGGATTTCACAGTTAAGGGAAGGCCAAACAGCTTAATCTTGGCCTCCCTAGGTTTAAATTGCTTGTTTTAGAGATAGAGAATAAAGATCTATCCAAACTGTTTAATTTTGGCATATTATTAGATAGGTAGAGAAGCTAGGGTGCTCAACAGCTTAATCTGAGCCCCTGGAAGAGATAAGGGTAGATTTAGATAGGAGGATAGCCAAAAGAAAAGAGGAAAGGCTGGGTTTGCTAGTTCAAGTGCACCCAAACAAAAAGAAGAGAAAATGTTAGGTTAAGTAGGCTGGGTAGGCAGGTTTGAGGTTGCTGAATGAAGAATTGTGATAATTTTGTGTTTCAAAGTGTTAATTTACTTCAAATCACAAGTGCAAAGCAGTTTTCCCTTGGAGCAGCTCAAGTGAGGCATGATTAACTTCCCCTTCATCCTTTTCCCCAAATCAATCACTAATTTGGCCTAGAGATGTTAAGATCTACTTGATATATTTAGATCATTCATCTCATTCCTTCTATAAGTCATATTTCCCCTTTTAAGCCTAAGATTTCTATGCTTAGCACTTTCTGATCAAAATTCATATTAATTTCTAACTTTATTATGTAAATCCCTCCTTATTTCCCTCCCATACTAAAAATATGATAAAAATCCCCAATATTTACATATCCCCTCCTTTGGTTGAAATATAACCATAAATAATGCTTGGGAATTACTAAGTTTACTTGAAACTTAGTAAGAACCCTTAGTTTGCTTCTTTAACAATCTTCCAATGCATTTGAACCCCTTCCAATGCATAAATCCCTTCCTCCAATTTCATTTAAACCATTCCAATGCATAAAAACCATCTTTCAACCTTATTTACCCCTCTCCGATCAAAGAAACCCTGGTCCGATTTCATTTGCATTCCCCCCGATTTGATTGCATCCCCTCCGACGCGATATCGCAGTCGGAGGTAGCAGTAGCAGTGTTGGCCCCCTTCTATGGTGCCCCGATATAATTCCTCCAATGTGATTTTCACAATCGCATATCACAATAGTTAGATGCCCTCGCTTATGTCTCCACTCCATTTCTCCCGATGCGATATCACTATCGCAAGCCATCATCTATCACAATTCATTTCTACCGCATATCTCCGTTTTTCCCTGTTTTACCGCATTTTATCATTTTACCAAAAATATCCCCTTTACCGCAAAAACCCATTTTTCTGCAAATTCAATGTTTTTATCGCAAATCATGTTCTATTGCTATATTGTTATCGCTTAAATATAAAGGCCCATGTCCCTTTGCCTTTTGCCAACGCGATATAGTGATCGCGCCCCCGCCGTCCGATCAACCCTTATATCCAACGCTCCATATCTCATCGCATCGCCCCATATCGCATCGCTTGTCACTTTTCCCTATTGTTTAAAGCCCTCTGCCATTCCTCTCCCGATGCGAGCTTCCGATGCGATTTTGCATCGCTTCCCCCGATATCACTATCGCTCATCGCTCCATTGCATTTCCCATATATTATGACCCCTTGTTCCATTGCCGATGTGATATTGCGATCTAATCGTAGCCGTTGGATCTGCCCTCGCTAGATCCAACAACCCACTTTTAATCTTTTCCATTTCTTCCAAAATTCATCGCTCCCACCTTGCAAAGTGTGAATTTCCCATATAAAGCGTTTTTTGCCTTATAAAGGGAAAAAAGGCTATTTTCACACATTATTCAGTCTGCGCTCGTGCGCGCTTCCACTTCAAAGTAAACAGGCCATTCTTCATCCATTTTTCATCGCCTCAGCCCAGAATAGCTCCGAACAACGAGCCTATGGCCTCAGTACAATCATCATTATGCAGTCCTCCTCCATTATGCAGTATTTCCTCCTTTTTGACAATGCTTTGATCGGCCAGCGCCGAAACACTAAAAAAGCCCGCAGAAAGCAACAAAAAGCATAGCAGCAGTTATATCTCGCCATAAAGTGATAAAGCAAGGGCGATTTAGCAGATTAAAGAGTATCAGTGGAGAAAAAGAGTATCAGAACAGCCGAAAAGTGTATCAGAGAAAGAATTAAAAGAATATCAGTGGAAGACTTAAAGCCAAAGCAGATGAGCAATAAAGAAGACCCCAACAAGTCAAAGAGTATCAGTAGAGAGTTAAAGCCATTTAAAGCTAAATCAGATCAGAATAAATGAGAATCAGAGCCACCTAAGAGCAGCGGATTGAAGATTAAAGAGCAGTTATTACAGAATGAACAGCACAGAGCTAAAAGGACACCTTGAAGCCATGTTTTGATGCAGCTGCCTCCAGCGCAACAGTATCTAGTTTTTTTTACTTTTCTTGTAGTAGAAGTTAGGTTTTCTTAGATATTTTTCCTCAGATATTCTCCAAGGTCTTGTTTGTAGATATTTTGCTTATAAATACCCCCCAAAACTATGTTTTAAGGGTTGGTTGGTTGATTAAGTCATTCTAGACTTGCACTGTAATCTTGAGAACTTCTATGAACAAAGATTGCTGGAATGCATTGCTTATGACTAGTTGGTTGTGGATTTGATGGCTGAAGAGAAAATTATAGAATTCTCGTGCTACTTCATGGACTAATAAGTCTTTCTTACTTGTTTACAGTTTCTATGTTTAATATATCATCCACGTATCATGATTTAAGTTGCAGAAAAGAAGAATAGCTCAGACTTTGCTTTGTTGTACTCTGTGCTCAGTTTATGTGATTTTCTATGTTTTCTTCAGAATTAGGCATGAATATGAATCATTCATTTCTCATATTTACACCATTTCTTTAATTTATGAATGCTATTTAGGAATCCTTAATTTCTCTTAGATAATATTCACTCACTTTCCCTCTGTTAGCTGAATGAAAGATTCTTAATTGCCTTTCATCCCTGACCTCCATTTCATCCTTATTCCAGCTAGAAAATTGTTCCATGTGTAGCTATCCTGCTCTGTATTCCTCTCTTTTACCAAAGAAAACACACCCAGCAGCCCTTAATCCTTGACTCCATGCCCAATGGTCTGAACTTCTCACTTTGCATGCCAACTCTACTTGAAAACATCATCCATCCCACGAAACTTAAAACAAAACCCATGTACACCATAACTAGCCTAAAATCACCCCTAAACAAAGCTAAATTATAGAGAGAGAGCCCTCTCTGATTGCAAGTAGGCTAGGACCTGCAATCCAAAGATTGGTTTGTAGTTACCTCGGTTGTATCCCTTAGGAGCCAAGGGGACAACCTGAGTGATAACACACAGGAAAAATAAGTGCGCATGAGCACCTACAACTTTCATAATAAGGGCTAAAGGATTTAGAAATACTTTCTGCACAAAGAGGTGAAGCAATGACTCTCCCAGGGTACTGACCAGGCTCACTGGCAGCGGAGTAACGTTCACGATTTCTAGGTAGTGACTCTGTCGGGGTACTGTCCAGGCTCGCTAACAGTGGAGAAACACTAGAGTACCATGACCACTATACCAGGAATACTCTAAAACTCCTAATATAAATTCAGTTCTCCTTTTTTTGGGCCCAAGGTAGCAAAAGGTAGTGCCCTTTTTGTGTCTGTAAAGATCATATCAAGACAAGCGGAACAACTGACCAAATTCGAAAGGAGGACCCGAAACACCATCAATGGGACCCGCAACCCAATGAAGCCATATCTATTCAAGTCCCCTTAAGTGAGGCCCGTAAACGTCAGAGATCCTGGGTTCTTCTAGGGAATCACCAATTGTTGTATCTACTGCAATAACATCTCAAAAAATCCAAGTAAACATTAAATTTTTGGAGCCCCTGCATCAAGCCTAAGCTTCGGCCCCATTTGGTTCTTCCTGAAGGTTCGTCTGTGTTAATAAACCTGAGGAAATCCAAATTTTTGGCTAAGTTAAGCCAAGTCACAAGTTCATGAGATAAGACCAGGTCGCATAGTCGAAATGTGATTATCACATATCCCCGCGACCACAACAACCCTTGCAACCTCGGCAACTCGCAGGTTTCCAGGTTGCAAGGTTGCACTTCCAATTGCCTAGCTTCCATGTGACCCCATAATCCTACGGCCTCACAACCTTCCAAGTCACAAAATCACCTTAGTTACCATTAGTCACTTGTACGACTACACAATTGTGTGACTACGTGACTCGCAAGATTGCATTTCCTATCTGCATCTTCCAACCCAACATCGCAAGCTATGCAACTTCGCGACCCATGCTACTTTGTGACCCGTGAGTAGCAAGGTCACAATATCCTCCCTCGCGACCCTCGCAACCTCCCCATATGCAATGATTTTATAAATAGGAGGGCACCATGGTCGCATTTGGCAAAGCTATGTTAGTCGCACCGGAAGCCATATATCTCTCCGACCTCACTTCGCGCGTGCATCTGACTCCAGTAAGTAATGGTCCTCCCTCCTGGAATTACTATTTTCTTCCAAATGTCATAAACTACATCTCCTGACCTCTGACTTACCTCCTTCCCTAGGGTTTAGTCCTTTACTTAGCTCTCTTTTCCGTTTGTGCCTCATAAATTACCCTAGCCTTCCCCACTCCTTCACTCAAGGTTTCAGTTTTCCTTGCACTTGATCCTCCTTATTAGATCAAGAACCCGAGGCTCTATCCTCCTGAAAGTGACCCTGGTCTCCTGAAGTCATTCAAGGCCTCCTCTAAGACAATCTGAATCATAGTTGCATGCCTCGCAGCTGCGATACCCTTCCCTTTGTGACCCCACAACTTCGTGACATACTGACTTCGTGACCTCGCGACTCCTCTTTCCCCATGACCTCCTATCATTGAAACCTGTGACCATCATCCACTATGCAATTCACGATCTCCTTTTGCAAATCTTGACCTTGTGCTCACACCCGACTTGTGACCTCAGTTGCACTGTCACATTTTTGTTTCATCAGATACCTTGTGACGCACTCATCCCCATGACCTTCCTCTCACTAGATAAGTTTTCCTTTTGGTGTTTTTAATTTATGGTCACGCCCTCTCTCTCATTGTGGGATTGCATTTTTGACATGCCAAGCGACGTTGAGCTCGAGTGCATATCCATTTCCTCTTTTGAAGATGAGATGGGTCACTTGACTACTAAAACAGCTCAAGGTGCATCAGGAAGTGGGGCATGGGAAACAGATCTAGATAAACAACCACCTATCTTTACAGAAATGGCCTGCAACATAAATAAAACCACCAGGCTCTCTTGGTATGAGATCTACGATGAATTTTCTAAGAGGGATATCCCAGAAACACAGGAAGACTTCCACATATATAAACATGAAAAATTAAAGATTACATAAAGTGGTGGCTCATCCCTAGTATTTCCATGTGTTGAGATCATCGAATGGGTCTTTTAGTGTACAAGCACAAAAGACTAGATGATTAGGGGTCATGATGGGGCACCTATAGTCACCATTGCTTCTACAAACATCATCGCCTACTACAAATTGCCTGAAAAGCAGTAGATTTTTAACACCAAGTGGCTCGCCGGATTCACTACGCTGATGAAAGACATCTTGAGGGATTGGCGACAAGAACCTATGAAATTCCAAGTTAGGACAGACCAGGCATACAAGATAGAAGGGCTATGTAGAGTATATCAGTTAATTTCTGCAATGATGTGTCGAATATATGCCAAGGTAGACTGCGATGTGTTTTATGGCATGTGGGTCCCACTCATGTATGTTGTCACCACTCAGGGAATTATTTTCAATTGGGCGAGCATCCTATCATCATCCTTGAGGACCAACATAATCGTTGCCCAAAGCCCACCTCTTGAGAAACCTATAGAATTTTAGATGTCTTTGTACCTCCTTGACGTTGTTTGTTCAAGGTGCCACTTTGAGCACTGAGCACTGGAGCTGCAATTGGGACTCATCAGTATCCCAACCTGTTCACTACCATACAAGGTCTTCTAGGACATGGATTATAGAGCCACATTGGATATAATATTTGAAACATTTATCATCCCACTATACCAACTGTTGTTCAGGGAAGATCCACCTTGCATGTCAAAGAGAGCCATGAGGACCATGGTTAAAGTAGCTCACTGGTTCTCTATTGATGAAGGAAGAGTAGTCGGGGTGTTTGGTACTCATAAAGCTCTGCACGCTCTACCCAAGTTCGTCACAGATACGACTCTTCTACGAGAGGTCTGCTACCAGATGACACATGGTTTTTTGAAAGTGTTGAACAAAGGTAAGAAGAAACCCTAACCACCTTTTCCTCTTACTATTGGAGCTAGAAAACTTCAAACACATGGAAGCGAAAGCTGAAGAACTGGAGGGGAGCCAATTTGTGACCCTGAACTACAGAATGTATGACCCCAAAAATGTCATAGCTACCCACTGTAAGAAGGTGAAATCTAGTTGGTCTTACGTCCACACTACAAAGGATCTCAAGGATGGAATTAGGAACTGGTATAACTCCACAAGGGAGATCAGCCCCAGTGAGCAACAGGCCATAGAATATAAACTCCTTGATTATTTCTAGGATGATGAAAGCCTCAGAGAAAGAACATCTAAGGGAGCTAAGACATCAAGGAAGCAAAGGAGAAAACAAGTGGAAGACCCTCTAAGTGACAATGAGGAAGAGGAAGTTACACTCATACAAAAAAAATTCCAAACTAGAGAGAAAGAAGTGAGAGCTAAAGAGGCAAAGAGAACTAGAAAGAAAACAATCATAGGAACCTGATGCCCAAAGCCAGGATGAGATAGAGAGGAAAAAGCAAGAAGACAAGAAAAGGAGGCAGGAAGAAGAAAAGAGAGCATAGGATGAGATAGAGAAAAGGAAAGAAGAAGAGGCCAAAAAGCAAAGACAGGCAGAAGAATATGCGAGGAAAAAACATGATGAACAAAAAATATTAGAATAGGAACTAAAGAACATGGAGGAAGAGCTAGAAAGGAAACGGGCAATAGTCAAAAGGGAAAAGAGGAAACAAGATGAGGAGCTTAGGGGAAACAGGGAGAAGGAATCAGTACTGAATGAACAAAGAGAGATGAGCAAGGTGGTTGATCCAAGCTCAGGACAAAGTAAGCTTCCTCCTTTAGATGTACCTCCCATTACTCCCCTCACTGGTGGACACCTACCCCTCTGAGAGCTAGGAATCTCAGAAGATCAAGAGGAAGAGGTTCTAGATCTGACTAAAATCACATTTAATGAAGTAAACTTCAAGATTATACAAGAGAGGAAGGGATCCTATAGCCAGAACCCAACTGACCCATTGTCGGTAACTACATCAACAAATATCATGTCAAACCCTCTAATGATTGCCTCCACTAGTACAACATTCGTAGCTACCACAGAATACAAAATAACCCTGATGAGTAAATAGATTGTAGATTTGCAAAATAAGTTATACACATCTGAGCAAAGGGCCAGTATTACAGAACAAGGGAAGAGGAACTTGGAGGAGGAAAGTGTGACGCTCTGCTTGTTACATATAGGATCTGATTTCCAAACAGTAATTGCATTAGAAACAGAGATCCTCAGGGAGACTATGGCAATAGTTTATGAAGAGATGGCAAAACTGCACCACACTATAGCTCCCATAGTGGCTATTCAAACTCACTCAAAGGAAAGGGTTGCCATGCTCAAGGAGGTCATGATTGCCTTAGATAAAATACATGAGTGGTATGAAAAGTACCCTGAAGCCCCGATAGTAGTCCCCAAGAAAGCTTGGATTGCTATGCAAAATACAAGGGTCCAACTTCGTATCAAAGTACAATCTAGAGAAAAATTGGTTAAAGATGCAGAGAGGGTGTTGGCTTCCTACATGAAATTGTTCAGCAATCTGGAATCAGTGATCCAACTACATGGGTCCCCTTCTATAGGAAAAATTGCATAGGTCAAAAATTAGGAAGAGATCAACAATGAGGTGCAAGCATTCGTGGAAACATATAGAAAAGTTACCCACACATGAGGTATGCCGATCTCAGCAGAAAATATCAAGCGTTACATCGTAGAACTAGTGAAGCTCTACACTAAGTTGGGTACCTTGAACAATCATACACGTGCCAAGTGAAATTCCCTTATCATGGATGCACTAGAATGCTTACAATGACATGATGAAGGCCAGCCACTAATCTCTCCCATCACGACAGAATACAACATATGGAACACTTACCTGACGAAAAAGCTCGGCCTCAGCATTCCAGAACTCGCCGTCTGTAGCTTAGTCAACTAGGATGATAGTCATCTCTTTTTTGTGTACTATGATAGCACGGAATACTCTATGAACACAAAAGGTCACATAAAATGCCAAGAGTCATTCGGTTGGTGAAATGTCACTAGGAAGTCCAAGAGTCAAGAGTAGACCAAAGGTTTCTCTCATCCTATAAATGTAACCTCACGTCTCATTTGAAAATGATTTTTTCTGAGGACCTTTTGGAGAGTTATAGACATATTTCTTAAGAGAATTGTGGTTCTTCTACTCAATACAAGAGTTAATTGTACGTTTTCACTATTGAATGCTTCAAATATCTATGTGTTGGTGCCATGAGTATTTCTTCACTTGACGTATCCAATTTTCCTGAAAGCTTTTTGATGTGCAGCCACTCCACATGTTATTTCATACCCCAAATTTGGTTTTGCTACATATGAATGGTATTTGGTTTACTCACTCTATACGCATGCCAATGAACTATTTCTTTAGGTATTAGTATAATCCTTATTTTGACTACACGGTTATGTACGTTGATAAATGGTTGATTACTGTAAATTGATTTTGCAATCATTAAGCAGTATTTATTTAGTTCGCACAAGTCTTATTTAAAGTCCTGCTAATAGTAACTTTATGTGATACTGTGTGGTTTATCTCTTTCTATTCATGGTATATATATGACACAAGATATTTGTCAATTATTCTCTTGTGTTTCTTAAAGCTCATACATTCTACTAAGTTTATATCACACCTCCATTCGAAGCTAGCTCCACAAAACTGAATGGCAGTCAGGCCTACATACTGGAAGGGATATCCAAAACACTCAGTGTAGACTCTAGTTGGGAACCTACACTAGAGATATCCCCTTGACTGTTGGTAATAAATTCCATTCCAACAATAGATTTAATGCTAGAAGGAGGGCCATGGCAAGCACTAAAATCCCTCCTCACACAAAGACTTCCCATCAAGGAAGTAATCAACCTCGACCTCCCACACCCCCTGAGGTATGATATAATCCTCCTTCCAGGCTACCCTTGACAAAACCGCTCCAGGAAGAAACTCATATTTCCCTCCTTGACGACACCCCTAGAGGAGAGGAACTTCCCATGTATGAAGTCACTAATGAACAGCTCAGGGCTCTGCGCCCTATCACACGCTAATTTTCTAGGGGTTTAAGATTTATCCCCCCCACTAACTCCCTTGCCAACTCTCACACTTCCAACCTTCAACACACGTGCCAGGGCATCCTAGTTAACTCCATATTGCAGTTAATTGGATTATCCCTGGATGATTACGCACACACTGTCGAAATACTATCTATCGAAGGGTTGGAAAGCTAGCCTAAATATGAAGAAGGGGAGCCTAAGAATACCTTTACTAGCAAGAATAACTACATGCATAGAGAGGAAGTGCAAGGGAACAGCCAACCAATTGTTCTGACTCAGCGTCATCCTCCCAGCATGAAATCCCTTCTTCACCTCATGAAAAAGCTTAGGTCACCCAACACTAAGATGTTGCACCAAGAAACCAACAACACTTCCTTACAAGATACAAAATTCTAGCCTCTGGATCTCTGGGATGAGGGATCCATATATAGATGATTGCAGGGGGGTGAGTCAGCTTCTGGGATTTTGATTAGTGTCCTCTCTCTGATAGTTCTTGATTCCACTTGGAGATT
>Ga0181464_1001603_pt1 | contig 11363 bp, 12 predicted proteins | sample InSIn2gowninarea_FD_119074 | JGI IMG/M metagenome (GOLD analysis project Ga0181464, IMG submission 119074) | Clean room microbial communities from NASA Spacecraft Assembly Facility at Jet Propulsion Laboratory, Pasadena, California, USA -... ...
AGCCAAGGAAATCTCAGTACTACTGGCCCTTTCAGCAACAGTCCGCGGAGCACAAACTAAGCTATCACCCGATATAGTGTGGGAGGGTGCTAGAACTAGGTTTCTGCATGCCAAGGATGTTTGATATGGAGGGATTGGTACACGGTCCAACCATCACGCTCATTGTGCTACTCGCACCAGTGGGCACCTTATGGCCTGTGATGTTGTCTTCGCATAGTCTTCTTTGCAGCACGATCTGTGTTATTTACCAAAGTCTTTCCTAATTATGAAATCTTAGCTGATTACTTAGATTATTTTCACATATAAGTATTCTGAACCATACAGGCATCTACTCAACTGCATGCAGAAAATAAACAGAGTAAAAGTAATGCATAACAACAGAATAACGATTCAAGACTAGATGCACAAAATTAGGATAAACTTCTCTTTATAGCGTTTTGTCCCAATTACAGACTCGACTCTACCCTGCACACTCAACTGTAGGGGTCCTCGCACTCAGCTACAGACTCTACTAGGCCTCTGCGCACTCAGCTGTAGAGCCTCTTCCTACTACTACAACCCAAGACACTTAGAATTCTATTCTAAGCTTGAACCATCCCTTCGCTACTCTCTCTATCCATCAACTATCTTTACAACTTAGAGCCTCGCCTTATTTATACAATCCCATGGTCTACAGACCATGGGTAGGCCGACTTTACACTAATTTACAATACAATGTTTAGGGCGGACAACCCTATGACTCAATTGTACACTTCACGCTCCGTGCCTACAATTCGCAGACTTTTACAACATATTTCACCAAAACTTGGGCTTTGAGCCCGAAAACCTACTGTGGGGGGATTCCATGTCCAATAGTAGCAAGGATTGATGGTGGACCCTATGAAGATCGATGTAATTGTGAATTTGGAAGCCCCTAGGAATGTGAAAAGTTACATGCAACATTGGGACACACTGGGTACTACATGAAGTTTATCAAGGCGTATGTCTAGAAAACCACACTGATGGAGAAATTTTTAAAGAAGGATGCTATGTTTTGTTGGGATGAAGACTGTCAACACAGCTTGGATGTCTTGAAGGAGAAAATGGTGACAGTTCCTATTTTGGTGTTTCTAGACTGGAAAAAGGAGTTTCATGTGCATGTTGATGCTTCTTATATTACGCTAGGAGTAATATTAACATAGGTAGGTGACGGACATATCGATCATTTGATAGCTTTCGTGAGTAGAAAGTTATCCAAAGTGGAGAAGAATTACTCCACCAGAGAGCACAAAGTGTTGGTGATGGTCTACACACTGCAGAAGTTTAGACATTATTTGTTAGGTTGACATTTCAAAATGTATAAAGATTACTCTGCATTGAAATACCTGCTCAGTAAGCCTGTGTTGGGGGAATATATGTCGATGGTTACTATTGTTCTAGGAGTATGAATTTGAGGTGATTGTGAAGCCTAGAAGGCTAAATTGGAGGCTTAGACCATCTATCAAGGATTAAAATAGGGGAGGAACCAAGTAGTCTGGAGGAAGGATTGCTCAATGCATAACTCTCTACGATGTGTGTCGCAAACAATCATTTTGCTGACAGTATTCAATTCCTAGCAACAGGAACAACTCTAGAAGTTTATTCCAATCAACAAAAGAAGGAGTTAGTAGTTCATGTTGCGGATGTTTCGATAATTGCAGGTCATTTGTACAAGATGGGGTTGGATGAGATATTGAGAAGGTATATTCTGGTGTTTGAGCATGTTAGTATCTTGGCTGAATCCCATGGAGGAGTGGCAAGAGGTCACTATGTAGGGAAAGTGACCGCACAGAAGATTTTCCATGCTGGGGTATGATGGCCAACATTACACAAGGACTCAAGGCATACTGCAAGGCATGCAATGCTTGCCAAAGGACGAGGAAGCCTTCGCGAAGGGATGAATTGCCTTTAAATCCCCAAGTTTTGTTGCAGGTATTTTAGAAACGGGCCATTGAATTTATAGGTCCAATACAACCACCAAGAAAGAAGACAGGCGCATGGTATATCACTACTACGACTAAGTATGTAACTAGGTGGGTAGAAGTGCAGCCAATGAAGGACTGTACAATAGCCACAGCTGCAAATTTTTTATTTGACTATGTCTTAACAAGGTTTGGATGCCCTAAAATTTTGGTGAGTGATAGGGGTATGCATTTCTTGAATGAAATGATTAGCACGATGGTTGAAGAATTCTAGGTGTATCTTCAGAAGAGCACACCCTATCACCCACAGGTGAGTGGAAGGGTGGAAGCTTTCAATAAAATTTTGGGGCACACATTAACAACGATATGAAACGCGTAGAGGGATGAATGGGATATGCATGTACTTGCTCTATTATGGCCTTATAGGATGACTTGGAAGAAGTTGATAGGACAAAAATCGTTCAGGTTGGTCTATATAACTGAAGCAGTAATGCCGATGGAGTATATTGTGCCAAGTTTACGAATTGCATCCTTGACTGAGATGTCAGACTGTGAGACCTTAGAGGAATGGCTCGTGTAGATCATGGAGTTAGAATAAGACTAATTCCTTGCAAGATTTCACTAGCAAGTGCAAAAGGAATGCGAGAAAGCATTGCATGATCAACATATTAACCTGCACGCATTTAAGGTAGATGATTTGGTGTTGTTATATGATATCAAGTTCACAAAGTTTCCAAGAAAGTTTCAAATGCTTTTGTTGGGGCCATATGTTATTAAGGATATCACAGATGGTGGTGTAGTTCAGCTCGCAAAGCTGAACAGGGAACCATTCCCTAGAAAAGTAAACAGAAGTAGCCTGAAGTTGTACATAGGGGATCCTTCCCCTGCGTGATGACCATATGAAAGGTAGAAACTTATCAAGAAAAGGAGAAAACACCACCAGAGACAACAGAAACAAAAATAGAAATAGCAGACATAGGAAAAACTGCAAAGGATGAAGAAGAAACATAGCAAGAAGAAGTGTCCCCTGAGACACTAGCAAGGGAAGCCGCAACTGTTCTTGCTGCACGTAGCACTCCAGCTAAGCAAAATTGGAAAAGAAAAAGATAGACATCTATGTATTTCAAAGCTTAGAGGAGCACTAGAATTAAGGTGGGCAAGCCCTAGCCACCTTTGAAAGAACCCATCATCATTGAAGATGCACCTACTGTAACAAAGGAGGAATCTCCCTTCAAAATCTCCATCACTTATGAGAGAGGGAGTCCTACAACCTCCACCTGGAAGGAAATGATCAAATTAATGGACTCTAAAGCAGTCCTAGAGGAGGCACAAACCTCTCTATAGGAGACATTGGCCAAGCTCAAAGAAACTGAAAAAATGGAAAAGAAGGCAGAGGAACAGTCCCAATATGAAGGTAAGGCAAAAGAGATACTAGAGACTGGACCTCAGCCTAACTTAGGCTCCTACTACAACCTTTTGGAAGGTGGGAAGATCATCCCACAAAAATTTGCAATGCTTCTTTTCTTTGAACTAGAAAAGGAAAGAGTCAGGACCCACACTTGGATGTAGATTGCAAAATCCAAAGGGGTCAAAGATATAGGGCACATGGAAAACAAGTTGAGAGAGATGAACAGAGAATTGAGCATGGTAAGGCACAATGAGATCATTAGAAGAGCTCAACTGCAGGGAGAAAATGAATTGTTGAAAAAGAAGCTATAAGAAAGGGAACCTCAAGGAGGAAATAAGCTGTCAATCTTGGAAGGACAACAACAAAAAGAGGGACCCCAGGCAGATAGTGAGGCAGTAGAGAGACAACAACAAGAAGAAGAACCACAGACAAATAGTGAGAGACTGATGAAACATCAGTAAGAAAAAGAATCCCAGGTAGAAATTGAAGTGTTGATTTTGAAAAGGCAGCTATAGGAAAAGGAGGCCCAGTTAGCATGCATGGCCAGTTGGGCAATGGAGGCATTGCAATGTAGACAACTAGCCAAATCATATGCACTGTACCTCAAAGATCAGTGGCTCCAATTCCAGATTAAGACACTGGCCCATAGGGGCATAATACCATTTCAAGATAATGGCCAATTTATGCATTTATGTGATCATAGTTCAGTTGAGGATAAAGCAAAGCTAGCAGAATTTTACGTACACAACATGGCACTTCTTGACATGAATTTATGGGATCCAAATGCTACATTGGGAGACTTGCAGCTCATGGCTATGGCATCTTGGATGAGCCATGAGGAAAAGAGAAGTGGAAATTCAGAAAATAATGGCAAAAGAGCTAAGTGAGCCCCTGATGATAAGGGCAGAACCAGCAAAACCCTTGGCTCTCATCTATGACCACCAACACCTTGCATTCAATCCTCAACTTTTCCTTGACTATGTTGACAAGCAAGAACAAGCTATTGCTCATTTCGAGGATATGGAGAGATTGTTTGGCAACGACTGCCTTCATGCCTGCATGAGAAGGTGGAATACATTGCCACGTAGCCTAAGGATCAGGGAGTATCACTCTCCAAAAAGAATGAGGGAAGCCAACAGGAGAGTGCCCCTATATAAGCACTCAATGCAAAATTTGAAAGTCAACTGGATTGGTATTAAATTCAGTCCTCCACTACTGTTAGGAATTTTGGGAGTTAAGGAGGAGGAAGAACAGAAGCAATGCAGAGAAGTGGATAGGAAAGTAGGTTTCCATGATGGAGAGGAAGACATCACATCAAAGTCTTGGGATGTTAGGGAATCTGTCAGAGCCATTAAAGATGAAGAGTTAGATTAGTTGCTCAGAGGATGAGCAACCCATTCAACAGGGGGGTGATGATGAGCCCCAGAAATGGGTAACTATATGGGCTCATTCTACCTCTTATTTTGATTTAATCCACCATTCTTATTATTTTGTTGCATGTTTTTGAATATATTTATGCCAATAGAGTGAATTGGGTTAGTCACTTTGCCATGTAGTCTAATAAGTGTTTTATGCTGCTTTTTTGGACAATTTTGGACAAAGACAATGAATTTATGAGCAAATGGCAGCCAAACTCGAGGAAAACGGGGAAGAGGACTTGTAGGAGGGGTGTCTCCTTCATTAATGACCTCTTTCTTCAAATCCTCCATTAGAAAATCAAAGCACAAAGGCCCACATTGATGATTCTAAGGGGTAGCCGAGCAAGTCAAGTAGGATTCCTTTTTATCTTCAGTTCTAGGAAGCCGAGTTCCCTAATTTTAGGAGGATTGTTGGAAGTCCCCATTTGTATAAATAAGAAGGCTTCGAGCCTCAGTAGGTTAGCCAGTTGTTAGTATATTTTTGCACTTTTATGCAGCATTGTGTTCAACTCATTTTCGAAGTCATTTTTAGAACAGTTTATGTGATGTAACTGATATTTTTGATAAATGAAGATGAAACAGTTTTTGAACCAGCACTGATCCCTTTTAGAGGGCTAAAGCTCTTGGCTTAGGGCCCAACCCAAGCTTCCCAACACCTCCTTTGTGTATTTATATGTTTTCTTGCTTCCATTCATGAGTTAATTCTTGTTGCATAGATTCATTTTACTTTGTTAGATTAGGTTGCTTTTGATGATTAGCATAGTTGTTTTTGTATCAGTGGTGCAAGTAGATTGCTATAGTGACAAAATAAGATTCAAAAAGGCCACAACAGGCCCTGATCTACTTTTCTCCCTTCTAGGACTATGATTTTAGGTCAAGGCATTAATACTGCCACCAAAAACACAGTTTTTGCTCTTCCATGCAACTACTAGTGTGATAACTTGATTTGGAAAAGTTGATATTAGTTTAGATTCACTTGCTTAGATCATTTCCTATTCTATTACCATAGTTCTCTCACATGCTTTTCTGTTCATAGGGTACTGTTCAACAATTTCTGTTTGTAGGTCAGAAATTAGGTCAAGCTAGACAAAATTCTGTTTTTAGTTCCTTCTTTGATCAGTTTTGCTAAGTAAATGTGCAAATCTCTTGTAGGACATCTCAACTCACCATCCCTCCATAAAACAACCAGCACCAGTTCACTTCTCCTAGATTTCCCAACTCATTTGCAACATTTCGCCAATCTACCCTAATTTCTGGGTTTTTGTCCATAAAGTTGTTTTCTTGCCATTTGAATAAATCCAACCATGTCATTTGTCCCTGATCTTCCTTGACAAGTTCTAGACACCTCAACGCCTTCATCTAGCCTTCATTTCCCTTTTTCCATCATTTTTCCCACCTTCAAAACTCTAAAAACGGCTTATGGCCTCCTCCTCTAGAACCTCCTGTAGATCCCTTGCAGCTTCCTGTAGAATTTCCTGTGAGTGATTTCTCAAAGTCTAATCACAATGGAAGTCTTCAGAAGGGTACTAGGGGCTTCTTAGGATCCCTCCACACCATCCTCACCTTTTGAAAAAGTGAACTCCATCTTCCTTTGCCACCAAACCTCTGCACAGTCACAACCAATTTAATCACAAGCATAATAATTCCACATAAAAATATTTAAAAGTACAAAAAGATGATATCTTCCCATTTCTTTTTAGAAGTAGCTTGAATAAATGCAATTTACCTTTTCAGTAGTCAATAGCAGTCACTTCATTGGTTTCCATCTCTTTTCTTGCAAAAGTAGGGTTAGTGGGTAAACTATGGTTTGTTAGGGTTTTCATTTCATTTTAGTTTTCCTTCTCTCTCTGCAAGTAGAATAGCCCATGTAGAGTTAGCTTTCTTCCATCACAGTCAAAAGCTTCTTTTGAGAACTCATAGAAGTTGGCTTAAGCTCCTAGCGAACTTGTGCCAGTTGATCAAGTGACAGCCTGTAGTAAGAGCTAGTACTTGTGCATACAACATTGTCGCTTCCAAGTTTGTTACGAACTACCGGGGTGATAAAAGTAAAGAAGGAAGCCCCAGGAGTTGCAGCATTATTGCTGCAATACTAGAGCCCACCATAGTGCGCTCACCAGCGTAGCCTTTTTGATAATATCATTCATGACACTATGTGCTTCCCATACTATTACTATGAACCAAAATTGGTCCAGATCTTCGTTCCCTACTCCTTGAATATTGGTAGTTTGATCGTGCTCACCATACTGGACTGTGGAGGTCGCGGAGGTGGAGTGGGTGGACATGGAGGTGAGGGGGGTGAAGTAGGTGGTGGTGTGGGTGGAGGTGGTAAATGTGGAATTTGCTGCCTTATCAAACTGACTGTGCTTCTCAGAGAAACCTTCGCGAGCTCATCCTCGCTCTCCCACGAGGGTGAAATTAAGGGATTGTTTTCTAATTATTCACTACTTCTACGTCTGTAGATATTTCCGCTCCGCATAGTCCTAAACATTAATCTATTTCCATAACCTGCTTTTCACACAATAGCATCTTAATCCAAGTGTTCAAAGATTTAACATACTTACCTCACAGTCCCTTGAGAAAACGTTGCTCTGCTTCGCTGTAGCTGATGGTCATGTCTACTGTGAATTCAGTGATAATTCCTCCTATTATTTGGTTGAGCCAGTGGTCCACAGCTTGCACTATCTTATCTTCTAAGGCTCCTAGTCTATGTACTAGTTCCGGAGTCCACACTACTGGTTTGTTGAGCCTACACCTTCCCTGGTTGTTTTCTAACTTTGCGATCCACTCATACAGCACAAATGGAAAAGATGCAAAGAAAATTTCATGGATTTCAGTGTACAAGTGGCAATCCAACCATTGTTCCTTAGATACTCATGGATTTCTATTTTCCTGCGCTGCGTACTTGTGAATCTTCTTGTCCCACCATTCTTCAACTTCTTTCTTTGTAGGGTTCCAGTGGCACGACATCAAATATCCTTCATGCAAATACTGGTCCCGACAACGGAACCATTTGTTGGCTTAGTGGGGCTTGACCCAGGTTCAGAGGTGATTTAGCCAAGGAAATCTCAGTACTACTGGCCCTTTCAGCAACAGTCCGCGGAGCACAAACTAAGCTATCACCCGATATAGTGTGGGAGGGTGCTAGAACTAGGTTTCTGCATGCCAAGGATGTTTGATATATCAGGGGCCACCACATTAGAGATGAAAACTTCAGAACTTACAGCTTCCGTGGGATTTGTGGCAGTCATTTTCCAGAGAACAAGTCTCTAGTCAATTTCAGGCAATGTTGCAAATACTGGAATGGAAATCAAGTCCTCCCAAACCTTATGATTCATAAGCTTCAAATATTAAATAACCCAGACAAATCTCACAATGCAAAGTGTTCTTCGTTGGACCAACACACGTAATGTATAGGAAGTTTTGAATTCAAATCCAACTGTTTCCCCAAATTTTTTGATAATAAATGCATCTTTTGTGGTAGATCTCCAAATATTTTTGCCATAAATAGTGCCTACTTGCTCCTCTTAACTGGTTTTTGGCCATCAAATCATGAATAGTAACCTCAATGGCTACTTTTATACCAACCTACACAACAACATCCTCCATGGCACAACTCATTCAGTGCAACTTCACCTGTCGCACCCCTGTCATCCGTCGTGAAGCCTTTCTACCTCGTTCTTCACCTAGTTGGGTAGCGTAGTTTATAGTCCCGCAATCCCTTGAAACTTCCTAGATTACTAAGACTATCCTGCTTCCATATGGTCATCACGCAGGGGAAGGATCCCCTATGTACAACTTCAGGCTACTTCTGTTTACTTTTCTAGGGAATGGTTCCCTGTTCAGCTTTGCGAGCTGAACTACACCACCATCTGTGATATCCTTAATAACATATGGCCCCAACAAAAGCATTTGAAACTTTCTTGGAAACTTTGTGAACTTGATATCATATAACAACACCAAATCATCTACCTTAAATGCGTGCAGGTTAATATGTTGATCATGCAATGCTTTCTCGCATTCCTTTTGCACTTGCTAGTGAAATCTTGCAAGGAATTAGTCTTATTCTAACTCCATGATCTACACGAGCCATTCCTCTAAGGTCTCACAGTCTGACATCTCAGTCAAGGATGCAATTCGTAAACTTGGCACAATATACTCCATCGGCATTACTGCTTCAGTTATATAGACCAACCTGAACGATTTTTGTCCTATCAACTTCTTCCAAGTCATCCTATAAGGCCATAATAGAGCAAGTACATGCATATCCCATTCATCCCTCTACGCGTTTCATATCGTTGTTAATGTGTGCCCCAAAATTTTATTGAAAGCTTCCACCCTTCCACTCACCTGTGGGTGATAGGGTGTGCTCTTCTGAAGATACACCTAGAATTCTTCAACCATCGTGCTAATCATTTCATTCAAGAAATGCATACCCCTATCACTCACCAAAATTTTAGGGCATCCAAACCTTGTTAAGACATAGTCAAATAAAAAATTTGCAGCTGTGGCTATTGTACAGTCCTTCATTGGCTGCACTTCTACCCACCTAGTTACATACTTAGTCGTAGTAGTGATATACCATGCGCCTGTCTTCTTTCTTGGTGGTTGTATTGGACCTATAAATTCAATGGCCCGTTTCTAAAATACCTGCAACAAAACTTGGGGATTTAAAGGCAATTCATCCCTTCGCGAAGGCTTCCTCGTCCTTTGGCAAGCATTGCATGCCTTGCAGTATGCCTTGAGTCCTTGTGTAATGTTGGCCATCATACCCCAGCATGGAAAATCTTCTGTGCGGTCACTTTCCCTACATAGTGACCTCTTGCCACTCCTCCATGGGATTCAGCCAAGATACTAACATGCTCAAACACCAGAATATACCTTCTCAATATCTCATCCAACCCCATCTTGTACAAATGACCTGCAATTATCGAAACATCCGCAACATGAACTACTAACTCCTTCTTTTGTTGATTGGAATAAACTTCTAGAGTTGTTCCTGTTGCTAGGAATTGAATACTGTCAGCAAAATGATTGTTTGCGACACACATCGTAGAGAGTTATGCATTGAGCAATCCTTCCTCCAGACTACTTGGTTCCTCCCCTATTTTAATCCTTGATAGATGGTCTAAGCCTCCAATTTAGCCTTCTAGGCTTCACAATCACCTCAAATTCATACTCCTAGAACAATAGTAACCATCGACATATATTCCCCCAACACAGGCTTACTGAGCAGGTATTTCAATGCAGAGTAATCTTTATACATTTTGAAATGTCAACCTAACAAATAATGTCTAAACTTCTGCAGTGTGTAGACCATCACCAACACTTTGTGCTCTCTGGTGGAGTAATTCTTCTCCACTTTGGATAACTTTCTACTCACGAAAGCTATCAAATGATCGATATGTCCGTCACCTACCTATGTTAATATTACTCCTAGCGTAATATAAGAAGCATCAACATGCACATGAAACTCCTTTTTCCAGTCTAGAAACACCAAAATAGGAACTGTCACCATTTTCTCCTTCAAGACATCCAAGCTGTGTTGACAGTCTTCATCCCAACAAAACATAGCATCCTTCTTTAAAAATTTCTCCATCAGTGTGGTTTTCTAGACATACGCCTTGATAAACTTCATGTAGTACCCAGTGTGTCCCAATGTTGCATGTAACTTTTCACATTCCTAGGGGCTTCCAAATTCACAATTACATCGATCTTCATAGGGTCCACCATCAATCCTTGCTACTATTGGACATGGAATCCCCCCACAGTAGGTTTTCGGGCTCAAAGCCCAAGTTTTGGTGAAATATGTTGTAAAAGTCTGCGAATTGTAGGCACGGAGCGTGAAGTGTACAATTGAGTCATAGGGTTGTCCGCCCTAAACATTGTATTGTAAATTAGTGTAAAGTCGGCCTACCCATGGTCTGTAGACCATGGGATTGTATAAATAAGGCGAGGCTCTAAGTTGTAAAGATAGTTGATGGATAGAGAGAGTAGCGAAGGGATGGTTCAAGCTTAGAATAGAATTCTAAGTGTCTTGGGTTGTAGTAGTAGGAAGAGGCTCTACAGCTGAGTGCGCAGAGGCCTAGTAGAGTCTGTAGCTGAGTGCGAGGACCCCTACAGTTGAGTGTGCAGGGTAGAGTCGAGTCTGTAATTGGGACAAAACGCTATAAAGAGAAGTTTATCCTAATTTTGTGCATCTAGTCTTGAATCGTTATTCTGTTGTTATGCATTACTTTTACTCTGTTTATTTTCTGCATGCAGTTGAGTAGATGCCTGTATGGTTCAGAATACTTATATGTGAAAATAATCTAAGTAATCAGCTAAGATTTCATAATTAGGAAAGACTTTGGTAAATAACACAGATCGTGCTGCAAAGAAGACTATGCGAAGACAACATCACAGGCCATAAGGTGCCCACTGGTGCGAGTAGCACAATGAGCGTGATGGTTGGACCGTGTACCAATCCCTCCATATCAAACATCCTTGGCATGCAGAAACCTAGTTCTAGCACCCTCCCACACTATATCGGGTGATAGCTTAGTTTGTGCTCCGCGGACTGTTGCTGAAAGGGCCAGTAGTACTGAGATTTCCTTGGCT
>Ga0181464_1001606_pt1 | contig 11352 bp, 9 predicted proteins | sample InSIn2gowninarea_FD_119074 | JGI IMG/M metagenome (GOLD analysis project Ga0181464, IMG submission 119074) | Clean room microbial communities from NASA Spacecraft Assembly Facility at Jet Propulsion Laboratory, Pasadena, California, USA -... ...
TTAATTGTGGCTATTTTTGATGCAATTCCCGGAATTGGAGCAACTTTAGGGGTTAGCATAATTACTTTAATTGTGTTATCTCAAAATGTTTTTCTAGCAGCAAAAGTTTTAATTGCTTGCATTGTTTTACAACAAATTCAAGATAATTTAATTTCACCTAGAGTTATGCAAGGTTCTTTAAACTTAAACCCTGTAGTTGTATTTTTTGCTTTATTAGTAGGAGCAAAAATAGCTGGATTATTAGGAGTATTTATTTCTATTCCCATTGCCGGAGTTTTAGTAACTTTGTTTGAAATTGATGAAATGAAAGCAGAATCTTAATTGCCAAAATAATTTAATATAGATAAGTGGCGTAAATTTATCGATTATATGGCAGAACTGAGAGCAGAATTAGCAGAAAACTTAGACGAAGCAGAGTGGGAGTGGCTAATTCCTCACGTGAAGCGCGATAGCGTACTTGTAGTAGCAAAAGAATTAAACTTAGTAGATGTGGGAATTGCGATCGCCAGCGATAACTTAACATCCGTGCAACACTGGATTAGCGAACAACTAATCCAAAAACCTTCCGAAACTCAGTTAAGTAATTGGAATAACGATCTAAAAAAGCGCTTTAATAGCCTTATAGTCCAACCTTACGTTTTGATTCAAGAACCATAATCGCTATTTTGAGCCTTTAGCTAAGGTCGATCCGGTATGACCCGTCATAACCCATAACACTGCCCTAGCACCATCGCGTAGAGCTTTTTTGCGTGTCTCTGGGGCTTTTTTGCTTGGAACTATGACTGGCTGCAAATCAATACCCCGGCTACCTAAAATAATTTCGCCTGTAAGACGGGCGCGGCGCATATGGTAGTCGGAAGTAACTAAATATATTCTTTTAATCCCGCGAACTTGGAAGTCATCTACAAGGGTAGTGAAATTAGTTACCGTATCTTTTGCTTGATAATCTAAATGCAGGCGTTGGGGACTAATCCCAGCTTTGGCAAATACCCGCGTCACGTAGTTTTCATTAGTGCTACCAGAGGACACCCAAATCGGCAAATCTGGGTACTGAAGCGCTAGTTTAGCCGCTACTCTTTCTCGCTCTAGCTCAGAAGATGAACCACCCAACACTAAAACAGCTTGAGGCGTTTCTAAACTTCTAACTTGCTTGTAGCCCATCCATAGCAAAACTGGTAGAGCAAGGGTTAATAAAAACCGCCAAAACCTGCTCTTGAAGCCTCTTTTTTTACCTAATTTGCGATCGTGCCTGCTTTTTAACATAACCTCGCACTATAGCACGAAGATCGCGCATTAGCAGGCAATGAACGGGACTGGCGCGTCTCGAACGCGCGACCTAGCGCTTAGGAGGCGCTCGCTCTATCCAACTGAGCTACAGCCCCAATAAAGCACTCACTATTTTAGCATCCCCTAGCTGACAACGTAAATTTTAGCTAGATACCCACGAGCCATCCCAACCCCCGCCACCCGTTTCTAATCCACATAGCGAACTTTTTGCTTCTAGAATTAAGCTCGTTCCTCTATTTCGCTTTGTTAGCTTCAGACTTACTTCTCCGCGCATCGTGTCTTTACAAACAAACTGTAAGCCGTTTTCGGTGGGTGCGCGTAAAGGAGTACCTGGCAAATCTGTTGTTCCTATTAAACTAATTTCATAATCAAAATTAGTAGCTTGCATTTCCCACTTACCCCAGGGTTGAATATTCCAAGTAACTTTGGCATTCCAAGGGACAAACTCGTAAAATTTGCCTTGATAATGCACCCCTATCATGGCTACCGATTCCATCCACCACAATACGCCGCGTCTACCACCACCAGCCGTTAAAGCTAAATTAGTTTCACTATCAAAACTATTACAATTTAGCCAAAACCACTTTTGCGGAAAAGCACCGCCCCAATTTTTTTCGCTATAAGCTGGCGCGTTGGTAAATTCGTAGCGTTTACCATTCCACTCAATCCAACCTGTTGCCAAGCCGTGAGCCATCAAAATTTGCCATCCTGGTTCAAAAATTGGCAAAAATGAGATTAAACCCGCCGTTGATTGCTGCGAGGCGTTAGCATTTCCCCAGCCATAAATAGGCTCAATTTTATACTGCCAACGACAAGTATTATTACTACCTGGATCTTTAATTGCGCCTTGATTCCAAGTAGCTGAAGCTTGATAACCTTCTTGTACGTGACGGTCAAATTCTGGAGGTAACAACCACAGTGGTTGAGTAAATAAATCAGTTTTACCCCAATGACCCAATTCTAGGCGATCGCCCTTAGCAAAAAAACGCTCAACATCGGGAAAAGTTCGCCATATATACTCATCATTAATCCCTAAAACCTGCGCCGCGCCGCCACTATGAGGTTTACCACCTGTGGGATCTTCGATAGAGTACATGAAAGCAAAAGTTTGGTTAATTTCTGGCAAAGTAACGCGATAATACCAACCTTCAAAAAAGCGACGGGAGCTTTTATCCCATTGATAGCCACTATGAGGAGTTTGTTGGAGCAATTTGTTGGGAATACTAAACATGAAGACTTAATTAGCTGCTCTTTTTAGTATGAGCGATCGCCCTTAGATCCGACTCAGTTAGTTAAGCCAAAAACTTTGGCAAATCCACCCAATACCGCCAAAATTAACCCAATAATCACGCCTCGGTTAATAAATTCTTGAGTGTCAAGTCTTTTAGTTATTCCTTCAACTTTCTCCGCTAATACGCCAACTTTTACCTGTAAATCGGTTATGTCTTCGCCAATTTTGTCAATTTTGCCCTCTAACTTATCAAATCTGCCTTCAAGTCTGGTGAGGATTTCTTTTAGGTCGTACTCGATATTAGTCATTTTTCCCCTAGATGCGATCGCTACCCAATAACTTTTTTCTACGTTGGCTTGCTCCTAACTTGCTTATCTACTACAGTAGCAACGTTTAGATGCTGAAGTGCGATCGCCAATTTTTATATAAAAATTTACGTTTACTTGGCAATTTTTCGGTTATCAATGAGACATTCCTTAAGTAGTAATCTAACTATCTCTATATGGATGCTTCACGCTGCACAATCATGATTGATAAGTCTCCTCAAGACTACCAAGCTTTTCGGATTAGTCCCGGCGACACTAATAAGTTAGCGATCGTTTTTGATAGTGCTACGGCTAATGTTTCTTTAACTGTTTGTGTAGAAATCTTTGATGTCGGTGGTAAAACTCCGCCAAATCAACATCAACGTGCTGTAGAAATGTTTTTTATTTTAAAAGGTGAAGGTAAAGCAAGTTGCGATGGTAAAACTGTAGCAATGAAAGCTGGTGACAGTCTTTTAGTTCCGCCTACAGGAACTCATGTAATTGAAAATACTGGAAATACTCGCTTATATGCTTTATGTATCATGATTCCCAATGAAGATTTTACCGAACTTATCCGTAGTGGAACGCCTGTAGATTTAGATGCGGAAGACATGGCAGTATTACGGCACAATGCTCAATTAATTCCGGCTTGAAGTATGATATCGGTATTTTTATGAATATTAAAACTAAAGAATTTAATGTGTCAGAAGCAGAATTTCGTCATATTAATAGGATTGTTTATTACAGACAAATGAAAACAGTAATAATTCTATTCGCAATTATTACTGCAATAGTTGTAATTCAAGCTACATTTACTCCTCAAGCTGCTGATATCATTTTTGCTATACAGTTTGTGTTTATACTTAGCTGTCTTTCAACCCTTCCTTATATCGTAGATTCAGCAAAGGCGCAAGGCAATATTCACTTCCAAAATAGAACTTGTGAAATTAATGATAACTATCTCAGCGTAACTCTTAAAGACGGTAGTTCAAGTAAAACACACTTTAATAACTATATAAAAGCTACTAGAGAATTTGACTGGTACTTCGTGTACCTAACAAATGCAAAATTTGAATATTTACCAATTAGAGCATTTAATTCAGAGGATGATATAAATGAGTTTGAGGCAGCGTTGAAACATAAGAAATTAATGGATTAAATGTAAAAAAGCAGAAACGCCTACCCTACGCTCCTGCTTTTATCTTGGTGAAAATTTTATTATCTAACTAATAATTAATATTTAGTAGTTGTAGTCCGATTTACTGTACTTGGATCGTCGTAAGCTACAGTTTTTGGCTTGCGGAATAAATTTGCTAGACCAATTAAACCTAAAAGTCCTAACCAACCCCAGTTATTGTTGTCGTCTTTAGTCTCTTGAAGCGGGGTAGTGTCAAAGGTAGGAGCGTTTGATTCTGGGCTAGTTTGAGTCGTAGGAGCGGTAGAATCAGTTTGAGCCGAAACAGGTAAAGACAAGGGCATTAGGGCTAAACTTGCAGCTATAACACCAGCACCAGCGATTTTTGACAATTTAGAATTCATGATAGTTCCTCTTTATGCTTAATACTTTGGCTGCTTGTGAGTTAATTATTTTCTACAAAAATTACAGTCTAATTAGCAAACAACTTTCCACATAAATCTATCTAGGTTTTTAGTAAATAGAATCAACCTTTAGAATAAACTTTATTTACGTTTAAGTCTTCCTATAGAAATAGGATAGTTTTGAAACGATTTCCCAGCAACCAGTTTAATCTTTTTGAATTGAGGAAAATAAGCTATAAAAATAGGAGGTGCAAAAGCTCCCCCTATAAATAAAAAAGTTATTTGCGATCGCACAACTTTAAATAAAATCAGGCGATCGCAATAATTTACTGCACAGAAAGCAATTCTTTATCTGCTACAGCATTGGGATCGGCTTCCGGTGTATCCGCTTCCGATGGTGGTACTACTTGCCAAAACTGAGGTAGATATTGCGACCAATTAGCTAGTATTTGCTTGGCTTTTGGCGATCCGGTACGTTCTACATGAGTTTGAATTAGTTGCTGTAATTGTCCTTCACCCACTGTTGAAGCATTTACCCGTTGCAACTTGACAATTTCTGGGTTGACTAATTGGGGAAAATTGCCATCTTCATCTAAAAAGTATGCCAAACCGCCAGTCATTCCAGCACCGACATTGCGCCCAACTTTACCAAGTACAACAATTACACCGCCAGTCATATATTCACAACAGTGATCGCCAGCGCCTTCAATTACCGCCGTACCTTTAGAGTTGCGGACAGCAAAACGTTCGCCAGCTAAACCATTAGCAAATAAGAATCCACCCGTGGCGCCGTACAAGCAAGTATTACCAACAATTACGTTGTGTTCGGGTGCGTAGGTTGCACCCTTTGGCGGCGCAATAATAATTTCGCCTCCGTGCATTCCTTTACCTACATAATCATTAGCTTCGCCTTGCAGTTTTAAAGTCATGTTTGGCAAGTTAAAAGCGCCAAAACTTTGACCCACACTACCTGTAAAGTTAAGCTCGATTTGTCCGCTAAAGCCACTATTACCGTACTCTGAAGCAATTTTCCCAGCGATTCTCGCGCCAACAGTTCGGTCTGTGTTGACTATTTCGTAAGTCTTGCTGACGTTACCAGCATTGCTAATAGCTGCTTGAATTTCTCTATCAGCTAAAATTTGGTCATCTAACACTACACCGTTGCTGTGGACTGTTTCGTGATTTAACCAAGTGCGATCGCTTCTTGTATCGGGTAACACCGTCAAGCAATCGAGGTTAAAGTCTTCAGTTTTGGTGAGTTTTGCGCCATCTTTAACTTTGAGTAAATCCGCCCGTCCAATTACGTCTACCAAAGAGCGGTAGCCTAGTCTAGCCAGTAAGCTGCGGACTTCTTCGGCGACAAAGTAAAAGAAATTAACTACGTGTTCTGGCATTCCTGGGAAACGCAAACGCAAATTTTCTTGTTGACTTGTAACCCCCACCGGGCAGTTATTTGTATGGCATATCCGTGCCATAATGCAGCCTTCGGCGATCATAGCAATAGAGCCAAACCCATATTCCTCACCGCCCATCAATGCGCCCATAATCACGTCCCAGCCGCTTTTAAAGCCACCATCAACGCGCAGAGTAACGCGATCGCGCAATTTATTTTCCATCAATACCCGATGCACTTCTGTTAACCCTAGTTCCCAAGGACTACCAGCGTGTTTAATCGAACTTAGCGGCGATGCGCCCGTACCGCCATCGTGACCGGAAACTTGAATAATATCGGCGTTAGCTTTAGCTACTCCCGCCGCTACCGTCCCAATACCAATTTCGGCAACTAATTTTACTGATACTTGCGCTTGGGGGTTAATTTGATGCAAGTCAAAAATTAACTGCGCCAAATCTTCAATAGAGTAAATATCGTGATGGGGTGGGGGTGAAATGAGGGTTACACCGGGCTTAGTGCGGCGCAACATGGCAATGTAAGGACTAACTTTTTTACCTGGCAATTGTCCGCCTTCCCCTGGCTTTGCACCTTGAGAAATTTTAATCTCAATTTGCCTAGCATTCATGAGGTATTCTGGCGTTACTCCAAAGCGTCCCGCCGCTACTTGCTTAATTGAACTTGAGGCGGTGTCGCCATTTTTTAAGCCTTTTAAGTGGGGTAATAATTCTGATGTACCCTCTGCCGTTACATCGTCCAAAATCTTGTAACGTACCGGATCTTCACCACCTTCACCCGAATTAGATTTACCACCAATGCGGTTCATAGCGATCGCTAGGGTTTCGTGAGCTTCCCGCGATAGCGCTCCTAGTGACATCCCACCCGTACAGAAGCGCTTAAAGATTTCGGTTACAGGCTCTACTTCTTCTAAAGGTATAGGAGTGCGATCGCTCTTTAAGTCCAGCAAGTCACGCAACGCCGTAACTGGCTTACCTTCTAGATGTTTTTGGTAAGTTTCGTAATGGTCGTACTGCTGAGTTTTGACTGCTTTATGCAACGCCTTGGTCAATTCCGGGCTATTGGCATGATATTCGCCGCCTTGACGGTACTGCACAAAGCCTAGATTTTCTAGCTTTTTAATTGTCAATTCTGGGAAAGCTTTTTGATGGAAAGATAGAACTTCTTGAGCAAGCTCGCGAACACTCAAGCCACCCAACCTTGAAGTTGTGCCATAAAAGCCCAGTTTCAGCAAGTCTTGACCAATGCCAATTGCCTCAAATATCTGCGCGCCTTGGTAACTTGTTAGTAGCGAAATCCCCATCTTAGACAAGATTTTGAGTATGCCACCTTCTACAGCTTTGCGGTAGTTGGCAAGCGCCGTATCTAGGCTAATAGCGGGTATTTTCTTCCGCTCCATAAACTGCTGAGTTTTGGGGTCAGACCACCAACTTCTGACGCTATCTAAGGCTAAATAAGGACAAACTGCACTTGCACCATAACCAATCAAACAAGCAAAGTGGTGGGTACTCCAACACTGCGCGGTATTGACTATTAAAGAAGCTTTCATCCGCAATCCTTCACGGATTAGGTGATGGTGTACTGCTCCTACTGCTAGTAATGGTGGAATGTAAGTATCTTCTGTGTTTAATGTTGCTTTATCGCTGAGAACCAGGATTTTTGCCCCAGCTTTCACCGCTTCCACCGCTTGCTGACATAGGGATTTTACCGCCGCTTCTAGACCGTTAGGGCCAGCAGAAATTGCAAACAGCGTTGATAACTGGGTTGTTTTAAATTGCGAAGCTTTAATTTCTTCTAGTTCGCTTTCCAGCAAAATAGGCGTGTCTAGTTTCAGCCTCTTAGCGTATTCCGCTTTGGGTTCTAATAAATTTCCTCTTTCCCCTAGTTCTATATTTAGCGACATTACTAAGCTTTCGCGCAAGGGGTCAATGGCGGGATTAGTTACTTGAGCAAAACGCTGTTTAAAGTAGTCGTACAACAAATGCGGCTTTTCAGATAGCACCGCTAAGGGTATATCGTCACCCATACAAAAAGTTGGCTCTTTGCCATCACTTGCCATAGGTTGAATCACCATTTCTACATCTTCAGTCGTGTAGCCAAAGGCGATTTGATGGCGGAGCAAAGTTTGTCTTTCGGCGGTGGGGTTGGGTTCTGGTAAAGTCTCAGTATCTAGCGGTTGCAGGCTTTGCGAACCATTTTCAGCTTTTATATGTTTAATGGCAAGTTCTACACGGTGTTGTTTGAGCCATTCACCATAAGGATGCTGCGCTGCAACTCGCTGTTTGATTTCCCAATTTTTTAAAACTTCATGAGTTTCTAAGTCTACGGCGATCGTTTGTCCTGGCCCTAGTCGCCCTTTTTCAACAATATCAGCTTCGGGAAAGTCTACAACCCCTGCTTCGGAGGCAACAACAATGTAGCCATCTTTGGTTATCGTGTAACGTGCAGGTCTTAAACCGTTGCGGTCTAAAGTTGCACCTACTTTTTTACCATCGCTAAATACTAACAGTGCCGGACCATCCCAAGGTTCTTGAATGCCGCTATAGTATTCATAAAAATCGGTAATTTCTGGATATTTATCTAAGTCTGGCTGATTTTTATAAGCTTCTGGAACCATAATCATTAATGCTTCCAAAGGGCTGCGCTCCGACCTTACCAGTAACTCTAGTACGTTGTCTAAAGTTGCCGAATCGCTGTTATGAATATTGACGGTGGGCTTTAATTTATCTAAGCGGTTTTTCCAAGCTGGATGATCTAAATCGGCTTCTTTCGCCATCATCCAGTTAATATTGCCTAAAAGCGTATTAATTTCGCCATTGTGTCCCAATAATCGCATCGGCTGCGCCAATGGCCACTTGGGCATCGTATTTGTACTAAAACGCCGATGATATATGGCAAAACTACTTTGATATATTGGGTTTTTTAAGTCTGGGTAAAAATCTCCTAGTACCGCCGATCGCACCATACCTTTGTATACTATGGTACGGCTAGAAAACGAGCAGAAATAACAAGCATCCGCCTCTTGTAAATTCAGACTTGCTAAAGCTTTAACAATCCGGCGACGAACTATATATAGTTGACGCTCAAGTTCGTCACTAATGAGCTTAGACTCGACAATTAGTTGCTCAATTTGGGGCTGATTTTCCTTTGCTTGAATGCCTAAAGTTTGTGGTTGTACGGGAACTACTCGCCAACCTAGTAATTTTATATCTTCTTCTTTTAAGATCTGCTCGGCAACTTGCTTGACTTGGTTTACTACCTCTAAATTTTGGGGTATAAACATCATCCCTACAGCCAAATTTTCTTTTGATGGCATGGGGATATTTTGCAAGGTAAACCACTGTTGCAACAATTCCCAAGGAATTGCGGTCATAAGTCCCGCACCATCACCAGAATCTTTGTCTGCACTACAACCGCCGCGATGTTCCAAGCAAGTTAAAGCATTTAAAGCTTTTTCGATAATTTCATGATTTGCTTTATTTTCGCAATTAGCAACTAACCCTACACCACAAGCATCCCTTTCCTCTACCAACCATCGGGGTTCCATATATGTCAAAGACTCGATATTATTTACGTTTTGATTATTTGTAAGTAAGTTTTGCTGGCGTTCCATAGGCTAGTCCTAGCTTATTTATTTAATTAAGGATAGGTGAAAGTTATTGCAAGTATTGCAGTTAAGTTTGCTAAAAAATATTAGCGTTTTTACAGCAAGCGATCGCGCGCTATCGCTAGTATTTGCCTGAAAGTAGGGTTTTTAAGTAATTTTTCACTAACTCGCACTTATTCTTGAGTCAATACATTTTTTTGAATGCAATCAAAAAAAATCGCGAACCTACCAGTATTTACTACCCCAACACCTTTATTTTACAATTTCTTAGCCCAGTAATTAGCTTGGGAGCAGAAGACTTCATCGGGTTAATTTACCGTTTTTTGAGCTAGTCCGATTTAATCTCTTAATTACTAAGCAAGACTTGAAAGCGTTGATGAGTGCTAATTGAGGCATCAAGCTAATCTATATTATGACGTTAAAGCTTTAAATATAAGTCATTAATTTTTAATATTTATCGCCTACTATCCCTCAACTTGTCTAACTCATGGTAAAAGGTTCAATCTATAACTTATTGGTTCGTCTGGTTTCTTTACAAGTAAAAATCCTCTCAATACTGCTACCAACGACTTTAGGGCTACTACTTACGGAAGAAGGGCGATCGCAAACGCTGCCGCTACTGGCTCAAACTAACAAAGAAATTTTACTCAATAACCGCCCTTTAGCGATCGCTTGGAGTCAATGGCAACAAGGGGGCAAAACCCACATAGGCATTAGCGATACAGGTTTGGCGCAAATTCTTGGTGTCGATTTACTTAATACTAACGATCCCACTAAGCAACCGATTCAATGGTTTAATGAACCAAAAACTAATCCAATTGTCTTAGCAACTAAGCTTAAAGGCGGTTATCGGTACTTGGATATAACTAATTTTACTCCCCCTGGTTGGCAATTTGCGGTAAAAAATAATGCTTTAGTAATTACCTCTCCCACCGTTAAAGTACAGGACATTCGGCTAGGGAAACAGCCTTTTGGCGATCGCATTGTTGTAGACTTGGATCGTCCTACGTCTTGGCAAGTTAATCAGCAACCAACGCCACCAAAGCCAAAAACTCTAACTGGTGAAATTGTCGGTATTATTAAGGCGCAGATAGCTAAACAACAATGGCTGATAACAATCGATGGCATTGCCAACCCCACCCTCGCCGATACTGTTAATTCTTCCCAATCTCAAATAGAAACTACACCAGCTTTAACTAATATCCGCCTCAATCTCCCGGTGGGGCTATCTCCGCGCGTTACTACTTTAACTAACCCTAGTCGCTTAGTAGTTGATATTCGCCCCGATGCAACGGTAGAGCGAAATATTCTGTGGGCGGATGGTTTGCGCTGGCGACAGCAGTATCTAAGTTTAGGTGAAGATCGTTTTTCGGTGGTGTGGGTAGAAGTTAACCCAGCTAAAAACATTAAAATGCTGCCAATTTGGAGTGAAGCTACAACCCTTATAGGGACTGCTCCTTTAATTAAAACTGCCGAGCGTTATAGTGCAGTTGCGGCAATTAATAGTGGCTTTTTTAATCGTAAAAATAAGTTGCCTTTAGGGGCAATTCGTCGCGATGGTAACTGGATATCTAGCCCAATTCTTAATCGCGGGGCAATCGCCTGGAATAATCAGGGCAAAATAAAAATTGGTCGTCTTAGTGTCCAAGAAGCTGTAATTACCAATACTGAACGAATACCAATTACAACTTTTAATAGCGGCTACGTCCAAACAGGTGTTGCGCGTTATTCTGCTTCTTGGGGTGCTAACTACAGCCCTCTTACCGATAACGAAACTATTGTCACCGTCCAAAACAACGCAGTTACAACGCAACTTCCCGGCGGTATAGCCGGAAAAGCAACTTTTCCCATTCCTACTAACGGTTACTTGCTAGTAGTACGCGGTAATTGAAGGCGCTGGCGATCACTGTTGTGAATATATGACTGGCGGTGTAATTGTTGTACTTGGTAAAGTTGGGCGCAATGTCGGTGCTGG
>Ga0181464_1001192_pt2 | contig 11348 bp, 8 predicted proteins | sample InSIn2gowninarea_FD_119074 | JGI IMG/M metagenome (GOLD analysis project Ga0181464, IMG submission 119074) | Clean room microbial communities from NASA Spacecraft Assembly Facility at Jet Propulsion Laboratory, Pasadena, California, USA -... ...
ATATAGATTTTTTTTTGGTCTCAAAATTTGTGTGAATGCCTATTATTTGTTATTTACTATGAATGTTGTTTTGTAAGTGTTTTATAAGTTTTTATTTTTACTTTGTTTGATAATATGGACTCATGATTTTGGAATTAATGCATGAATCTAATAATGAATTTTAACGTAAAACTTATGATAAGAAAAATGAACCTAATATGCACACTTTACTCATGAAAATAGAACAAATAATCATAATAACACATTCATGCAATATTATCAGTAATGACACCAAACAACCTAACCTAATCGAACTAGGTTCTAAAGTACCAAATGGATCAAAATGAAGAAGTACAATTTTTTTCTAGTATACGATATGCAACCTCATCTAAGATTGATCCCTTAAGCTCTAAAATGTTCCTAGAAGCTAGAAATACTATCCTTGAAGATATTTTCCCAGGAAATGCACATCGTTGGTAGTGTGAAATAGGCCTTGCACATTACTAGCGATGTATTCATAATTGGTTTAGAATGGGGAACAAAAGGAAAATACAAGAACATACAAAAATAGAACAAAAAATGCACTGTACATATGCAAACAACTACTTAAAATGCATGAAAACATAAAAATATCTTACCTAACTAATATACACTATATGCAAAGATGAGGAAACTTAAGTAATTACTTTGCATACCTAGGGATATTTTTCTACCCAAATACACTTTGCAGAGGCAAAGATAAAAATAGGTACCTTTTCCACACCGTTGGCACCATGCAAACAGTGTTGGACACTGCTAGCGATGTTCATTTTGAATCTATTTCCAATTCCTTTGCGAGGAGCATGCCTATATCCATGATTATTATCAAAATAATGATATAATTCATTGGAAACACTCACCATGTCCATACAACCTCTTGGTTGTGAAGAAGGTAGAGTATTAGTGAACACCCCTAGTTATTCATTATTAAGATATACAAGTCTTTCTTACTCAATTGGGCTAGCATCCATCTTGATAGCTCCATTGTCAATGAAATCTTGTATAATATGCTTGAGAGACCTAAAATTTCATGTTAGATGTCCAAGTACCCTATGATAATTACAAAATTCTTCATAGTGAAAATACTTAGGTATACCATTAGGGAACTTGGGCTCAACAACAGGAGGCAACTCGATAAGTTCTTCATCCAATAAAACATTAAGAACATTATCAACAGTATTAGTCAAAGGAGTAAATTGTTGCCTAGGTTTAGGGCTAGTTTTACATTTATGAGTAACATTGTTTGCTTCAATCTTATTGGTATATTTAGGGATTGATTTCTTACAATGAGTGTTTTCATTATTCTTCTTAGCATACAATTTTTTGATACATGGCTCTTTCTTGATAACTATGTCTATCATATCTCCTAGTGACATATCATGGTTAGAGATGATGAATAGTTTATATATAGGCAAGAGACCATTTGCAAAAGCATATTTCAGATCTTGTTTAGGCATAGTGATTCTATTAGGGATTTGTTTCCATACTTTTACAAAGTCCTTGACATATTGATTAGGCAATTGCTTAATTTTACACAAATCCTTAAAATAGACTTTCTTAGCAATATTATACCTAAATTTTTGCAGGAATAAATGAATCAAATATTCATACCTATCAATGTTATTTTTAGGAAGTTGAAAATACCATTTGAGTGCATCATCTTTTAAACTATGAGAGAATAATTTTGCTAACAAGTCTCTATCATGCATATATTCAATAGCTTCTTCTTGGAACTTCCTAACATATATCTTAGGATCTTGCATACCATCAAATTTAGTAAACTTGACACTCTTTTTCCCAGGAATGATCTTAGCAAGGATTCTATCAGTTAGAGGCTTCTTGAGATAAGATAAGAAATCATTTTCATCAACTAAGGTATTTTGAGGTACTAAATTGTTAACATTGGCTGAGTTAATCCTTGGAGATGGTGGTGGGGTATGAGGTGAACTAAGAGATGGGCTAATTTGATGTGGATCTTGTGTATTTTTAAGTTTAGCCTCCTTCAAAGAAATGAATGGACCTATATGATTAACCCTCTCATGCTCTAATTTATCTAGTATTTTAGCTAGTACTTCTAACTATTTTTATGGTGGTTCTTTGTACCAACTAGTAGTATCTTGAATTTCAAGAAGGATACTAGTTTTGATGTGATGTTCCTCTAATTTCCAATTGGGTTGTAACTTATAATCTTCATTAATCATTATATTGAGCTGTTGATTGATAAAATATTTAGGATCTTCATCTTGTACAATATTCTTATCTTTAGAATTCGTACCTTTTTTAAAGTGATTAGGATTAAGGATGAGGTGGCTGTAATCTTCATCATATTCATATTCAACATCACATGTGGCATTGTCCTCATCATGATTTTTGTTAAAGGGTTATGCTCCCTCTTCATTTATCTCAAGATTTAGGCCTACATCATCTTTTTCCACATTGTTAGCATCGTGGTCATAGTCTGGCACATCGCTAGCATCATCCTCTTTATGGTTAAACACCTTCCATTTCTATGTTCCTGTAATTTCATAAGAAAATAGGCTATCATTTGATGCTACAACAATAGAATGCTCTTCGATTAAATCATAGTTAAAATATTAATCACTGGAGGAGCATTATTTGTAAGATAATATTCCAATTTTTGCCTATCAGATAACATTTCCTAAATAGACTTAGCATAGCAAGGGATTCTATCCAACTCTAGAATTTCATCCTCACTTTCAAAAGAGTCAGAAGGAGTTGGCATGGTCTCAAACTTAGAATGATCAATGGTAGCATATCTCTTAGGAGTTTCACCAATAATATCCATTTTCTTGCTAGAATGTGAAAATTCAGTGTCACTATGAACATCAGGAAGGGGTTCTTGGATAGATAAGTCAAGATTATACTGCACACTTCTCCTAAGCTCACTAAAGTTGAATTTCATCCTAGATATTTTAGGTTTTTCTATATCAAGGTTAATTTTTGGGATATAGGCAGAACAAACCTTAGCTTTATCATTCTCTTTGGTTACTATTCAAAGAGCTTTATCTAAAGGAATGAATAGTAAGGAAAATGGATTCAAGATTTCTCAAAAGAAATTACCCTAGATGAAGACCTAGGTGTGTAATAATATCAGGTTTGCCAAAATTTAGACCAAAAATAATGCATTTAATTATTTATAGGGGTTAATTAATGCACTATCAGTCTACTTTGTTTTATTGACATATATATGAACTATGATAATGACGTTGAAATGACATACATGTTCATTTTATCCCAATTACATGTTCAATAAATCAATGACATCATAAATAACAAATAAACATGCATTAATACATTAACACATCATTAGCAACCTAAATGAGGCACATTTTTTATGGCATGGAATAAGTAAAATTGGAAGAGTGACAAGAAATGTAGGATGCTCGAATGATCAAATAATCATATAATAAATATGCAATAAGAAATTATGTTCACTTAATTACAGATTTGATATTCGTAAGGATCTCCCTTAGGGCATACTCATCATTCTCATTCATTTATCTTTGTCCTTATCATGGATTCTATAATGTCCTGTAGCCTAGTTTTGATCTTCAATTGATAGAATCTCATCTTGGATCCTATGGATACCTCTAGATACCCCTCTTTGGTTTTTCTTGATGTCTTTATATAGAAACACCTCTATCATAATATTTGACCCAAAGGTCATGATATAATGGTCCATTACATGAAATGCATTGCTTTGGGTATTTTTAACACCTTTTTACATAATACATCATTGAGGCTCTAAAATGCATTATTTAATAAATAATAATTCATTCTCAGGCATATACAAGGATGATAGATGACCAGTATAAATAATTAATCAATTAGCTTATACGGTTTTGAGAGTATCATGAGGGGAAGAAAGGTGCCTTACTTCATAATTCTTTTAAGAGCAAGATGAAGAGATTCATCCAAGTACAACTGTTTATGGAAACATGCATTGACATCATTGTGTATACAAATAAAACATCATGAGGTATTCCCACTTAGGTTGATACAGGTGTTCTATGAGATGAAGCAAGATCATTGTTATGCATGGAAAACTTATATCATTTCCCATATCTACCATGACCTACATAATGTTATAATGGTGTTGAAGAGTGGTAAGAGGGTGGCACACTCATTTATGCTACAATGTTGGGTATATGAGCACACTATGGTGGTGAAACCTAGGAAGATTCTTATACATGGCATACATCCCTATCATCCATCATGGTATTGATGGGCCAAGCATGGGAGGATTACATGGGTCCACAAGATTGTGGAAGTCTATAAGAAAGTGATGGATGGCTTGATGGGTGGTAAGTAGTTTTGTTAACTTATGAGTTTGATAATACATACTAACTCATGAATTTGGATTTTACAGGTGATGTGATCTATAGACCCTATACAACCACACCTTATTGGCCAAATGAACCATGGGGATGATGAAATTAACCCTTTCTGAATTAATATCTAGTTTATCAAGATCTCAAGAAGGCACTTACAACATCAACACAATAGCATAATAACACAAGCCCATATCATAAATAACATAAGATATAAAGTGGTCCATCCCTCCTTGGGAGTACATACACTAACTAGGATCTTATTCTCAAATACCTCTCTTATAGAATCTCTTCTCTCTCTCCAAACCCTAAACCTATAACAAAGCTTGCTTCCAAGTTGTACAATATGAGAGGGGGGGACCTCTCTATTTATAATAAGAAACCCACTCTTTAATCTCTCTTTAACCCTAACATAAGGTTAAAGATATTTCTATATTTAATCCCCTTTCTATATTTAATCATTTTCATATTTTTATTCCGTTAATGATTTAAGGTATCTAAAGATACTTTAAGCATTAAGTAAATTTACATTAAAGAGAAATATTACATTACAAATTCTAACACTCCCCCTTAATGTAATATTGGGGTAGAGCATAGAGAAAAGAAGAAAGAGAGAGTTCTTATCTATAGAGATACAAGTGGACATGAGAACTTTTATATATTTGAGAAATAAGCAAGATCTTAGTTTGAGACTCACTATAATACCACTTGAAAAAATGATTTACCATACAATTATTAACCACAACTAGTTTCACAGTAAGTATAGTTGATCAATCACTAAGTTAACATGTGAGCCTCCATGATCTTTCCCACCCAAAGTAAGTAAGTTTCATTCTCAAGATGAAACCTAGAAGCTATAAGCAACTCATAAACAAGATTCGTTAGATGCATCATCTAGACATTCATTTCAATCACAAGATAAATGAACAAAGTAATGCCATCCATAAACTGATAAATGATACATTGTAAGTCATCATGAAGATGTCAATCCAATATTCATAGTCATTTGTTGTATATCATAAACATGTGTTGATGAAAAATAAAAAAGAAGCATATGTGCATATGAATTATTCACATATGGATAACCAAACAGTGCCAAAAAACATATACTAATTTCTCACATAGTGATACCAAAAACCAAAATGTACCATGAGTTCCTCACATAGAGCAAACAAACCATGAAGGTGTACATTTAAGATCAACACTATAAAACAAAATATCCTCCTAGGGATGAATTTTTCATCACAAACATGAATTCAACATGGGAATTCAAACTTCATTTACCCTTGAGGACAACTTCACTAACCATAATAAAGTTGCAAAGTGTGCATAACAAAGTTTTAAAGTAGTCTAATGAATAAATCAGGAGAGTCAAAGTTAGATGAAGATATGTTATCACATAAAAATTGATTTATGCATTCTAATTAATACATTAAATAAACAATTGCTTACATCAATACATATCTAGAATGTTTAATGCAATAATATCCATGTTGTCTTAAATAATAAAATAATATCAATGCTTACTTTGAATATGGCTATAATATCAATGATTGTCTTGAACATCATTATATGTTGTGGGCTAACCTTGTTTATGTAGGTACATATCGACCCATGGGTTGCATATTATTATCTATATAAATAGGGATCTAATATGAAGTCCACATCAAGGAGATACATGTTCACATATCTTGTCTTGATTATGGCAATCCTCTAAGGTATCTCTTGATACTGCCATTCAAGGCTGTGGTTTGTGTACTTCCTTTCGTGAGCTATTCTGACATTAACGATAAATTTTGACATCAAACTGAGATCTGAGATGATTACATGAAAGTATTGAGCTTCGTTTGAAGGTTAAAAACTATCAAATTAGGATTGCCAATGCTCTTCTCTTGGGTAACACCATTGAAATGAACCACCCACAGTCCTCTTTTTGCATCTTCATAGGTCACAGCTCTATAGTGTGTCACCTTCATTCTCGCTCTTCAGTGTCAAGTATGTTTCAAGAGGTAAGTATACAAAATATAGTCTTGTTTGGTACAATCATTGGTTATCTTCTTCTTTGCTATTTTTCTTGTATTATAAAGTGCTATCTGTAGCTCTAAGCAAATATATTGGGTTTGTAGGTATATGTTCAATTATTTAGCTGCATGCTCAAAAATATTTGTAAACAAGAGAGCTATAATTGTTCCATCAGAACTTTCTCCCTGATATAATATGCTTGAATTTGTGATGCACTATAATTCATTACTATGATGTCAAGCCATTACTTATAGTCACCAAAAAATAATGTATAAGCAAGGTATATAGACAAAAAACAAAGTTCCCGATAACTTTATTAAGAAGGAAGAAGTTACAATGGATCCAACAAGAATTCAACCTTTACTCCTTTTTGAGGGCAACTTCACCAACCCAATAGAATCCCTAAGCTTGGAGAACTAGGCTTCAGGAAGGGGCTTGATGAACAAATCAATAGAGTTTAGGACTAAAGTAAAATACTGCAAGTGTAGAAGACCATCTAGAACCTTCTCTCTGATGAAGTGGGCTTGGATTTCTATGTGCTTTATTCTCTGATGGAAAATAGGATTCTTTTCCAAAGCAATAACTAACTGAATATCTAAAGAAATTTGACATGAAAAAAGTTGCTCATACCCAATTTCTTTTAGAAGATACCTCAACCAAATGGTTTCTTAGGCTGCAACTGACATTGCATGATATTCAACTTCTATGGTGGAGAGAGAAATAATAGGTTGCTTCTTGGAAGCTAAAGAGATAGCACCTAAACTAATGCTAAACACATAAGCACAGGTTGATGTTCTATCATCTTTATCTCCCCTATAGTCAAAATATGAGAATCCTAAGAGAACAAATGAGAAAAACTTGTCATACTTGAGAGCAAGATCCTTAGTACCCACAACATACCTCAAAATTTGCTTAACTGCATTGAGGTGCTCAACATATGGCTTTTACATAAATCCAGCCATCAAATTCATGGCAAAGGAAATATCTGGCTTAGAGATAGTCAAATAAAGAATACTACCAATTAGTTGCATGTAAGTCGTAGCACCTGCCAACTAAGAGATAAAGTTATTCCAGGAGTGACTGGGATTGCAACAGGTTTGCATTCTTCCATTCTAAAAAATTTCAGGATATCTGAGATATACTTGGATTGACTAAGATAAGTACAATCCTTGTATTGGTATACTTGCATACCAAGGTAGTAGTGCAATAGACCAAGGTCTATCATTTCAAAAGTTGCCTTAAGTTTGGATATGCAGTCTTGTATGAGGACTATATTATTCCCTATAATCAATATATCATTTGCATAGAGAAGAATCAAGATCAAGTCTTGTCCTTGGTTGAGCACATAAAGATCTATGTCAGAGAAGCATTTAGAAAACCCAATGTCCTCAAAGAATTCTGAAATCTTTTTGTACCAGGCCCTAGGTGCTTGCTTAAGTCCATACAAAGACTTCTTTAACTTGCAAAGAAAAGATTCTTTTCCTTGCACAATAAACCCTTCTGGTTGGATCATGTAGATTTCCATATCTAAGTCACCATTGAGAAAATATCTCTTGACATTAAGTTGGAAAACTTTTTATCCTTGAGCTGCTAAAAGAGCAAGGATTACCCTAACAGTAGGCATCTTTTCCACTAGATAAAAGGTTTCCTCATAATGAACTTTGTATTTTTGATCAAAACCCTTAGCTACTAACCTTACTTTGTATTTATCCAACTAAATTATATTTGAACTTGTAAATTCATTTATTACCAATCACATTTCAATCATTGGGATAAGGAACCAAATCCTAAGTTTGATTCTTCATTAAAGCCTCATACTCCATATTCATTGCATTCATCCAACACTCATGCTTTGAAGCTTCCTTGAAGGATGAGAGCTCATTCTTACTATCAATTTTGGCAAATATGGATTTATTAATAGTTATATTATGTTGGAGAGTTTTGTTCCTTAGGTGAAATATCCACTCTGACATCTATCCAATTAGGTGCAATAGAAGAATCAGGAGCTAGAGGAATTGAAGGTGTGCTTAGAGACATTGAAGCAAAGTGTAGAGACATTGAAAAAAATCCACTAGTATTTCCAGGATCAAAACCTCCTACGGATGATGGATCATGTTTTGGAGTAAAAAAATAAGATAGAGGACCTCTTGGATGAGAAAGGGCACTTACAGGTACAACTAGTGGTATTGAAGGAGAAATATGGCCCAAATAGACCAAGTCTTAAAAGGAAAACCTCTAATTCCAAGAGTTTTAGGAGTGCTAGAAGTTATTATGGTACCATTAGCGGTGTTAGCATAGGAAATTGATTTATGGTATGGTGGACTAGATTTATGGTTGAAAAAGCTAATGTATTACCTCTTTTTGATAATAGAAATATATATTATGACATATTTATGAGATGTGTTTATGAAGGATTTAATGTTTATAATCTCTTTAAATGTGTCTAACATATGTATGGTTAACATGAAATGAACACATGTGATTATTGGGTAATGATTAGGATGGCATAGACAAGGTATTAAGGATATTGAATATATGTACAAATTATAAATTGAACCCAACATGAGCGTTAGTATTTTTAACATATTAGGTTGTGATGTGTTAGGTCAAGGTAACATGGAGTTATGGTATTTCATTATTTAGATACATGAAAGCGAAGTTTGTTCATGGTTGTAGGTAAGGGAACATTAATGTAAATATGGTATTAAGTGTCCAAAATCCAAGTAAAGGCTATATATAAAATAAAACCATGATTAAGGTGTAGGACGTACAAAAGGCGACCCCACACCCTGAGCTAAAGCATAAAAATATGAGTAACCCTAAGGCCCCTTTTGGGATGCCTACATTGTAATATATAAAATATTACTTAAATATGATGAGATAATTATAACATGAAAAAATAAATATAGGGTTTAGATATTTGTCCTTTTATGAAGTACCCAAGATGTCAAATGAACTACAACATGAAGATAAAGGGAGGTTTCTAAGTTCTTGGTCCTTAAGATCTTAGAATCAAGCAAGACTTGACTAGTTTGGTTGTAAACCTTCAAGCCTCGAGTCAACAAGGTAATAAAAAATAGATCAATGCCTATAATGAAAGCTATCATAAAATTAAAATGATTTAGCTAATGATTTAAGCAAACTAAACCATTCTAGCCTAAGTCTACAAGAGACTAGCCTATAAATACTAAAATGCAACCATGCACAAGTAGGTTAATAAAATAACTAAAAAAAGATATAACTAGATGCTCTTGAGTGACCTTTGGGACCTATAAAATCTTTTAAACAATGTTAGTCTCCACAAAAATCCAAATCATAAGAGCTTACCCAAGATTATCTTTGTAAGATGAGGATAATAGTCACTTTTTTTTGCCTTGGAAATGGTGGATTGAGCTCAAAATGGAAGGTACCAAGCTACAAAGTTCTAGTACACAGTCAGGAGGAGGATGAACATGTAAAAGCTTATAAATATTCATTGGGTAATGAATAATTATATTATGGGAAATAATTTTAAAATGAATTTTATACTAGCAATGATTAGCCAATGGACCTGTTAGGGTTTAACCTAACCGATCAATCGATCTCCTAACTGATAGAGCTAGGGTTGACAAAGTGATAACAATGGCCTAAGTTACCAAAATCGATGATGTGAATGTTATTAAACTGACACGAAGGGATGATAGAATCATGATAGGATGCAAAAATAGACCAAATCATCATGAGTCATCTAAGTTACGCAAATGAATAATTTTTAGTTATTTATAGATGCCCCTTTTTGTGTTGATTTTCATGAGATGCAAAATGCGGTACAAAAATAGGTGAAGTGTGTGCAATGTGATATTGATGGTGATAAAATTGATACCATCATGTTGAAGGTATATATTATTATAACACCTCATGATGCCAACATTTTCATGCCATAACCAGTCTATGCCTCGACACAATGAACTATGATATAGATGACACAGTCATGTCGAGAAGTATTTAAGGTTATAAAACCTTGTGATGCCAACATTATCATGTCATAACTAGTTGGTACTTGAGAAGATGGGATGTGACAATGTTGAAAAGTAAATGATCATAAAATAAAATTGATAAGCATACTATATAATGATGTGATATAATCATGTCTAAGGGACGTAGTTGCATCAAGAAATTAAGCAAAAAAATTAAATGATCTCTAATTTTCCCCAACAGTTGAAAGGTAACATGATTTTGCTTTGACCCAATAGTTGAATGGTGAAATGACCAATGATTCTACTTTGCCCCAATAATCAAAGGGTGATATAGTACATGATTCTACTTTACCCTAGTAGTCGAAGGGTAAAATGATTCTACTTTGCTCCAATAGTTTAAGGGTAAAGTGATTATGCTTTTCCTTAGCAGTCAAAGGGTACAATAATAGTGACATGATCATGTCAAATGATCAAGCGTAGGCTCATAGACCTACCAATAATTTTATCATAGCATGCAGGCATGTAATAAATGAATAATGCTATGCTAAATGATAAATTATAAATTATAAATATGTTGAAATGATCAATGCTAATAAGCAAAAATACAAAAAACCATCCACTTAAGCTCAAAACTAATTTGGTAAAAATGTTCAACATTTACCTACGATCATTTTGAATACTAGTTTATTTAGTTTAACCCGTTATTTGAAGAGAAATGTGATACCCTAGGTTTTGTGTCTACCCTACGATTTTGTTCAATTTTAACTAAATTCAACCATTAAAATACAAACTAAACTTCATTTTCATTGCTAAATCTACTATGAGCTAATTAACTATGGTTTCATAATTGAAATTAGTTGAGCTTTTAGCTACATACCCTCTTGTGTAGATGGTCGATTTCTCCTCCTAATTGCCACATGGGGGTTCATATCCTCCTCCTACAATAACTACCATCTCACCTAGTCAACCTTAATCACCCTCGAGCTCATGGAAGCAAGAA
>Ga0181464_1001609_pt1 | contig 11347 bp, 9 predicted proteins | sample InSIn2gowninarea_FD_119074 | JGI IMG/M metagenome (GOLD analysis project Ga0181464, IMG submission 119074) | Clean room microbial communities from NASA Spacecraft Assembly Facility at Jet Propulsion Laboratory, Pasadena, California, USA -... ...
ATCTCAGTATTTAGCTCAAAAATCAAAGTTCTCATTTGTTACTCCTCACTTTGAATTTCCCTTCATTTAGCTCGGAATACAAGCAGCCAAATCATGCACTAGAAGGTAGCCAAGCAAGTGGAGGATGACTAATGATTATCTCGAGTTTTGGGAACCAAACCTCCCTGATTTTAAGGAAGCTATTGATAGCTTCATTTGTATAAGTAGAGAGGCCTAGGGCCTCACTACGGTTTGATTTTTGTCGGATTTTTGTTGATTTTTTACTTATGTAAAATTTTCTCCAACTTCGAGCTTATTATTTTTGAGATAGTTTCATGTAATCTTGTTATTGTTTTGAAATAAAGATGGAATCCTTTTTGAGTTAGCAATGAGTTACCTCATAGGGCTAAAGCTCTTGGGTTAGGGCCCAATCCAAGTAGCCAAGCTCCTCTTTACTTGTATTTGTATGTTTTATTCCAGTTTGTAGAATAAGTTGTTGTTAGTTGTACTTCTTTTATGGTTAAAAATAGGTTTCTTTTCATGACTTAGTAGTTTGCTTCCATTTGTTCTTTCTATAGTAGGTTAAGTAGTGATAAAGAAAATATTCAAAAGGCTAGCAATAGTGCCCTAGCCTCTATTTTTCCCTTTGGGACCATGATTTGAGGCAAATACCCTCTTGCTGCCCCAAAAACATAGATTTTCCTCATTCATAGGACTTCTGATGTTTACAGCTTTTTAGTTGGTTAATAGTCTAGTTTGCTTTGCTTCAAAACTTCTCCATCATTCTCAATTCTTTATTTGAAAAGTCTTATTTCATTCTTTCCTTTATTGTAGCATTCCTCAGCATTTCCTTTCGTAGATCATAGTTTAGACTAGTTTGATGCAAAACTCTGTTTTTCTACTGATGGACTCATTTCATGGCTTGCTTGATCTTATTAGTTGACTGTTAGTTTTTTATGTAGAATATCTCTTCTAGAATTAGTCTAGTCTATTAGCAATCCCATCCTCGATCTGATCCATGCCCTACAGGTTGCCCAAGTCTCCCCTCAATTCTGCCTTAGTTCCTGCATTTTCCATAGAATTTCTTCCTCTTGCCTTCAGTAAATCCAATCATCTTTCTCTCTCTTGATGATTCTTGGTAGGCCCTAGGCAACCTAACACCTCATTCCAACCTTCATCCACCTTTTCCACCCACTCTCACACCCTCAAAACAGCCAAAAATACTCTCAACCTCCTCCTATAGAACGTTGTTTTTCCTCTTGTAGATTTCCTATGTCCTCCAATAGATTTTCCTGTAGGCTTCTTTTTGAAGGCCAAGTGTGGGAAAAGCCTCTAGAAGGCCACCTGAGGCCTCCTTGGACCGAACCACACCATCCTACATCCTCTCAAGTCCCAAATTCACTCTCCAATGCCACCTATTCACTATCACATTCACAACCAATAAATTACATGCATGCCAAATTCACATAAAAATCCAAAAAGATGGTTTTTTCTCATTTACTTCTAGAAATAGCTTAGTTAGATGTTGTTTACTTCCATAAGTAGGTAATGGCGTTCTTTTCATGGTTTTCATAGTGCTTTATGCAAAAGTAGGATTAGTTGGTTAATTAGGATTTACATGGTTTGCTTTACATTTCAGTCTTTCTCCTTTCTACTGTTAGAGTAGTATTTATAGAGTAGTCTTTCTCTCCTTTCATCACATATAGAGCTTCTTCTGGAATCCATAGAATTTGGCTCAAGCTCCCAGTGATCTTGCATCGGCTGACCAAGTGACAACCTGCAGTAAGAACTAATTCTTGTGCATGCAACACAGTCACTTCCAAGTTTGTTACGAACTACCGGGTTGATAAAAGTAAAGTAGGAAGCCCAAGAGTTGCAACATTATTGCTACAATACTAGTGCTCACCAGCATCTTTTACAAATTTCGCCTGTTTAACAAAGAGATCAAAGCACAATAACTTTCTCATACGAACTCGATTTTCGACGAAACAAGTTGTGTTTGGATCTTTTTTCCGAGATGGACCCGATCATTCAAGTATTGAGACATTCTGAGAACTTTGATTTTTGAGCTAAATACTGAGATCATGATCAACATTTCTAAGGATGATGTGTCCCTTCTTGGCTGCAAACATTGATCCATCATGATTTCTATGGGTGGAAAAAAAATCTTGTGGGTTTCTGTTGTGACTGTATATGCTATTACAAGACGAGTTTTCTCCCTGTAGCATTCATTTAATCCTCCTTTGAATTCTTCATCTCACATGTTGATTTTGAGGGGAAGTGATGACAAGTCATGATGATAGGGTTAGATTCATGAGGAAGTGGTTTAGATGTTGGAGGAATAGCAAACAAGTGTTTCTGTGTTTTTTTAGAGATAGGACAGAGTGGAAATTTTGAGCAAGTTTTGGCTAAATAGAATGTATGGGTGATGAAAGAATCCTTGAAGGACCCCATTTATCATTTCCTAGAGGCAACATGAACTTCTGATATTTTATTCTCATTCAATGCCCCTCTTGTAGCTTCCCAATCTCCTCTTGTAGCATTATAGGACCTCCTGTACCAATACAGGTCCCTCTTGTAGCATCACAATTAGGAGGTGAAATTATTTTTTCTTGTTGATTGGATGGTGGAGAGAGATGTTTATATGAGTGGAGAGTATGGAGATGAGGTGTGTGGATGGGAAGATGGATGGAAAATTGTAGGTTTAGTCCTATAGCCATAAAATCTTCCAACTGTGTGTAGTCCTCCAAAAGAACAAGAATGTTATCAGAAATGGTGTAAGAGCTCCTTCCATGTGTTTCTCTTTTCTCTTTTGTTTTTCTTATATTTTTTTTATACAATCACACTACCTTTGTAGAGGTTTTCAGCCTGCATGCCTTACCTAGGAGCCTCAGAGGAGGTTTTCACCTAGGGATCTTTTATTTTTCTTTTCCTTTATTTTTCTCTTGAGTTGCCTCAAAGAGGTTTTCAACTCAAGAGTGAACCTCATATGCGTCATATAGGTTTTCATCTAGGACCTCTTATTATTTTTTATTTTTGTTTTTGTTTTTTCTCTCCTTTTTTAGAATTTTGGTGGACTGACGACTATGAGCCTCCCAATCACATCTAACTCTCTGTTGACTGAACCGACAAATTCTTCCATGGACAAAGGATCCTTGTAAAATTTCAACCTATGGCCATTGAAAATTAAGGAAATCCCTTCCTCTTCAATGGTTTTGATTTGAATAGACCCATTCGCATGACACTTATCTACTAGATATGGACCCAACCATCTTGTCATCAACTTCCCTTGAAATCCTTAAATTTGGAATCATATAATAAGGCCCAATCTCCTTCTTGGAAAGTCCTTTCTCTGATGTGCTTATCATGCCATATCTTCCTTTGTATTTGGATTACCTCAATGTGTAGGAGAGCTTGCATTCTAAGTTCAGCTAGACCATTGAGTTGGATAAGCCTTTCCTAGTGTGCCAAAGTGAAATCCAAGTCTAGGTGAGCTGCCATCCTCAAGGTATTGTACTCAAATTCAATATAAAGTAGGGCCTTGTTCCCATAGACCTGATCAAAGGGAGTGAATCCAATCATGTTCTTCCAAGTGGTGTTGTAGGCCCAAGTAGCTTCCACAATTATATCTTCACAATCCTTTCTGCTTCTGCTAACAACCTTTATAAGAATGTTCTCCAATTCTCTATTGGTGACTTCCACGTACTCATTTTCTTGAGGGTGATAGGTAGTCGATGTTCTATGCTTTATGTGGTGGTGGCTCCTGATATCTTCAATCTAATATGATGTGAATTATGCTCCTTGATTGCTAACTACCTCCCTTGGATACCCAAACTTGTAGAAGATGTTTTCTCTTAAAAACTTAGCCACCTTCTACTCAGTTGTTTCTTTAACTGCCTTTGTCTTAGCCTTATTTATCAAGTAATTAGTGCACACAATGATGTACTTATTTCAATGTCCCGATTGTAGGTCAATTGGCCCAATGAAACACATGCCCCACTTTTCAAATGGCTCTAAAACCACTTGAGATTGCAAGGGCATTTCATCCTTGGGTGTGGGCTTTTCCTTCCCGTAGCACTAATCACATATCGTGGTGTCTCTCCTTGCATCTTGATGTATAATGGGCCAATAGTAATTAGCCTGTAAAAATTTAAAGGCTCTTCTCTTAGCAGCAAAATGACCCCCACAAGATCCATATGGCATGTTGAGAGGATTTGAAAGACCTATTCTTTCCTTACACGTCTCCTCAATATATGATCCGGTCCATATATGAAAAGCTTTCCCCCAATCTAATTGAAAGGAGAATGTTTCCTTAAATTATTTCTTTTCTCCTTGGATGATAGATTAGAAGGGAACCTCCAAGAAACCAAGTAGTTGGCTATGTTAGAAATCCAAGGAGAAAGCACCGAGATAGAGAAGATGTGTTCATATGGAATTTTATCATCCACCATCTCCTCATTATATGTAGGTAAGGTTAGTCTCGATAAGAAATATGAAACCACATTTTCTTTTCCTCGTTTGTCAATAACAGTCAAATCAAACTATTGTAACAATAACAACCATCTAATGATCCTACCATTGACATCAGGCTTATTCATTAAATACTTAATGGTTGCATGATCAGTATGAACAAAATTTTGATACCAAGTGATATAGTTCCTGAATTTCTTTAAAGAATGTATTATAGCTAAGAGTTTTATTTGAGTGACAGTGTAATTCAACTAAACTTTAGATAGATTCTTACTAATGAAATAGATAGTATAAGCCAATTTATCTTCTACTTGTCCTAAGGTTTCCCCCACAACTTTATATGATGCATCAGTGGATATGGAAGGTCAATTCCAAGTTGGGACCCCTAAGTTTGGGTGTAGTGGTCAACTCTTCTTTCAATACTTCAAGGGCCTCTTGATAGTTGCTTGTCCAAAAAAAATCTGAATCCTTGGCCAATAATCCAAATAAAGGTGAGGCCATCTTACTAAAACCTTTGATGAACCTTCTATAATACCCATATAATCCAAGGAAACTCATGACATCTCTTTTATTTTGAGGGATAGGGACCCTTTTGATGATGGAAATCCTATTTGGGTCAACTTGTATTCCCTCCTTAGATATAGAATGACCAAGGACACTCCCTTCATTAAAAAAAAAATTAACATTTCTCAAGTCTCAATTAGGGAATCATTTCAATACATTAGACTTTGCAAATATTAGAGAGAGCTTAATGGAAGTCACATCCATAAGAAGTGAAATCATCCATGTATATTTCAACAAAGTCATGAACAAGTTCAACAAAAATACTTAGAACTTCCCTCTGGAAAGTTGCATGGGCATTTCACAAATAGAATGGAAGAACTCTATAGGAAAAGGTACCTCGAGTGAATGCAAATTTGGTCTTATCTTGGTCTTTGGGGCTGATCTAGATTTGGTTGTATCCTCTAAATCCATCTAGGAAGAAGAATAATTTCTTCCCTACAAGGCCATCTAGGACTTAGTCAATGAAGCGAAAATTAAAATGGTCCTTCTTTGTAACCTTGTTAGGTTCCCTGTAACCAACACATATTCTCCACTTCCCATTCTTCTTGGGAACTAAAACAAGAGGTGACAACCACTTACTATCTGAAATGGTATATGAACCTTGCATCTATTAGATTTTGTAATTCTTCTTTCACAATGTCCTTAAGAGATGGGTTCATCCTTCTCTAGCATTGGAAAGTAGGTTTGGATCCCTCCTTGATGTAAATATGATGAGTACAAATTACGGTATGCACACCTTTCATTTCCTTATAATCCTAACCAAAAGCATCTAAGTGTTGCATCAATACATTGCACAATTGTTCTTCATGTTTGGCTGAGAGAGAGTGGTTGATCTTTGAAGTTTTGGATGGGCCAAAATATATAATCTTGACATGTTATATACTTGATTCAACATAGCATAAGTAAGTCCAAGGTCTAGTGCCACATTCTTTCATCAACTCATAAATTGGTATGAAAGTGGGAGGTTAATTATGAAGGATATGGTCAATAAGGTCATTTTCATCAAGTTGTCCCCCTCCTATAAAAATGTCTGGAGTTCATACTAGGTATGGGGTTGTATGATACAATTAATCCTCTTCTTCGTCCTATAACCATATGGGTAAATCATGTTCAATATAAGGTTGAGTAGGAGGATGCAACACAAGTTGTGTGGATAAATTTCTATTCTTGAGAGTCATGTTCTTAGCCCTGCAACTGATGTAAGCATTAACAATGGCCAAGCAAGGTCTTCCTAAGGTGAGAGGATAGCCATTAAACTTGATTTTGGGATGAAGAACCAAGAAATTAGTAGGATACTTCCAAGAGTCACTAGAGACCATAACATATTCAAAAATTCCCTCAAAATCTAATGTGGATCTATCTCCAAGTTACAAAACTATGTTGGTTTTCCTCAAAGGCCCTTAGAGGTTGAGCTTTAGCATGTTTTCCCTAGTCATCACATTTATTGCAGTCCCATAATTCCATTAATGTGCACATCCAATTCTAGGATGCCAGGGTCTAGGTATTTCAGGAAGATCACCCTCCCAAGCATCAGATCAGATAGTTTCCAAACAACATTTATGGTTGGGGTATCTCTTTTTATTCTCCTAGTATTTTTGAAATATTTTTCCTTGATAATCTTATTAAAGATTAGAACATATTTAATGGCCTAGAGAAGGGGTACCTTAACACACAAATTCTTCAATTCTCCTAGAAGTTCAACTTCTTCTAGGGTGTGTTGGATGGGGTGGATCAAACTTTTAGGAAATGGAGGTGGATTGAATTAAGGAGCACTTTCTTACCTCTCTTATTCAAGCTATTCAAGTGCATAAGGGGGATGATTATCTAGGAGCACTCTTCCTGACTTAAGGTTTCTCTCCTGGATTTCCACAACATAAGAAAGATAGGATGCATCTCCATTGTAGACCTATTGTGCATGTTTGTTGTTCAAGTTTAGATGGGGTTGAGTAGGCATTTGAGGGTTCTTAGGTGGAGTAGGATGAGTGAGATGTAGTTGAGGTTGGGGTGGAGGTAGTAAAGCAGGAGGCTAGTTAGCCTGAGGTAGCCACCCTTGTGATTGGTTGCCCCATTGAGAAGATTGGGGTGGATATGGATGAAAAAATGGTTGACAAGTTGAGGAGGGTATGGAGGAGCATAAGTCCATGAGGGAGGCGTGGACCATGCACATTCTGATTTGGATTGTCTTAGGCCCCTATAATACTAGTGTATTCTCCCATTATTATTGTCATTATAGCCCCTTATTGTTATTGTTGTTCCCCTATTGTCCCCATATTGTTATTATTGTGCTCCATAGAAGCCCACTATTGTTATTGTTGTGCCCTTACATTATTATTGTTATGTCATCTCTTATTATATTGTGACCCCTTAGACTTTTATATATATAAAAAGGAGGTTTTGTCATTTATATCATCAAATAATTATTCATTTGTTTCATGTAAAGGAGGCTTCCCCATCAAAGAGGCTAATTTTGAAGATGTTGATCTATCTCATATTCTATTTTTTGTGTTGGTTGCATAACATTTGGTACCAGAGCTTTGGATTCTATGGTTTCACTGCTTCAAATAGGTCATCATGGAATTGTCGCTATAACTTTTTTTGTACAGAGTTTTAGAATCTCAAATTAAAAGCCATTTGAGATAAAATCATGTTGAACCTCTTGTACGTATTTAAGATTTTGTCTCGCTATATTTGCAGATATAAAATTCTAGGAATCTAGGGTGTTTTCAGGCTCTAGAATTCAATCTCAAGCAGGGGACCTTGGGAAAATTGACATAACTTTTTCTCTGAGCATCAGATTCAAATTCAGTATAAGTTGACAAAAAGATGATGAAATTTAGTTTATTGGGTTTTTTTTTTAGGGCCATAGGTTGAAACAATGACATGTGGCATTGTTTTCCTTTGAGATAATCTAAGGTCAATTGGTTATGCCAAAGCGTCTATCATGTTTTGTTGATTTTAATGATTTGGATGACCAGTGAACTGTTTATAAATAGGTGCTTTTAAACTTAGAAAGATTCTTAATAAAATAAAAGGTTGTTTTTTACATACACATGGTTAATTTGATTTTAGGTGAATGGATGAGAAGAAGGTGTAGAGGTATAACTAATTTAATATTCAAACTGAGTATTTAATCATTTATAAGAAGAAATCAAGAAAAAAATGTTTCCTTGATCAATAGAATATAATTAAAGTATTACAAAAATCTAGTGTAATTTAAGTTCAAAGAGGAATTTACAATAACATATAGTTCTATAAATTAATCTCTTATTTAAATTACAACTTCACAACAAATTCAAAATGAAACTAATATTCAATTAAATTTTAAATCGATGACTCTTAAAGAATTAATTTATATGAAGAAGACATAATGAAAAACTAAGATGAAAAAAACTCGCTGAGAGATAGACCATATGAGGCAAATCCATAATCTTTTATTATCTAAAAAATGCTTCAGTGTAGTACAAATCTGTGTGATAATTGGTTCAAGGGTTCCACCCTGAATACTTCAACAAAATGAATTATTTAAACAAAATTACAAAAATATTACAATAAATGCCTAAGTGACATGACATTCTATTATTAACTTAAAATTAACAGAAAAGAAGTAATTCAATCAAAAGGAATGAATGTAAACATCTTTCCCTGTTATGAAGGAGAACAGTTGCTAAGTAGCCACTATTCAGGTGTTGCATTGCTGAAGCTGACATATCCTTTAGTCCTGAAATTCACACAGCATTTCCCACCTTTCTTCGTTTGGAACAACTATCTTGATTACCTTGCAGTAGATTTCATCTGCCTCAATATTCCAAGCAAAAGTGGGTTTACTGTGAAAATGTGTTTTGTCTCATGTTGAATAAGCCTTATGTTGTTGATGGCTTAGTAAAACACTCTGCCTATCATAGAACCTTTGATATTGGAGGACTTAGTTATATCCCTGGCAATGTCCTGAAGCTTCTTCATGTAGTCTTCCCTAGTCATTAGTTTATTATTGATTACAAACAATTAAGGCAGCCATTTCTAGTTCAATGCATCAATCCTTGTGAAAAAATTATTGACTGCTACCTCTAGAGTGTGACACTTCTCTATCAGTTGTACAACTAAGTTCTTATTTGTTAGAAATTTCTTCACCTCAAGGATGGTTTATGTTCTATCATCCACTCCTAGATCATCCATCTCATATATCTTTTTATAATTAAGGAACTTTATGATGCTATTGGTTGTAGCAGGCATTTCTCCCAATTGAGCATTGATAGTGGCAATGGTATGTTTTGCTTTCTCCATGAGTTCCTTCTACTAAAAAATAATCTGGATACATGGCCAGATTTCATCTATTTATTCAATGATATTATTCCAGATGATTTCTTTAACATGACCTAGTGTAGAGCCAATAGAAGACTCAGCTGCTAACTTCTTCCATGCCTCTATCTTATTTTTAGCTCTCTGAAGCTCTGCTGCATGAAAAATCTCATTTTTTTGGCGATGATCCTCTAGAAGTTTCAGTTGATCCCATAGCTTTTTGATCTCTTCAGTCTAGAGAGACATGCTTTTTACTACATTGGCCAACTGATCTGCAACATCTCCTATACTTGTTGTAGCAGATATGGTTGTAGGAATGGTTGTGATAGGAAGTGCTTCAAAATGGACAATAGTTTTAGTAAAAACTTTGTCCTTTTCTTTAATCAATTTCTCCATCTTTGTCTCCATTTTCTTCAGTTGTGTAATCTGCTCCATGATGAGCTTCATCATATCTACCTTTTGTGTCTCTATCTCTTCAATATCCTTGGCTAGAGGATCTACTGTAGCTGGAAGTTTTAACTGCTTCCTTAATGCTGCTATGTCCAAATTCTTTTTATTCACAAGTTCCTCTACCACATCGATGTTTGAAGGGTCATAACCTAGTTTTCTTACCAAGTCCTCTAGGATTTTAATCATGGCATCTTTGGCAAGCACAGAGACCTTATCAATCTTTAGCTGTGATTGGACATTTTCTAAGGTAACATGTAGTTTTGACAAACTCATGGTAATGTTAGTGACAATTGAATATATCATTTCCCTAGTCTTCTTATGCATCTCCATTTGGTCAATGGGATGTATATCTTTTACATCAAACCCAAAGATTGACTTATTGTAGTCTGATGCTGCCTTGGGCTGGGGAAATTATGCCTAGAGGAATGTCATTTGCATTTTTCCTTTTTCTGAATCAAAGGCTAATAGCAGCCTGCTTTACACACCAGAAGCCTACTTTCGGAACTGGTTGTCAGTGTTAATCTTCAAGGCCTCATTCCTGACTTTTATCTTCTTAAAAATTTCCATTATACTTTTCTCTGCCTCACCTATAGTCTATGTGTTGGTCTACATAAGTTGTTGCTGTTCTTGTGAAGTTGTGGAGGTAGTAGGAGACAATGTGGTTTGACAAAGTGGTGATAATGGTCTGATGCTCTGAATCCTTGCTGAGGCTTAGTCTAGAACTAAGCTTGGCCTTCTTTTTGTACATTATCTTAAATCCTTCACTAAAAATGTTAGTCCCTAAAGGAGACTCTTCCTATCTACTTCTCTTGGTTGTTTTCTCCTGCATGGTAGGAGTCTGCACTATAGATGATGATACCTATTTTTGTTTTTCCTCTTTTAGGGTATTCTTAACCCATTATAACCGATTTTTGTACTTCTCTATCTCTAGCCTGGATGTTTGAAAGTAAGGAGTAGACTTGATTTCTACTTTTAATTTAAAAATGATCACTAATGGATCATATAACTAGGTAAAGTTAAGGCTGAACTTAATTTCCTTTAAGAGCTTCTCTGCTTCTTCCCTTACTACCCTGTTATTGAGAATGAAAGGGCTAATTTGTGTTTTGATTTTAAACTGGAACTTCTTCTTGGAAAAAAAAAAGGTGGACTTCATACATATTGATCTTCTGCCTTATGTACTCCAGAGAAAAAATCCTCATTAGGATGAATTTGGGCAGTTTGTAAGGTGCTAGCTCACATCAAAATATTCTCAATTATGTATAGTTCTCATAGAGGTACCAATACCCTATATGAACTTGATTTTACAGTTGCAACACCCTTCTAATTTCCTCACTGTTCCTTGGTTTTTTCCTGCTACTCATAAGACTGATTGTTGGATGAACAAACATATTTGTAAACAACGTATATGTGTACTCCTTCAGTTCCTTCATGACCAGAGTAGTCAAAAAGATGACTGACAGCTAATTTTCTTTTTTCATCCAGCTTTTGTAAGGAAAGGTTGATGTTGTCCCCCTAAAATTATAAGAACATGTAAACTAACTGTTATGAAACCAGCTCAAGAAAAGATAGAAAAGATAGATCAACGCCT
>Ga0181464_1001610_pt1 | contig 11346 bp, 11 predicted proteins | sample InSIn2gowninarea_FD_119074 | JGI IMG/M metagenome (GOLD analysis project Ga0181464, IMG submission 119074) | Clean room microbial communities from NASA Spacecraft Assembly Facility at Jet Propulsion Laboratory, Pasadena, California, USA -... ...
ATAAAAAAATGGAGTTTGAATATTAGAGTTACGTTAGGGTAGATATAGATACATGAAATGTAACTTCTATATAACATTCTAAATATCCTTTTTCATTCATTTAAGAGACTAAGCATATTTTATCTTCAGTTAATAAATTAATACTCCACCAAAAATGGCATTTGATTTTTCCTTCACCAACCAAGGGGAAATTTTAAACCAGTGTCAAAATGCTTACTCTTTCTCATGCCATATTTCTGATATTTTATTTGTGTGCAGATTTAACCTAGTGTAATATAACTTCTACATGTTTGAAAAGTTAAATGTAAAAAATTACCGAGATTGAAGTTATAGAATTAACATATGCAATATTTTGGAATATGAGGAAACACTTCTACTGGGAACGAGAGAGCTGAGAGGGAAAAAATGCATAGTTGGGGTTTCGAAGAGTTTCAGAGCTTGATCCTTATGGAGGGTCGCAGAGGAGGGAGCTCCACTCCCTCCTACAAGGAGGCCGTAGCTAGCAGGGAAAAATCCCCACTGGGAAATGTCAGAGGTTCTGGGGAAGAGGGAAAAAAATACTAATGAAAAGGAGACAGATGGGGTCAGGCCCCAAGAAAATGTTAGCACTCAAGACAAGGAGGAAGAAGACAAAATCCAAAGAACAAGGGACAATAAACAAAAGGGACCATGTAGACCCAAAACGAAGATTACTCCTAGAGTAGTGCTAAACGATCCTGCACTGCAGGCACACAGGAAACACATGGGGACTTACGCTATAATCTACAAATTCATGGGACTATGGCCCACGGAAAAGGCTTTACAGATGTAGATCAAGTACCACTGGAAACCCAAAGGAAGCATTGATCTGCATCTCAGATCAAATGGTTTATTCACTGTGGTGTTCATAAGTATCAAAGACAAAGATAGAATATTCGAAGGAGGACCCTACTTTTATGCAGCAGCTGGCCTCTATATGTGGTCTTGGATAATGAACTTTGTTCCAGAACAAGAGACTTTCACTTCGGTTCCTGTCTGGGTAAGGCTCTATTCTCTTCCTCTTGATTACTCGCAAACTGAATCGCTTGCTGCCATAGGCAATAAACTTGGTCATTCTTTCAAAGCTTCAGAAGCAACAAGAAGGGGAAAATACACTTCCTATGCAAGGATATGTGTAGAAATGGATCTATCAGGAGCCCTTCCAGATGAAGTCATCCTGAAAGCTTTTGTTGAGGATTGGGTGCAAACAGTGGACTATGAGCATATCCCATTCAGATGTCGTAAATGCCATGAACATGGGCACTTGTTCAGAGATTGCCCTCTTAGCAGAATAGACAATAGAAGTAAACCAAATGAAATGAAGAACATAGAGAGCTTTCAGAAAGTTGAAAGTAAAGGAAAAGGAGGCAAAAAAGGACCAAAGCATCGATGTAATGAGGGTCAAAAGGCCAGTCAAAATAGGTATCAAGCATTAGAAGAGAATGAATAAAAGGCAAAAGAAAATCAATCTATGGAGGATGACTCTAATGAAAAAGAAAAGACAGGAAACTGCAACCCAACACAAAAGATTGGTAACGATAAAGAAACCATGATGAGTGAATAATAACTAGAGCTGGATCAAGAAATGACCCAAAGTGAAATAGATCTAGAGGATCATGAACTTCAAGAAATTCTACAAAGGAACACCTAGGTTTGGAAGGGTTCTTGATGCAAGGAACCACGGGAGGGATAGATTCACTACCTCAAGAAGATTGCAATAGAATTCAACAGTTGTTTTTATGGAAAACTCAGAAAAATGGGTTAGATAAAGGTAAAACCATTGACAAGCAGGAGTACACAAGTGTGAAGACAATTAAATCAACTCTAGGATTAGCTACTAGAAATGAAGGAAAGAAAAGGGGTAGAAAAAAGCAGAAAGACCTCTTGATGGAGTGTGGAAAGTTAATAATAGACTCAGGTAAGATGAAAGATCTAACCAGTTACTCCTTTACAAATCATGAATTATGAAATTCACATCCTGGAATATTAGAGGTCTAGGTAGTAAAAGAATACAAAGAATGCTAAGTTACGAAATGAAACAAGAAATGCCAGATATGATTTTCATCCAGGAAACCAAATGTTCCATTCAAAAAGTAAAAAAAAATCATAGTAAATGGCTAAACAATTTCGAGTTTTTAGAAGTTAAAGCTGAAAGCACAGCGAGGGGCATTCTAACTCTTTGGAATCCCCAGAAAATCAACATTATAGATGCTGAAGCATCCAAAAATTACTTATCAGTGGTCATGCAACTAGTGGGGGTTTCGAAAACCTTCCTGGTCACAAATGTTTATGGCCCTCAAAAAATAGATGACAAACTTAAATTGATAGACTCCCTAAAAGATCTCAAGAATAGACAGGAAGGGATTCCTTGGATCTTGGGAGGTGACTTCAATATGATCAAGTCTCTTTTGGAAAAAAAAGGAGGAACCAAAGTGCTAGCCAGAGTCTCTTTAGCATTCCAATCATTCACAGAGGATATGAATTTGGTTGATTCAGAATTGAGCAATGGATTTTTTACTTGGAATAACAAAAGTGGAGGTGAGGCATGGGTAGCCCCTAAATTAGATAGGTTCTTGATTTCGGAGGAGCTGATGATTATAGAAAAAGAAATAACAGTGAGAATCCTTCCCTTCGGAGGGTCTGATCACTAGCCAATTCAACTAGATATCAAAGGTATGGCTTCTCCCAGAAATAGGCCCTTCAGATTCGAGAACATCTGGCTCTCCCACCTGAATTTCATCAGTAACATTGAAAAATGGTGGTCTGAAGACTTGTAATTACAAGGATCACAAATGTACCTCCTTCATAAAACACTAAAACATGTCAAGTTCAGGCTCAAAGAATGGAACAAGAAGGATTTTGGAAACATTTTTGTGAACAAAAATCGTTGGAGATCAAAATTCAGGAACTCAACCAGACATTGATCCAAGACATCTTTGACAAAATCAAAAGTGAACAGGTGGACAAACATCATCAAGAATGGGAAAATTTATGCAAACAAGAGGAAATATTTTGGAGGCAAAAGTCTAGAGTTCAATGGCTCAAAGAAGGAGAAAGGTATACAAATTTTTTTCACAGATCCATCATAGCTAATAGAGCACACAACAGAATCTCTTTGATAAAGAATGAGAATGGGGAGCTTCAGAACACTCATAAGAATATTGAAGCTGTGCTTTTTAAGCATTTCCAAAACATCACTCGGGAAAACAATCCAAACAAGGAACATTCCATGAAGGAAATGATAAGGCATATCCCTAAGTTGGTAACTAGAGAGGACAATTTTAACCTCAATAGACCTGTTACTGAAGAGGAAGTAAGCAAGGTTCTCAAAGATATGCAGAATTGTAAAGCACTAGGCCTGGATGGTTTCAATGTGGATTTTTTTAAAGCTTGTTGGCATAATGTCAAACATGATATTTTGAATGTGGTGGAGAATTCCAGGTGTAGCAAAACCATCCTGAAAGCCCTCAATGCTGCCTTCATCTCATTGATCCCCAAACAAGATTCAGTGCAAATGGCAGATAAGTATAAACCTATAGCCTTATGTAATGTAGTTTACAAGATAATATCCAAGGTTGTTGCCAATAGACTAAGACCTCTCCTTTCTCACTTAGTATCAGAGGAACATGCATGTTACGTGGAGGGCAGACAAATTTTAAATAACATTATTCAAGCCCATGAGGTAGTTCACACGCTTATTAGTAAAAAGCAGGCAGGGATGATCATGCAATTAGATATTGCCAAAGCATATGACAAGGTGAATTGGATTTACATTAGGAAGGTTCTCACTGCTTTTGATTTTGATCACAACTATGTCAGATGGGTCATGGCTCTAGTGACTTTATCCAACTTTACAATTTTGGTGAGTGGCTCTCCCTCAGAGATTTTCATTCCTTCTAGGGGCCTCAGGTAGGGAGACCCGCTCTATCCCTTTCTTTTTATTCTCATGTTGGAAGGACTAGGCAGATCCATTAAGCATGCCAAGGATGTGGGCAAAATAAAAGGTCTTCAATTATCTGAGAATGGTCAAGCTCTAACTCACCAACAATTTGTAGATGACACCATGTTACAAGGAATCCCCACAGTTAAAGAAGCTTCAACCTACAATCAAATCCTGAAGGAATTTTCCATGGCTATAGGTATGGAATTCAATCTATATAAATCAAAAATCTTCTTCCTTAACACTAATATCGCTATTTAGATAAATATCTCAAGAGTTCTTGGCTTCCAAAGGTATTCCCTTCCCATAAAGTATTTCAGAATCCTTATCACAGCCAGACATATGCACAAGAGTACCCGAGAACAAGTGCTTAACAAGATGCAGGATAGAGTCAGAAATTGGACCTTCAGGGTCTTGAACTTGGCTGGTAGGTTGGTTCTGACAAATGTGGTTTTACAATCCATCCCAGTTTTTATGTTATCAACCCTCCCAGCTCCCAAAGGGGTTTTAGAACAATTCAGGAATATACAAAGAGATTTCCTCTGGGGTAAGGAAGAAACAAAGAAGAAGTGGGCCCTAGTTTCTTGGGACAAAATCTGTAAGCCCAAGAGTCATGGGGGTATAGGCTTGGACGATTAGGCGATTCTTAGTAAAGTGCTTGGAGCCAAGCTTTGGTGGTGATGGGTTTGAGAGCCAACAGCCCAGTGGGAAAGGATCTAGAAAGAGAAATATGGCAACTCTTGGCACACTAATGATCTCATATGGATGTCTGGGAATTTAAAAGGATCTCACATCTGGAAAAGAGCCTGGGAAAATAGAAGCCTAGTTCAAAAAAATAGTTTTTGGGAAATCAGAGCAGAAGATCTTGCACTCTTTTGGGAGGACAAATTGCGACAAGAATCAACGCTGTTAATAGAGGATTTTTTAAGCCTCAAGCAGAAAATAGATTCCCAGGGGTTAAACAAAGTTAAGGATTTCTGTGATCCTACTTAGAACTCCAAAAAGTGGAGAAGCTGGAGGAAAATTGACTGCAGAGATGATAGCCCCATAAAAATAAAAGCAGAGGCTATGGAGAGCTTGCTGAAACAAAGAATGATTTTAGTAACAGAGGGGCAAGATCAATTGAGATGGGGCAATAACAACAAAGGCACCTTTAACCTTAAGGAAGCTAAAGGTTTTCTTCTTGAGGTTGATTCCAGTGTTCTAGAAAATACTGGAAACACCTCTGGAAGCACCAAGGTTGGATAAAGATTAAGCTTTTCATGTGGTTGGTTCATCATAAGAAAATTTTAATGTGGGACAACATTAGGAAAAGGGGGGTATTGGGGCCTTCCAGATGCTAGCTCTGTGAAGAGAAGGAGGAGACCATGGAGCACATTCTTAACATCTGCTCTTCCACCACTTGGTTGTGGGATTCTTTCTCCACCATTTTTCATCAGATAGATAGGGACAGAAGTAGTATCACAAATACCCTAAACAAGTGGAGAGGAAATTATTCAGAGAATGAGTTCCTTAACTTGGCCTGGGCCTTCACGCCAAGTTTCATTATCTGGAATGCTTGGAAAAGAAAGAAATAAAATAATTTTTAAGAATGAAAAGGTTATTCCTCTAAGACTATTTGATCTGATCCTAAAACAGCTCAGGGAGACTGTGAGTATCATAGTTCGCATTCTCCCTAAAAATTCCCCCTCTGAGATTGAGCTCAGAACTCTCAGATAACTAGGAATGGAAGGAATTATTCCCCAAGGACTAATCAAGAAGAACATAACTATGGAGATAGAGTAGGACTTCTGGCATCCTCCTCTGAAAGGCTATCTAAAATACAACATCGATGGGGTTTCAAAATGCAACCTAGGAACAACTGGTTTTGGAGGAGTTTTAAGAGATGATAAGGGCAACAATATCTTTATCTTTCACTGCCATTTGGGAAGAGATGCAAATAATATGGTAGAATTAATGGCTATGGAACAATGTCTTGAGTTTCTGATCTAGCACCATGACTCAAATGTCATTATTGAAGTGGACTCAGAGATTGCAATCAACTCTGTGAAAAAAATCAATGGCGGATCTCAGCCAGAGAAAGTCTCTACACACTAGAAACTAATCTAGGTCTACCAAAGAATCCACGTTCACCTCCAGAAGCTTCGAACGGTGAGTTTCAATCATGTTCATCAATCTGCCACTATACTTGTGGACCTTCTGGCCAACCAAGGGGTGAATAACACTGATGGCGGAATGGTGAAAAAGTGACAAGAGATACCACAAAACATAGTAAAATTTCTCTGCGAAGAGCAAGCCATAAAAGATAAAGAGATATTCAGATATCGGGCCAGGTTGACTAGCATGGATTGAGTTCTCTGGCTATATTTTTTTCTCCTTTCAGCACGTACTTGGTTGAAAGGAAAGAAAATGTTGGTCTCATTTTACCCTAGAGGTAGTTGAAGGGGATTCTCAATTCATTGATTGACAAGGTGTAGGGTCTTTTCCCACAAAAGAAATTTATTGGAGTTTGGTTTTGTAGCAGGAAGAAACAAAATGCGGGCTCCATTTTTCCAGTAACCGGAATTCTCCCCCTTTCCGCTTTCGAGCTCAGCAAACATGGCATGGATGGTATTTTGGTGATCACTCGTTTCATTAGCGGTTTATGGTTTTGTAATTTTAGGAGAAACTCCATAGAGATTGCAACACATGGCAGGTGGTTGACTTTGAAATCGCCTTCGATCACGCACTATCTCTTGGGAGTGTTAGGCCACGCGATATGATTTCCAGCCATTGGATCTAGTAGCCTGGATCAACGGTTGGGATCAATCATGTTGTTTTTGTGGGGACAGGTGGGCTTTGTCCTTTCATCTGTTTTGGCATGTTTTCTCACTCTTTTGTGGTGTGTGGTATTTGCGTGGTCGAGGGGGTCTACAATCGTTGGTGGGCCTAGGAAAGTATGTTTTTTCCGAAAGTGTGGATGGGGACTTTTAATGACTTTTCGTGTTTATTTCTCAAAAAGTAAGTTGATCACTATAGTAGCTTGGGGGTTCTTGATCATTTGTAGGAATTCTTTTTTCCAATATTCTAATTAAGGATTAGGCTTTTGTACAATATGTATTTTTTCTTTTGATTTAATTAAATAGAAGGATTGATGCTTGCTTCAACAAAAAAACAAGTTATACAATTAACATATGCACAATAATATACAATATGCATGAGTTATAAGTAACATGAAGTTTACACGTTATATCAATACAAACTTTTTCTCATCTCATTAACTCTTATCTTATAGTTGGTGATGGATATAGCCTCTAAAATTATGAGCCATCCTTGTCATATATTATATTTAATGATGGATACATATTTTAAAAGAATCAACCTTGTTTTTTTTATTTTATGTACGGTCAATTTAAATGGAAGTTCTCGTCATTTTATTCAATGTTATCTTGTACAACTAGAAATAAAATGATGTGGGGGTGGTGTTTCTAGTGATTTTCAAACTTGTTTTAATTACCTAAATTTAACCTATTTAAAATAAATAGGGGTGGTGTTTCTAGTGATTTTCAAACCTATTTTAATTACCTAAATTTACCTTATTTAAAGTAAGTAGTTGCATTGAACATCTTATCTTCAACTTAGTAACTTTTCTTGAGGGCATCTTCATGACATCCACCATCTCTGAAAATTATGAAATATTAGTAGTATCTTGCACTAAATAGACAATGTTGGCATAGAATATTTTATTGTGTTTTTTACTCCGCGTCACAAATTTATTTATATTTTATACAATTAAAAGTGAGAAATATGATGTGTGAAATATTAGTAGTATCTTGCACTAAATAGACAATGTTGGCGTAGAATATTTTATTGTGTTTTTTACTCCGCGTCACAAATTTATTTATATTTTATGATTCTTTGTTTCGATTTCCATGCTAAGACTGGATTCATCATGCATACTAGGATTTTTAGTTGTTCACACATCATATTGCTCACTTTTAATTGTATAAAAAATAGAGAGTATGCATAATGACATGTAGTGACATGTGGGTGTCTATTTTGGTCATTGATATGCTTGATTTTTTAACCCATTCCAATCCTATGACAATGAAATTAAGAAAGACAAGGACACAAGAAGGATTATCAATAAATGAAAGTAGAGACTTTAGAATGTAACTCAAATTATACTTGAATGTAATGATAAGTATTTGTAGTTGCTTGGTCACTGATGAGCATCAGATCACGCTATGAAAAATTCCTTGCATTATGAAAATTTGTTTGTACCTACATTAATCCTCTGTAGTAGTTCATTGACTTGCCTATAGATATAATTTTAGAAACAATCCTACTCCTACAATTCTTCCCTATATGGATCATCTTTGTCCCCCTGCCTATTGATACTTATTTTTCAAGGAAACAAAATAGAACTCTCCAATTGCATCATCACCTTTAAAAACAATGCTTGAGTATTTCCAGGTGATTGTTGAACAAGTCTCTATTCAAGTCCACGAAACCCTTGATTTGTCTCCATTGCACAAAATTATTTTCTTAATAAAATTATAAATCCCATGTCTGTATTCCTCATCCTCGACATGCCAATTCTTTACAGTGGAAAACTTTATCATTGCTCCCTCGGTGCAATAGAGATCCACTACTGTGGCATGGAGATGATTGGTGCAATAAAATGGTGCAGTGCATCCTTCAATATATGTCATAGAACTCCTCTCATCTACAACAATATGAGTCCTCTCAAACTGCCTCGTATCCATCTCATTCATCCTGAAATAAGTGGATATTTCCATGGGTGACAAAGTGTGCTTGGGGATTTAATAGAAGGAGTTATCACTAAAAAAATACAATGCAGCATAATACTTATTAGCAGGAGGAAAAAAATGCCAAGCTACTTCCTAACTAGATCAAGGTACTCCTGAATGACCTCTTATAATGAACAAAAGATAACCTCAAGTGCCTATAGAGTCTACCTATGCATGGTAGGAATGAAAACAATGTCAAAATCAACATCTACATGAACATTGCTCAATCTCTTCTTCTAGTCAAGGGCATGCCCAAATTTTGAAAAGTATCAAGCAAGTCAGGGTCCACCTCATCCAAGCTCCTCTTCTTCTTCTACTCTCTCTATTTAGGTTCAAAATAATAGAAAAGGTCTTGGAAATTGATGGGTGGGTAAAATTTATCAGACCATTTGGGTTCTTCCCTTTTTAATCATTGTCTATAAGCATTGAGTCTAAATTACAAAAGCCATTCATGTTGCTTCTTTTTAGCTGAAATTAACCTAAGCTTTGGAGAGTTGTAAGGGTTAATGGATCTAAGTATATTCTACCTAAAATATAGCAACATGGTTTAAAACTGTAGGCATTGAGATCAGAATCGAAGGATGAAACAAAAAAGATATTATGTTCACTATTACAATAAATTTTAAATTCATGTAACAAAGTTTGAGGAAGGTCTAGTATTTGGATCCTACCAAAAAATGTTCTTGTGTCACTCGAGCCCTTTGAATTTGGGCATGGTAGAGTCCATTACAAAAACAATAAACCACTAAAGAAAGGGGGAAAAGAAAAAATAAAATATCATGCATTGTGACCCTAGAAAAGTCAGGGAGGAGTGAACTAATCTGTACAATAAGGACATGCAAAATGCTTACTTGTCCATTGTATTTTGATGCAAAATGCTTACCTTTCCATCTTATTTTGATGAATTTTTAGCCAAAATCAAGATCTCCATTATCTTAATCATTAAATGCTTTGTACAATAAGGACATGAAAAATGATTACTTGTGCATTGTCTTTTGATCAATTGTATATGCATTATCATAATCATTAAACCCTAAACTCTAGATGAAATTTATGCTTTGATCATATAAACCCTAGAAATTATTTACCCATAAGAACAAAAATCATCTTTAGTAAAAAGGAAGAAGTCTCCAGAGTCCAAATTCATATCCATGTACAAATGGCCAAAATATCCATGCCCAATGACCTTGCCCTTCGTCCATCTAATAGTTGATGCTCTCCTAAGGTGTTTCTCATGCAAAATCCATTTGGAGTTTGAATCCCATGAAATCCGTAGATCACGTCGATGGTTTTCCTTCTTCTAGCATTTCCACACAGATATCAATAAGGCAAAGGAAAATGCAGTGCTACAATGTGATGTTGTAATCTGTGAATGTTTTATTTGAACCTAGCACTAAACTGGAAATGAAAAAGAAAAGAAATATTTATAATGGAAAAAAAATAAAAATTATAATATAAACTAAAATATATAAATTTCAATTGGGTTAAATGATTTACTTTTAATAAGAATTTGTTATTTTTGCGTAAGACATTAAATTAAAAAAGTAGAATAAGTTAAAAATGATATTGGGATGAATGTAACCATTTAAATATAGCCTCAATTAATAATAAAAAGTTAAATTAATAAAAATAATAAAATTCAATTTGTTATATTTTGATTTTGTTATTAACTTGTGAATAGGCTTTGTTACCATGGCTTATCAATACTACAAGTCCAAAAACCATAACTTATTTCACAACCAAAATATTTTATAACAATATACAAACATTCTTAAGAGTGGATATTCACCCCCACATTATGGTAGATATTATTAACTTGTAAAAAATAAGTCCAAAACCATAAGTTATTTCACAACCAAAATATTTTATAACAATATGATAAGATTTTTAACCATGGATATTAACCCCACATTATGGTAGATATTATGAGCTCGTAAAAATAGCCTTTCTTACAATACCATGGGTCAATACCATGGATTATCAATACCACATGACCAAAAAACATAAATTATTTCACAATCAAAATATTTTATAACAATATGACAAGATTGTTAACCATGAATATTCACCCTTACTTTACCATGGATATTGCCATGGGCCAATACCATGAGTTAACAATACCACATGCGAAAAAAACCATATATTTAATTTACAACATTTTTTTAATTGAATCTAAAATGGGAAATGTTACAATTTGAGATATATCTAAAGCCTCATGACTACTAAAAATATTCCCATAGAAATTAAATTAAGGTATTAATAAAATTAAGTTAAGATGGATCTATGCCAGTTATATATATATACAACCGGCATAGATCCATCTTAGCTAAGGATCCAAGGGATGAGAGAAATAAAATTGACTAATCATAATAGATTAAATATAGTGCATGATTTTTTAAAGTTTTTCATTATTTTATTTTCTTTGACATGATTGATCCAAAAAATAAGTTTAATATTTTACAACCAAATAAGTTTTTTTTTTAATTTAGATAATTTCTTAAACAAAATATAGTGCGGTCAAATTTAAGAGAGAGTTTGGGAGGGGGTAGAGAGAGGGAGGAAGATAGTGAAAAAATTGGAGGGCAAAGAGAGAGA
>Ga0181464_1001613_pt1 | contig 11338 bp, 7 predicted proteins | sample InSIn2gowninarea_FD_119074 | JGI IMG/M metagenome (GOLD analysis project Ga0181464, IMG submission 119074) | Clean room microbial communities from NASA Spacecraft Assembly Facility at Jet Propulsion Laboratory, Pasadena, California, USA -... ...
GGGGCGCGTCCTGACGACTACAGGCATAGGTACAGCATGACCGAGAATTAAAGCTTGCTGTTTGGAGTCAAGTTTTGCTAGGACGCTGCGTAAAGCTTGTCCGCCAGATACTCCGGTGAAAATTGCCTCAATGTCTTTTTCATCGTTAAGTAAAGCTGTGATTCTCGTACCAATTTGGGACATTACTTCATTGTCTATCCCTGATGGACGCTGATCTACTACTAATAAGGTAACAAAATATTTCCGCATTTCACGGGCAATAATGCCGAAAATGGTTTGTTTTACAGTGGCGGGATCGAGAAAGCGGTGCGCTTCTTCAATAGTAATGACTAAAGGATGCGGGCGATCGCACGGGTTTTTGCTTTGCAGAAATTTCTCGGCTTTATGAACGTAAGACTGATGGATGCGCCGAGATATGGTATTGGTTGCCAGCATATAAGAAAGCATATTTGACTGGGAACCAAATTCAATTACAACGTGCTTGCCAGCATCTAAAGAAGCCAAAATTTTATCTATATAGTTATGCGGGCAAGTTGTCCGCATATATTTAAGATCCTCTAGGCGTAATAGTTTGCGCTGTAATGCCATAATTGAGGACTTGTTACCCCGTTTTTCCTGGCAAAACATTTCTATTTCTTCGTTACCCATGGCCAAAAGCTGAGTAATCCAAGACTTGCCAAACTCGTTACGCAAAATTGTGGCATTTTCTAAACTTGCTTCCGATAAGTTTAATTCGTTGCGTACCAGCATGATGTCTTCAACTTCAATTTGGTCGTAACTTAAATAAAGGTCTTGAGCATCTCTCACGCCTCGGCGTTTGGTAGAAGCCGGATCGAGGGTGTAAACTTGTACTTTGCCAGGAAATAGCTGGCGCAAGCCTTTAACGGTGCTAAACTGCTTGCCTTCTGATACTGCTTCCCAGCCATATTCTGAGTGCATATCAAAAATTAAGTTTACCGCCGCCTGTTTGCGGATAATTCCCGATAACAGCAAGCGAGTCAGAAAAGATTTGCCCGTTCCCGACTTACCAAATACGCCGTTACTACGTTCGACAAAGCGATCTAGGTCTATACATATAGGTACGTCCATGTCAAGCGGTTGACCGATCGCAAAGTTGCGTTTTTGGGGGTCATCTTCCCAACCAAATACGGCTCTAAAATCGCGTTCGCTGGCATCGTAAACTTGGCTAAAGTGGCTGGGAATAGTTTTAACAGGTAGCAGTTCCATATTGCTGCTGCTTTGTGCCTGAAAAGAGCCTAACCCGCTTGCGCCCTTCTGTTCTGTGCCATTACTTGTAAAAGCTGGTTCCTCTGATTCGGGCGTAAACATCAACATTGGCGTAAGGTCGATAGTTCCGTAAGTACCGCTTCCCGCCAATACTTCGCGCATAAAATCATCGCTAGGTAAAGGCGGATTGGCGACAATTCGCTGGCTAGAAGTTCCCAGACATACATCCGTCAACATACAAAAAAAACGCGATTTCATTCCTTCAACTACGAGGAATTTGCCGACGCGCATATCTTCTACTAAGACATCAGGATGCAAGCGCACCTCTAAGCCTTCACTGAGCGATCCTTGTGTAACGGAACCTAATGGCTGTCCCAAATTCATGCGGTTATTTGCACTGCGTGGGTTATTGGCTTATCTTAGAACCTTTAAGGGCAAGCTGTCAGCCATTTAAGCCGCGACCCGTAATATTTTTGTACTACTTAGTCAATATTAATAGCCGTTGGTGTGGAACCTGGAGTAGAGGAAGATCCGGGTGTAAGTTTGCGATACTGACTGTACAAGCGATCGCGCCAAGTAAAAAATGGTTGATACGCTAGGTTATCGGCTAATCCTGGAATGCCTTTGCCTTTGACGTTTGCAGGTAAATCTAAGTAAGGGCCATCGGGAAACTTAATTAGCATCGATAAGCCAGCTACCGATAAATCTGCTAGGGTAGTGCGATCGCCAACTAAGTAAGGACTATCTGCTAAAAGCAAGCATAATGCTTCTAAATCTTGCTTTAAATCGGTTTCGGCGGACTTTACAATGTCAGGACTTGCGCCAACTCCAAACCCTAAAATTTTTAATAAGTCGTTGGGGACAGCTTCTACTAAACCTTTGAGTAAGTCTGGTGTAGTGTTGGGTAATAAAGCTTTGCGAAAGTTTTGATCTTGGCTTAATGCGCCAAATAAAGCTTTACGGCTTTTAACCCCAATAGATTCATCAGCCCATTCTTCAATTAGTAAGCACAAGCCTCTTTGTTTGGGGTCAGTGGGAAACAATGGACGGTCTGGGTACTTCTGGTCTAAATATTTAGCGATCGCCGTTGAATCAGCGATAATATTAGCACCGTCTTTAATAACCGGAACTTTCCGTTGACCTGTTAAACGAAATAAGTCTACTTGACCAATACCTGGGGTAACTTCAATTTTGCGGTAATCTAAACCCTTGTAGTCTAAGATCAAGCGAACTTTTTCGGAATACTGCGATAGTTCAAACTGGTATAGTTCAATCATTTTTACTAGTCGCTTTAATTAAAAGCTTTGACAATTTACTTACTTAATATAATTCCTTAAAAAGGTAGATTTTGACAAATTAGCGGCACTAACTGCCAAAATCTGTTTTATTTGCTTGTTATACTTAGTTACTATAATTTTTCAACTAAGTTTGTTTCTATTTAAAGTTTTTACTTTCAAATAATAAATACTCTCTCAACTTACGGGTTGAGAGAGTGATAATAATTATTTAATTTTCGCATTCCTGAATTAGGCAGTCCGGCGAGTTACTAAACCCCAGATAAACAGTAAAACAATTGCGCCAATTACTGCAAAAATGATGCTAGGAAGTGTTAATGCACCTACCGATGCTGCTGTCCCTACTCCACCACCGAAGAATAGTCCACCTAACCAACCACCAACTAATGCGCCTAAAATACCAAGAATCATTGTGGCAAGAATACCGCCGCCTTGGTGTCCTGGATAAATAGCTTTAGCGATCGCGCCAGCAATTAAACCTAAAACTACCCATGCTAAAACTCCAAACATATTTGCTTTCTCCGTTTGTTTTATATCTCTGTTTCCTTATGTATAAGTTATCACTCTCAATTGTCGATTTCACTCTATCGTAGGTAAGAATCTAAAGGTATAGAATTCTTAGCTATTTTTAATGTTTTATAACAACTATTTTTTGGCTTGTAAAAATGCTTTTAACTTTTACAGTTCAAGAAACCTTTAATGTTTTCTATAAAAATTGAAGCTAAATCAATTTATAACTTGTTAACTATTTATTAAGAGCAAACGTTTGTAGCGAAACTAATTAAATAAACGCTTGCTATTTAGTCTGCAAACAAAAAATATCAGCCTTTAGCTAGATGTGTTGTATTTTTGACAAAAACTTTGTAAAGTAATAGGCAAATGTTGTAAAACTTATCAAGTGCCGGAAATAAAAAGAGGAAAACAACAGTGATTAAAAACAAAAAGCACAATAGTAGTAATTTACTTAAAAAAGTGACTTACCTCTTGGGAATTGCCAGCGCCAGCGTTTTGATTGGCTTTCCTATACAGGCGCAGCAGTCCGGGGGAGGAGCAACCAATCCTAGACCAAGTATTTTTAACGAGCCTCCTTACAATCGCTCTGGTGGAGCGGCGACAACTCCTGAAGCAAGTCCCACAACTCCCGAAGCAAGCCCCACAACCCCAGAAACTAGCCCGTCGCCAGTTCCCGATGCTACTACCCCCGCTCCCGCACCAACGGAAGGTACTCCTGGGGCAGCAACAGGCAGCGAAAACTTAGTAGCATTAGCAGCAGCTAATGGTTCTTTTAAGACTCTGACCGCCGCTTTAAAAGCTGCAGATTTGACTGCAACTTTAGAAGGTACTGGCCCATTCACGGTCTTCGCACCAACCGATCAAGCTTTTGCCGCATTACCTCAAGAAGCTCTCCAAGAACTGTTGAAGCCGGAAAACAAAGCATTATTAGTCAAAATCTTGACCTATCATGTAGTTCCTGGAAAAGTTGTTTCAACGGACTTAAAATCTGGCGCAGTTAAATCTGTTGAAGGTGGTTCCATTAACGTTAAAGTTGATTCGGCAACAGGCGTATCAGTGAACGAAGCTAAAGTAGTTCAACCAGATATCCAAGCTAGTAATGGTGTAATTCACGTTATTGATAAAGTGATTTTGCCTCCAGATATCTAAAAAGCTGTTCGATGCTAGTTTTTAATTAGAAGTAACAACCAAAACCCGTGCAAAAGTAACTTTTGCACGGGTTTAATTTATGGTGAGAGTTTTGGTTCCTGCAAAAGTCCGCCATGATGCAGATACGCGCCCTAAGCCCAGCACTTAGATTAGGCAGTAGTAGAACAAAGATAAGTAATAACTTTTTATGTCCAATAGTCCTAGGTTAGATGAACAAGCGATCGCCTTAGCTGCCCAAGCAGGCTTATCTAGTCAATTAGATTCTGCCGAAAAAATTAATGTAGATGTTCGTACCGACTTACTCAAAGCCGTGCAAGGACAAGCCGATTCTATTGATATATCGGGACAAGGTTTAGTGTTGCAAGAAGACATCCGGGTGCAAGAAATGGAATTGCACTTAGACAAGGTAGCAATTGACCCCCTGAGCGTTTTATTTGGGCAAATAGAACTAACTCATCCTGTAAATGCGATCGCCAAATTTGTCGTTACTCAAGATGATCTAAATCGAACTTTAAGCTCTGACTATGTAAAAAATCAAATGCAAACGCTAGAGCTTGATGTAGATGGGCAAATTGTAACTATGGCAATGCAACAAGTAGAGTTATTGTTACCCAGCGAGGGCAAAATAGAAGTTAATGGCAGTGCTTTATTAACAGAAATGGGTAAGACCAGAGAAATAGGATTTAATGCCGTGATTCGTCCGCGTACCCAAAAGCAACCTGTATTAGTTGACAGTTTTAAGTGTAATGACGGGCAAAGTATTTCTCTTGAACTAGCTGTAGCTTTATTAGGAAAAATGAAACAGCTAACCCAATTGCCTTTTATTGAACTAGAAAAAATGGCCCTGCATATTAAAGAGTTAGAAGTAAACCCCGGTAAATTAACTCTCTACACTGAAGCTCATGTAAGAGAAATACCGCAAACTTAAGCAGAAAATGCGATTGCTTTTAGCGCTACCCCTTGGGTAATCGCCTTTGGCGCTACTTCTTGGGTAATCGCACTTTATAGTTCTGTCGATTGATTGTGTCTTGGGTCACTTGTTTCTAAGATCGGTAAATATAGAAACCTGGAGCCGAGGCTTTATGCAATCGTACGATGTTGTAATTATTGGAGCAGGACACAATGGTTTAGTGTGTGCGGCCTATTTACTCAAAGCTGGGTATAGCGTTCTACTTTTAGAAAAGCGTTCGGTTCCAGGTGGTGCAGCGACTACCGAAGAATCGTTACCTAAAGAAGCACCGGGATTTAAGTTTAACTTGTGTGCGATCGATCATGAATTTATTCATTTAGGGCCAGTAGTTCAAGAATTAGAACTTGAAAAGTATGGCTTAGAATATTTAGAATGCGATCCGGTTGCCTTTTGTCCCCATCCTGACGGTAAATACTTTCTGGGGCATAAGTCTTTAGACAAAACTTGCGCGGAAATTGCTAGATATAGCGATCGCGATGCCCAAAAATACCGCGAATATACAGAATTTTGGCAACGGGCTTTAGGAGCAATGATTCCTATGTTCAACGCTCCACCAAAATCTATTATTGATATTGCTGGCAATTACGACATCAAAAAGCTAAAAGATTTATTTTCTGTAATTGGTTCGCCTGCCAAAACCCTAGACTTTATTCGCACAATGCTAAGTAGCGGCGAAGATGTCCTTAATGAGTGGTTTGATAGCGAATTTCTCAAAGCACCCTTAGCTAGATTATGCGCCGAACTTGGCGCGCCACCTTCGCAAAAAACTAATGCCGTCGGTGCGATTATGATGGCAATGCGGCACGATCCGGGAATGGCCAGACCTCGCGGCGGTACAGGGGCGCTAGTTCAAGCTTTAGTGAAGTTAGTACAAAGCAAAGGCGGTGTAGTCCTTACCGACCAGCACATAGAAAAAATTATAATTGATAACGGTAGAGCAATAGGCGTAAAAGTAGCCGGAGGGGTTGAATACCGCGCTACCAAAGGGGTAATTTCCAACATTGATGCTAAAAGAGTATTTCTGCAATTAATGGATGCGAGTGACGTAAATAGCGCCGATCCAAATCTACGCGAACGATTAGATCGCCGTATTGTCAACAATAACGAAACTATCCTCAAAATAGATTTAGCTTTAGATAAACCTCTCAATTTTGAGCATCACAACCACGACGACAGTTATTTAATTGGTTCGGTACTAATAGCTGATTCTGTTACTCATGTGGAACAGGCTCATAGTAAGTGTACCTTGGGCGAAATTCCCGATTCTGACCCTTCTATGTATTTAGTAGTTCCGACAATGCTTGACCCTTCAATGGCTCCCCAAGGTAAGCATACAGCCTGGATTGAATTTTTTGCCCCTTATCAAATTGCTGGCGCTGAAGGTACGGGTTTAAAGGGTACAGGTTGGACGGATGAACTAAAACATAAAGTAGCAGACCGAGTAATTGATAAATTAGCCGACTATTCACCTAATGTTAAAGACTCAATTATTGCCCGTCGCGTGGAAAGTCCCGCCGAACTTGGGGAACGTTTGGGAGCGTACAAAGGCAATTACTATCATATTGATATGACTCTCGACCAAATGGTGTTTTTCCGTCCTTTACCCGAACTTGCCAATTACAAAACACCAATTGAAGGCTTATTTCTAACTGGTGCGGGGACGCATCCCGGCGGTTCGATTTCTGGAATGCCGGGGCGTAATTGTGCGAGAATTTTCTTGCACGAACAGCAACCAATCGTTCAAAGGTTTAAAGAAGCAAGAGACTCGATTAAATCTACTGTCGGTTCGGTGTTTAAAGGACAATAAAGTATTTATGTAACTGACGAATGAGTTATCTTTATTAAGCGCTTCTTAATATTAGGATATATACCATTACATAAATCTTATCCATGCAAGCGTATGATGTCGTCATTATTGGCGCTGGACACAACGGGCTAGTTTGTGCCGCTTATCTTCTTAAAGCTGGCTATAGCGTGTTATTACTCGAAAAACGTCCAATTCCCGGCGGCGGTTCGACGACCGAAGAAACCATGCCCGAAGAAGCACCAGGTTTCAAATTTAATCCTTGTGCAATTAATCATATATTCATTCACTTAGGGCAAGTAGTAGAAGAACTAGAACTAAAAAAGTACGGTTTAGAATATTTGTACTGCGATCCAGTAGTATTTTGTCCTCATCCCGATGGCAAATATTTCTTAGCCCATCGTTCTGTCGAAAAGACTTGTAAGGAAATTGCCCGATTTAGCGATCGCGATGCCGAGCAATATGCTAAATACGTGGAATATTGGCAGCGCTTTGTCAATTCTATAGATGCTTTTTTTAACTCCCCACCCAAATCATTAGTTGATATTGCTGGTAACTACGACTTTAAAAAACTGCAAGATTTGTTTTCAGTAATCGGAGGTACGGATACAACTTTAGATTTATTGCGGACAGTTTTAAGCAGTCCTCTTGATAATATCAACGAGTATTTTGATGCGGAGTTTGTCAAAGCTCCCTTGGCGCGAATGTCTGCGGAACTAAGTTCGCCGCCTTCACAAAAAGCAATGGCTTTTGGGGCGATGATGATGGTATTGCGCCATAATCCTGGTATGGCCAGACCTCGCGGTGGTTCTGGGGGATTGGTAGATGCTTTAGTTCAGTTAGTTACAAGCAAGGGTGGCGTAATTTTAACAGAGCAAGATGTCGAGCAAGTATTAGTGGATGATGGCAAAGCTGTAGGGGTAAGAGTTGCTGGTGGTAAAGAATATCGCGCAAATAAGGGCGTAATCTCGAATATTGACGCGAAACGGCTATTTTTACAGCTTGTAGACGAAAAGGATATTGATAGCGCCGATGAAAATTTGCGCGATCGCCTAGATCGTCGCATTGTTAACAATAATGAAACTATCCTCAAAATTGACTGTGCTTTAGCTGAACCACTGAAGTTTGAACACCACGATCATCGAGATGAATACTTGATGGGTTCAGTGTTAATTGCCGATTCTGTTAATCATGTAGAAAAGGCACATACGGACTGTACGATTGGTAAAATTCCCGATGAAGATCCATCAATATATTTAGTTATGCCTACCGCTCTCGATCCTTCAATGGCCCCAGAAGGCAAACATACACTATGGATTGAATTTTTTGCACCTTATCAAATTGCTGGTGCGGAAGGTACGGGATTAAAAGGTACGGGTTGGACTGACGAACTTAAAAATACAGTAGCAGACCGCGTAATTGAAAAACTAGCCCAATATTCGCCCAATATCAAAAACTCTATTATTGCCCGTCATGTGGAAAGTCCCGCCGAACTTGGAGAACGGCTAGGTTCTTATAAAGGCAATTATTATCACATAGACATGACTTTAGACCAAATGCTCTGTTTTCGTCCTTTACCAGAAATAGCCAACTACAAAACCCCTATTGATGGGTTATTTCTTACAGGTGCGGGGACTCATCCGGGTGGTTCAATTTCGGGATTACCTGGGCGCAATTGCGCGCGGGTATTTTTGCAAGAACACAAACCTATCGCTCAAGCCTTTAAAGATGCAAGAGATACGATTAAATCAACAGTAAAATCTGTATTTAAGGATAAGTAATATTTATCCCAGCAAATAGCCGTGAAATTATTATTTTATAAGGCTATTTGCTGTTGTGGCAATGTATAGTGCGATCGCACTATATAAATTTGAAATGCGATCGCATAATTGTTTAAAACTTTGGGCTTTGAAACAGGCAAACTGTTCGCCTATCTACTTTAGATAAATCAGCAAATTCAACCCTGGAATTGTGCGCGATAAAGTCCACAACAGCAACGTTAAATAAAGCAACCCAATTACCCACTGATACCAAGCAAGAGTTGTAACTATTCCGGGTAAATGTTCGTCTCGCAGCCGAATATCGTTAAAACCTAATTTTAATAGATTATTTAAACTAAAATCGTAATAATTAAGCCAATTCCAGCGATTTTCCCACAATACGGGCATATAGCGTTCTCTAAATAACGGAAAGCGCGGCATTACTGGCAATCTACCAATCAATAATCTTAATTGCCGCATACTACCATCTTCTACAAAATAGCTGCTATTCATCAAATCGTGATAGCGTCCTTTTTGGTAAAGCCTAGCAACTAAAACTAGGGGAATGGGCAAAACGATCGCCTCTACACAACCTAAAGTTAAAAATGGCTGGGTAGAAGTGCGAAAAATAGCAATTAAACCACAAAGTATCAATAAGCAAAAACTGCTAAGTACACAGCTAGTTTCGTAAACGGTGGGTAAAATTTTTTGCGGGTGCAGCCTTCGCCAACGGTCAATTAGCCAAAATATTAACCCAAATTGGGCGATCGCAATTGTCCCTACTCCAAACACTAACCAAAAACTCGTACCGTAGCGGCTAAGTAGCAGCAATAAACCTAAAGCCAACCATTGCCATGCTAGTAATACCCATTCAGCCGAGGAAATGGGAGAAGTTGCAACTAAGACTTCGCGGACTTTAATATAAGTATTAAGATCGATTTGGTCTAGGCTCAAAACTTCGCCTAGAGTGCGAAAAGGCTGACTGACACGATACTGAGCGATCGCATTAACTTGAATAGGGGAAAACCCTAGTTTTATTAAGGTTTCGAAACTTGCCGTATTAATATTTATTCCTAATAATTGCTGGCGTAGCTCATCGCGGCGCAGTTTTTGGGTAGTGTAATCTAACTGATTGGCATCGCCTATTTGCTGTAATTGGCGGAAATTTTGGATAAGATTTCGCAATACATTTTCATTACCTTGCAATATAGGTACTTGAATCGCGCTACCAATCTGTCCGGGATTGCCGAGAATTTTGCCAGTTTCCGCATCAAAACTAAGATCGGATACGTTTAAATACGCTGAAGAATTAGCAAAAGCTGCATCGCTAAAATCTGCTTGATTGAGAATAGTAGCACCGCGTAAGTTTACCGCGCGATCGAATTGCGTTTCTCGAAACGAAACAGCTTGATTAAAAGTTGCTTCAGTAAGAAACAAAGACTTGTAGAAGCGATTTTTTGTAAATAAAGCTCGATTTGCAAAGCTAACTTGAGAAAAATCGGCATTTCCCCGCCACTGCATACGGTTAAATCTAGCTTGTCCGTTAAAACTTGCTTGATTAAAATTGCCCGTATCTTCAAAAGTAGCACCGCTAAAAATTGCTGTTTCTAAAAATTGAGCTTGATTAAAACCCGCCGTAGCAAAGAAAATACTTCCTCTAAAAATTCCTTGTTTACGGAAACTCGCCCCCGCAAAGCTGACGTTACGACTAAACCTCGTCTCCGTCCAATTAGCGTTTTGGGTAAATATCGCCCCGGAAGCATCCACTGGTTGCAGAAAAAATGTATTTGTAAAATTTACCTCGCCACTAAAACGAGTTTGTACTAATTTCAAACCGCCGCGAAATACACTAATTTGGGCAGGGGTAGCACTTTTTGAACCCAATAGAGACATAGATAATTGGCTCAATTGAGCGTAACGACGGCGATCGCGTTGCAACTGTGTTTGTTCTGTGGAAGTGAATATAGGGGCTAAAGCTTGTCCGTATAGAGGCGATCGCAAGCCCAAATTATTCCCGACAAAATCCCCCTGAATCAAGGAGTAGCTCAAATCTAAAGCTAAAGGATTAGATCCCGCTCTTTGCAATCCCCCTTGCAAAATTTGCTCAAAATTTGCCCGAAAACCCGTATTTTCTAGGCGTAAATCGATAATAAAGTGTTGCAAATCGATTGTTGGTACACCGCCGCTTAATTTAGGCGTTTTTACTCTTGCTTGCAGCAATTCTAAAGTTAAAACTGCCCGTTCTGGTTGCGCTAAAGCCGCCCATACTGGTTGAGGTAAAATTAGGAACAAGATTAGAAGTGCGATCGCTAGTTGCTTAATTAATCGCATTGCAAAACAATTTTCCCTGTAATCGATCCCGCTTCTAATAACTGGTGTGCTGCAACGGCTTCTGATAGCGGAAACACCTTACTGACATGAATTTTGAGCTTTCCTACATCAATCAAATCTGCACACTGAGTTAAGATATCTGCTTGGTGCTGTTGTGCTGCTACTAGACCTTGTAACATTGGTATTAGCATTAATTCGTAGCTAATTGATAGGTTACGCGATCGCGCTACTTTCCAATCGGTACTCGCATCGGCTTCTAATATTGTCACCACATCCCCGTAGATTTTTG
>Ga0181464_1001324_pt2 | contig 11334 bp, 8 predicted proteins | sample InSIn2gowninarea_FD_119074 | JGI IMG/M metagenome (GOLD analysis project Ga0181464, IMG submission 119074) | Clean room microbial communities from NASA Spacecraft Assembly Facility at Jet Propulsion Laboratory, Pasadena, California, USA -... ...
TGATAACGGTAACAGCTTTATCCCTTATAAGTACTTAAATAAGTTCCTCTTTTGGTTCGGTCACGGCGAAGCCGGGATTCAAAAAATGCGAAGCATATTTTTTGAAAGAAGCAAAAGCAGCAGCATTTCAAGTACGCAGGCCGCCGGCTGTGGAGGCAAATACAAAAATTAAAAAGCGATAATAATATTAAACAAATTGTCAGATACTAAAAACATATTAAAACAACTATTCGGCTTCAGCGAAACCACTGAAGGCGCCTTCACATCCTCTATCAAAGGCCTTGGCCCAACCAATCTGGTGAGCAAAACAAAAGGGGATAAAGTTATCTGGGCCATTGTGGTAATATTAACGCTGATGAGCCTGCTGGTAGTATACAGCAGCACCGGTTCTTTGGCATATAAATACAGTAAAAGCACCGAAAGCTTTTTATTCAAGCAATTCGCTTTCATCATCCTGGGCGTACTTATCATTTATTTTGCACACCGGGTAAATTATACCATCTATTCAAGGATTGCCTTGATACTGTTTTTGATCTCCATTCCTTTGCTGCTGTACACGTTGTTTTTTGGTGTACAACTAAATGCAGGCAGCCGCTGGATCAAACTACCGGTCATCAATATGACCTTTCAAACATCAGATCTCGCAAAGCTGTCACTGTTCATGTACATGAGCCGCCAGTTAAGCCGCAAACAGGCAGTCATCAAAGATTTTAAAAAAGGATTCTTGCCTATCATAGTACCGGTAGGAATTATATGTTTGCTGATTGCACCGGCTAACTTATCCACCGCAATATTAATAGCAGGTACAAGCATTTTGTTAATGTTTATCGGCAGGGTAAATACCAAGCATATTTTAGCTACTATTGGTATCGCACTGGTGCCAGCCCTGCTGCTCATCACCATTGCAGTAAAGTATTACGATAAGGAAGAGCACAAATCAAAAGAATTACCCTCCATATTATCTGCCGGCCGTATCCCCACCTGGATAGGAAGGATACAAACATTTGTCTACAGTAAAAAAGAAGACCAGAATGAAAAACTCTACCAGATAAACCAGGCAAAAATTGCCATCGCAAGCGGTGGCTGGTTTGGCCGTGGACCAGGAAGAAGCAATGCCCGTAATTTTTTGCCACACTCTTACAGCGATTTTATTTTCGCCATTATTTTGGAAGAATATGGTTTGATCGGTGGTGCGTTCATTGTATTTATTTATCTGTTGTTTCTATACCGGTGCATCCGGTTGTATCAAAAATGCCCGTTTGCATTTGGTGCTTTTCTGGCGCTGGCATTGAGTTTTACGTTGGTGATACAAGCTATCGCCAATATGGGGGTTAACGTAAATGTTTTTCCGAACACCGGTGTAACGCTGCCGTTGGTAAGCATGGGTGGAAGCAGTTTTCTCTTCACTTGTTTATCCATCGGCATCATATTAAGTGTTGCAAGAAACGTAGAACAGATAGAAGGCGATAAAGTAAAAGCAATAGAAAAAGAAGTAGCAGCAGAAGAGAAAAAGAAAAAGATGATGGAACCGGCAGTGGTAGCATAATTGAACATCGTTGTGAACTTGTTCTGTCATTTTTCATTTTTGGGGAAAAGGAAAAATGATCTCACTTGTACCGCATGCCAATTTGCAGTATCTGAAATACAAATAAAGCAACCTAAGTAAATGAATAATGATAGCAACATACAGAGTCTTTCGGTTCCCCCTTTAGGGGGCGGAGGGGGCAGGTTGCCAATCATCATTGCAGGCGGTGGAACAGGCGGGCATATTTTTCCGGCAGTAGCCATCGCCAATGCTATCAAAAAAATACACCCTTTCGCAGACATCCTGTTTGTGGGCGCCAAAGGAAAAATGGAAATGGAAAAAGTGCCGCAGGCAGGATATAAAATCGAGGGATTGGATATAGCGGGTTTCAACAGAAGTTCTTTGATTAAAAACATCGGGTTGCCATTAAAGCTGGTGAAAAGTTTTTTACAGGTGCGTACCATCTTTAAAAAATTTAAACCGGTTGCGGTCATTGGCGTAGGCGGCTATTCCAGTTTTCCGGTATTGCGTTTTGCACAATCGCAAGGCATTAAAACATTCATCCACGAAAGCAATTCTTTCGCCGGAAAAAGTAATATGCTGTTAGGAAAAAAAGCCACTAAGATTTTTGTAGCCATCGATGGAATGGAAAAATTCTTTCCGGAAAATAAGATTGTCATCAGCGGAAACCCTGTTCGGGCAAGCATTACCGGTAGCAGGGTTAGTAAATCGGAAGCCATTCAACATTTCGGGCTGGATGCCGGCAAAACAACTGTGTTATCAATCGGTGGAAGCCTCGGCGCAAGAACCATTAATGATGCATTAGGCCATAACCTGGAAGCTTTTGAAAAAAATAATTTGCAACTGATCTGGCAAACAGGTAAACCTTATGCCGCAGAAGGAAGGGAACAATGTGAAGGCAAAAAAAATATATGGGTCAATGATTTTATCACCCAAATGGAAAATGCTTATGCTGCAGCAGATGTGGTCATCAGCAGAAGTGGCGCCATGAGTGTAGGCGAATTGTGTGTGATGAAAAAGCCGGCAGTGTTTGTGCCATACCCTTATGCAGCAGAAGATCATCAAACAGTGAATGCAAAAAAGCTGGTTGACAGAAATGCAGCCCTGATGATAAAAGACAGCGAGGCAGCCGATAAATTAATACCAACAATTATTGCGTTGGCAAAGGATGAAACAAAGCAACAAGAGTTAAAACAAAACATCAGCAAACTGGCCATCACCGATGCAGATGAAGTGGTAGCAAGGGAGATTTTGAAAAGCATTGCCCCCATCCCCCAAAGGGGTTAAGGCAAGCATACTTGAATACAAGTGTTGTTGAGTAACATACAGAGAATAACAATTATTTTATAATAATGCAGAGTGTAAAACAAATAGTAGAATCGTTGCATAACTCCCCTTCAGGGGATGGGGGCGTCTATTTCCTCGGCATCGGCGGCATTGGCATGAGCGCTTTAGCAAGGTATTTTAATGCGAAAGGAATTACAGTAAGTGGCTACGACAAAACGGAAACCAGCCTTTGTAAACAATTGTCTGCAGAGGGTATCAACATTCATTATAAGGATAATGTGGAACTCATTGATAAGAAGGCAAAGCTGGTAGTGTACACGCCGGCGGTTCCAAAAGATCACAAAGAGCTAAATTATTATTTAGACAATAATTATGTAGTAACAAAACGCAGTGATGTGTTGGGTGCTGTTACTTTAGGTGCTTTCAATATTTGTGTGGCCGGTACACATGGAAAAACGACTACCAGTACCATGGTGGCGCATATTTTACGCCATAGCGGCTATGGTTGCAATGCTTTCCTGGGCGGTATTGCAGTTAACTACGATAGCAATTTTTGGAGTAGTGAAAAAAATATTTGTGTAGCAGAAGCAGATGAATACGATCGTAGTTTCTTGAAGTTAAGTCCTGATGTTGCCATTATCAGTTCCATGGATCCCGACCACCTGGATATTTATGGAACGGCAGAAAATATGGAACAGGCATTCATTGATTTTTCTGAAAAGATAAAGCCAGGTGGCTTACTGATCAGCCGGTATGGTTTAAAAAGAACTGCAGACCTGAAAGGGCCACATCATATTACGTATGATGTGCAGGATCAGCAGGCAGACGTTTACGCAATGGAAATCAGGATCAATAATGGGAGTTACCAGTTTGACGTGATGATAAAGGAAAGGAAAATTAAAGATGTAGTTCTAAATATGGGCGGCATGCACAATATTGAAAATGCGGTTGCCGCCATTGCGGTCGCTCATCATTTGGAAATTGATGAAGAAAGAATCAAAGCGGCCTTAGCAGACTTTAAAGGGGTGAAGAGAAGATTTGAATACATTGTTAAAGATACTCACACAGTGATGATTGATGATTACGCTCATCACCCGGAAGAGTTGAGGGCACTGATATCTGGCGCTAAAAAAATGTTCAGCAATAAAAAATGTATAGTTGTTTTTCAGCCACATTTATTCAGCCGTACGAAAGACCATGCCGATGGATTTGCTGAAGTGCTGGATATGGCAGATGAAACTATCCTGTTGCCAATTTATCCTGCAAGGGAATTGCCCATGGAGAATGTAAGCAGCGAAATGATACTGGAAAGAATGCACAGTGAAAATAAAATGGTATTGAGTAAAGAAGCTTTATTAAAACATTTGTCGCAGGAAACAGCGGCCCATATTGAAGAAGGTTTTGAGGGAACGCTTTTGATTACTGCAGGAGCAGGAGATATAGATACTTTGGTAGAACCCATAAAGAAAATAATCGAGGCAGCTAATTGATTTGTAAAGGCAGCATGATAGAAAAGAAAAAAATATTAAAATGGACCATCACCATGCTATGGGTAACCGTATGTTCGGCTGTTATAGTATTGCTGGTGGCCGCTATAAAAAAAGAAGAGAAGCAAAGATGTACCGCCGTTACCGTTAATATAAGTGGGGTCAGCAATAATTTTTTTGTAGACAAAAATGATATCCTCCATGCACTGGATGAGTTCATTGAAGGCTCACCAATAGGCCAGCCGGTTAGTTCATTCAATTTAAAAGCCATTGAAAATGAATTACAAAAAAATATCTGGGTAAAAAAAGTACAGTTGTTCTTTGACAGCAATGCAAGCCTGCAAGTAAATATTTTAGAAAGAGAACCGGTGGCAAGAGTGTTTACAACCAGCGGTACCACTTTCTACATTGATAGTTCAATTACCATGCTGCCACTGAGTGATAAGTTTTCTGCAAGGCTGCCCGTATTCACTGGTTTTCCATCTGATAAACAGGTGCTGACTAATGCAGACAGTGCCTTGTTGAGAGATGTTTACACTATGAGTATGGCGATACAAAAAGATTCTTTTCGTATGGCGATGATAGACCAGGTAGACATTAATTCAAACAGAGCATTTGAGTTGCTGCCAAAGATCGGCGATGCCGTAATTGTATTCGGCGATGCAAATAATGCAGAAGAAAAATTCAATAAGCTGCTGGTGTTTTATAAAGAGGTAGTAACCAAATTTGGTTGGGATTATTATAGTTCTGTAAATGTGCAGTATGCCGGCCAGGTGGTGGCAAAAAGAAAAGGTGCAGAAGATAAAACGGCTGATTCATTGCGCACACTTCAATTGATGCAGTTGATCGCTTACAATGCAGAGCAACAGGCAAATGATTCTTTACAAACCATTGCACAGGACAATGAACACAATACAACAGACCTGAACCTTATTCAACAATCCATACAACGGGATGATAATGATGAATCAGCGCCGATGATTGGGACAGAACCAATAAAACCATTGCCACCGGCGCCGGCAAAACCAGTAGTTAAAAAACCGATGGTTACAGAACATAGGCCGGCGGCCAAACCGGTATCAACGCCGGTGAAGAAGCCGGCACCTAAACCAGTGGTTACTAAACCGGCGGCTACCAATACACCAAAGCCAGTTGTAAAACCGGCAGCGCCAAAGCCAAAGCAGGCAGCACCACCAAAGCCAAAAGCGATTATGCCTAAGCCGAATGATTATTAGGCTTAGGAAGTTTAGGGTTTAGATAAGTTTAGATGATGAAGATTTTTGAAATAAAGTGATGATTTGAGCAGTGGAAAATGATGACATGAAAATCAACAGTACAAGAGAGTGACACAACGATAATGCCATGAAAAAATGATGCTGGTGAAAGAAGCCGAAGTCAATGGCACATGGGTGAGTATGAAAATATTAAAGCCATCTATAGGCTGGAAACAAAAAGAGAACTATGGTCCATCGACCATAAACTAAACAACAAATAAAACACAACAACACAATAGCACAAAAACACACAAAACACAAACTATGACCAACGAACAAACATTTGATAACGGGGCGGTGAACAACAACCCCGTTATTGTAGGGCTGGACATCGGCACTACAAAAATTGCAGCCATTGCCGGCCGCAAAAATGAATATGGCAAACTGGAGATATTGGGCTTTGGCCGTGCCAACAGCAACGGCGTACAACACGGCATGGTGCTCAACATCGACCAGACTATCAAGGCTATTCAAACAGCATTGGAAAACTGTTATGCATCCAACCCGAATCTCGCTATCAGCGAAGTGTATGTGGGTATTGCAGGGCATCACATTAAAAGTCTGCAAACAAGGGGCGACATTGTTCGCCAGGCAACAGAGGAAGAGATTCACCAGGATGAAATTGACCGCCTGATTGCAGACCAGTACCGCACTTACATTCCTGCAGGTGACCAGATCATCGACGTAATCCCGCAGGAATTTACGGTAGATAATTTTCAGAATATTCCTAACCCGATTGGCTACAGTGGTGTAAAAGTGGGCGCTAATTTTCATATCATCACCGGGGATAAAAATGCCATCCGCAATATTAACCGGAGCGTAGAAAAAGCCGGTCTCAAAACACAGGATCTGGTGTTGCAGCCCTTGGCTTCAGCGGCAGCCGTTATGTGCGACCAGGATCTTGAAGCAGGTGTAGCCATTGTTGATATCGGTGGCGGTACCACGGACCTCGCTGTTTTTTATGAAGGCATTTTGAAACATACAGCCGTTATTCCTTTCGGTGGTGAAAATATTACCAATGATATCAAAAATGGATTGGGCGTATTAAAAACGCAGGCTGAACAAATGAAAGTGCAGTTCGGCAGCGCATTGGCAGATGAAGCCAAAGCAAATGCTTTTATTACTATTCCCGGCTTACGTGGAATGCCACCCAAAGAGATCAGTGTAAAGAACCTGGCTGGTATTATCCAGGCACGCATGAGTGAGATCATGGATTTTGTAAGCTATCATTTAAAGCAGGTTGGTTTGGATACCCGCCTACTGAATGGTGGTGTAATACTTACCGGCGGCGGATCTCAGCTGAAACACCTGATTCAGTTAACAGAATATGTTACCGGTTTAAACGCAAGGATCGGCTTTCCCAATGAGCACCTGGCAAGCGGTCATATTGATGAACTTACCAAGCCAATGTACAGCACCTGTATAGGTTTGATACTGAAAGGCTACAATGATTTTGAAAATAACAACAAGCAGTTTGAAGAACGCTTCCGTAAAGTAAATGTACCATCCTCTTTGCAACAGCCACCAGTAGACGAAGTGATCGATGCTTTACCGGAAGAAGAGCCGGTAATGGAAGAGGAAATAAAAGTTGCTAAAGTAAAAGAGCGCAAATCGCTGAAAAACTTTATGGACTCTTTTAAAAATGGCTTGATCGATTTGTTTAAGGAAGAGGGAGATGCACAGTTGTAAGAAGCCCACCCAGCCTCCCCGGGGAGGAGCAAAGCAAGAGTACAATTCATTAGTTCTTATTTATATACTAACCATTAATTCAACAGTGCAGTTCATATTTCAACACTAACTAAAGTGTGAATTGCATTTAACCTAAAAGTTCTGAAGTCGCCCCCATCGGGGGAGATTTAGAGGGGCTTTTTAATACTTATAATTATGATACATTTTGATCTGCCTAAAGAGCAATCGTCCATCATCAAAGTAATTGGTGTAGGCGGCGGAGGAAGCAATGCAGTTAACCACATGTACGCTCAAAATATTGAAGGCGTAAATTTTATTATCTGCAACACAGATGCGCAGGCCATTGCCCAAAGCAAAGTACCAAACAAGATACAGCTCGGTCCGCATTTAACGCAGGGCCTTGGCGCAGGAGCTAATCCAAACATTGGCCGCCAGGCAACAGAAGAAAGCCTCGAAGAAATAAAACGCATTTTAGAAGTGAATACCAAAATGGCATTCATTACAGCCGGCATGGGCGGCGGCACCGGAACAGGCGGCGCACCTATTCTTGCAAAGATTTGTAAAGACCTGGGCATTCTCACTGTTGGTATTGTAACTACGCCATTTGCTTACGAAGGTAAAAAGAGGTTGGCACAGGCCGAAGAAGGTATCACCTTTTTAAAAGACCATGTAGACACTTTGCTGGTAATTAGCAATGATAAGCTGCGCCACCAGTTTGGTAACTTAAAAATGAAAGAAGCCTTTGCCAAAGCAGACAACGTATTGGCAACGGCTGCTAAATGTATCACCGATGTGATCAACAGTACCGGCCAGATCAATGTCGATTTTGCGGATGTTTGTACCGTGATGAAAAATGGTGGGGTAGCCATTCTCGGTAGTGCTTCTGCGGAAGGCGAAAACCGGGCACAGGTAGCCATTGAAAATGCATTGAATTCTCCGTTGCTGAATGATAACGATATACGTGGTGCAAGATGGATCCTCATCAATATCAACTCTGCAGAAGGCGAACATGAGTTCACCATGGACGAAGTGGAAATTATACAGGCTTATTTATTAAACCAGGCAGGTGAAGACAGCGATGTGATCCTGGGTCTTGGTTACGATAGTACATTGGGAGCAAGCCTTGGCATCACCTTGATCGCTACCGGCTTTGAACACAAAGATCCATTTGCAAAAACGATCAACCTTCCCAAAGAGCAAAAGGTGGAAGATAAAATTGTGATGAGCCTGGCTACTCCGGATAATGAAGTAAAAAAAGTGCAAACGGCTTTCCAGTTTGACATCGCAGAAGTAAAGAAAGAACAACCCGTTACAACAACGCCAGTGGAAGCAGTCGAAGAAAAGATTGCCGCTGAGCCTGAAAAAATAATAATGGAATTAGCATTGCCAGCTGCACCGGTAGCACAAGAGCCGGTTCAAACCCCCGAAGTACAATCTGTAGAAATGAAAACCTTTACACCGGAAAAACCAGCCGAACCTGTTTCGGCTACTGCTCCGGTCTTTTTTGAAATTTCTTCTTCAGCCGACCAGGTGCCAACGGTACACTTTGATGTGCCGGAAGTAATACCAGCGACTCCAAAGGAAGAAAAAGTAAAAGAAGCACCAACGTCTGTAAACGACATTACCCTGGAAACCAAAGATGCTAGCACACCTGTTTCGTCGGCAGGTGGATATTTGGCAAAGCCAATGAATATATATGTTCAGGCAACGCCGCAACCAGAATCCAATACTACCGAGGAACTAACCCCGCTGCAGAGTACTCCACAGGCCGACGAACCTGTTTTTGAAATGCAGATGGTGGTTAAAGATTCCCATCAAGCGGCGGAGGAACAGCCACAAGTAACACAACAAACTCAGCAGCCCATCATGTTTTCCAAAGTTGAGGAGCCCGCTTTGCAGGACGAAACGGAGGAACTGAGGCGCCGGGCAGCAGACCGGATTGCGAAATTGAGAAACTTATCTTTCAACATTAACGCAGCCGATCCCAACAACGAGTTTGAAACAGTACCAGCTTACCTTCGCCGCAATATGGAACTGCACAATTCCATAGCCGATGTAGAAAGTTTTTACAGCAACTACACGGTTAAAAGTGACGACAACAACCAGGCAGAGATCAGTACCATCAATACTTTTTTAGATGGTAAAAAACCTGATTAAACAATAGTATAGTTTGTGTTTTAAAGGCCCCTTACTGCAAAGTGAGGGGCTTGTGTTTTTGTAGAGAGATTTTTTTTGAAAACATATTGTGTTACCAGCAGCAGATCATTCATCAACATCGTTGTGTCACTCACTTGTGCTGTTGTATTTCATGGCAGCACAAAAATTCATACAATTCGTGAAGCGAAAATGTCTTGTGGGCTTAGGATGCACCGTATAACTTATGCTTACGTTAACAACCAATAGTAAGAGACGAAAGGCTTGTTTGGATAACGATTTTATCCTTTATTAGCCAGTTGCCCACAGGCTGCGTCAATGTCTTTTCCACGGCTCCTTCTCACCCTTACATTCACCCGGTGTTTTACCAAATGATCTGTAAATGCGGTGGTGACATCATCATCGGGCTTGGTAAATAATGCACCTTCGATCGGATTGTATTCAATCACATTTACCAGGTGTGTTGGCACCTGCCGGTAGATTTTTATAAGATGATCGGCATCTTCAATAGAATCATTGAGGTCTTTAAAAAGAATGTATTCTAAAGTAATGTCGTTCTTTGTTTTGTCATAAAAATAAGTTAATGCGTCCACCGAGCACATCTATGTGGTTGCTTTCATTGATGGGCATGATTTCGTTGCGCTTTTTATCGTCTGCCGCATGCAGGGAAAGCGCCAGGTTAAAACGAACCTTATCATCACCCAGCTGCCTGATCATTTTAGCAACACCCGCCGTGGAAACAGTGATCCTTTTGGGGCTCATCGCCAGGCCATCATTAGAGGTAAGGCGGTCAATGGCTTTTAATACATTCTTATAATTAAGCAAAGGCTCACCCATGCCCATGAACACCACATTTGACAATTTTTTATTGTAGCTCTTTTCGCTTTGTTCGTTAATGAGGGCAACCTGGTTGTAGATCTCATCAAAATCAAGGTTGCGTTTGCGGTCCATTTTACCGGTAGCGCAGAATTTACACGTAAGGCTACAGCCTATTTGTGAAGAAACACAGGCTGTATTTCTTTTTTCAGTTGGTATTAATACACCTTCAATTTTGTAACCGTCATAAGTAGAAAACCTTGATTTAATAGTGCCGTCATTGCTGAATTGAGTGGCATCTACCGTCAATGCAGGAAAAGAAAATTTTTCAGCCAGGCTGGTACGCAATTCTTTTGATACATCGGTCATGTCATCAAAGCCCTGTGCATTCTTTTTCCATATCCATTCATACACCTGTTTGGTACGGAACTTCTTTTCGCCGATGGATGCAAAATACGCCGCTAACTCCTCTACTTCCAGGTGGCGTATGTTTTGTTTTATCTCACTCATGCCGCAAAGATACAAAACAGCCGGTGGAGTGCTGATCAATCGATAATTATTTTAACTTGCGCTGCCCTTTGAAAGCCGGATTTTCAATATGATCACTGAAAGTTGCCTAACGATATTCAGTACAAGTGTGCGACGCAACGATGATAACCAATGATTTAATGCCGGGACAACAGTCTTTTTAAAGTTTTCCTGTTAAAGACAAAAATATTTTTATGCAAACAGCTTATGTTATTGATGCTATCCGCACGCCAATAGGGAAATATGGGGGTTCATTGAGCTCAATACGGCCTGATGATCTGCTGGCGATGGTGATCAAAAGCTTGATTGCCAGAAACCCTTCCATTGAGGTAAATGCAATAGAAGATGTGATTGCCGGCGCTGCCAACCAGGCCGGGGAAGACAACCGAAATGTGGCAAGGATGGCGGCGCTGCTTGCCGGGCTACCCGTTACTGTTAGTGGTAATACGGTGAACCGTTTGTGTGCCTCCGGACTGCAGGCAATCATGGATGCGGCAAGGGCTATTATGTGTGGTGATGGAGAATTGTTTATTGCCTGCGGGGTGGAAAGTAT
>Ga0181464_1001614_pt1 | contig 11334 bp, 4 predicted proteins | sample InSIn2gowninarea_FD_119074 | JGI IMG/M metagenome (GOLD analysis project Ga0181464, IMG submission 119074) | Clean room microbial communities from NASA Spacecraft Assembly Facility at Jet Propulsion Laboratory, Pasadena, California, USA -... ...
AACTAATGCAGTGTTTGTAACAACAAATAAATGAAGCCACTAGACATGATAAAGATGATGTCCATGTAAATCTGTTAATGCAGGTTTCGGCACAAATTCCCAAACAGCAAAACAACACTTCACGGATGCACAGGAATGGGGCATATTAGTTTGTCGATACACGTCATTGTTTAACTATATTATGCTACAGCCATAAGGAACAGTGGTCAAACATTAACAGCAAAAGAACAATTTTGCAACACAGGCTTTCAGAAGGAAAGCTAATAATTTATTTATTAAATGAGAGTTTCACAGATGCAAGTCATCTTGCACCCTAGCATTGGCAGCAAGGATTTTATACTCTGTTCTTATTATTCTGGGCTCTGTCCTGCAAATTGCAATGGCAGCAGCCCTCATTCCTGTTTTGTCTTCCTCTTGCAGCCCATGTTGCATACTCCTTACTGTAGATTCCTCATCTCCCACTGTCCATCTGTCTTTTAACAAAAGCAGAAAACCCTCATGACAGAAAATTCCCCAAAACTGTCTTCCTCCAACCATTTATAAGTGACTTTGCTGCTAACGTGGCATGAATGCCCACAGAGTCTTATTTTCTGCTTTTTAATTATTATTTACTTTTATCGTTCAGATCTAACTACAGATCAAGTTTCATAAAAGTTAAAGCGGAGACAGAGTGAGTTTTTTTTAGTTCTTTGTGGGGTGAGTGGTGTTGGGTGGGGGTGTTGTTAACCATCCCAAGCATATTAGACATAGGAGATGGAAATCCATGTTTCAAAATGAAATTGACAAGACATCACAAGTAGAGGGGTAAAGAATGAAAAAGGGAATAACATGCAAGTAATCTCTTAATAGGGTTTCCTTAAATGGTGATGCTGTAGTTCAGAAGTTCAGATGCATATTTCAGATCAGTTATGTGCCACCTGGACCCCTGATTCTCCACTTCTGCATGATGGCAGGCTTTTATTAGGTCTCAATTATCAAATATGTTTGATAAATTTGAATGTGACAGACATCTATTTTGAATGTCACTGATGTCTCCATTCATCTGTCAAATCATTGTTAATAATTTTTCAAAGCACTTTTTAAAATCTTTATTTTATCTTTTTGACAGGGGAATTTGTAACCGCATATCCTAGTATCCACCAGCTCATTACAGATCAAGAGTTCAACATCTGTTGCTACCACTATAACCCTCCCCAGCCTCACTTAGAGTTGCTGGCAAGAGCTGGATTGATGCAGCTAGTGGGGGTCAAATTGGGGTCTCCAACTGGTTGGCACTCTGCTGAGAGCAACTGGCCTATTGCTCTGACCCCCACCAGGATTTTTGGAAGTTCTTTGAGAAACATGTCCCAAGGGTCTGCACCTCAAAGAGCATACTTCCTTTTGATTGCCAGGTCTGAAGGGTAACAATTTTGCCAAAGTTGCCTAAAAGATAGACCACAACAAGAATGGATCCTTAATAGATATATTAACACTGTGAATTTCCACAACAAACTATTTCCTCATTGGTAAACAACAGATTATTAAGAAGTCCAACAGTGATAAACTAGATTCCAATCAGTATTGTAAAAATCCCGATTTTATTGCGAAAATATCTTCTAATCATGATTTTTTGGCCTAGCTGATGTTTGCTGATTTTTACACATATTTTGGTGGTATCTTAATTTTGCTAATTTCTATCGATATTTTCTCAATTTTTTCGATATTTTGGTTTTTGGGACCCTTGCCACTTTTGGGAAAACACCTTAATGCTAAAGCAACCTAATTTTTATCTCAGCCTTAGATCTGCTAATAATCCTGGAAAATGGTAACAAAATTGCATCTCGTTCAGATAGTAGTCTATCAATAAAAATTTAAAAGAGAAGAGTCTCGACTCTTATTCCTTCATTGAGATTAAACATCTTCTAGCACAGTTTTTGATCATAATTAGTAGCTTGCTGTAGAATACATCCGTTGCAAGTAAGTAATATGCAATAGTTTTAGGGAATTTGTGCCGAAACCTGCATTAACAGATTTACATGGACATCATCTTTATCATGTCTAGTGGCTTCATTTATTTGTTGTTACAAACACTGCATTAGTTTCGGTTTCCTGCTGTAAAATCTGTTCGGCGAGAGCTGCCTGGACTGATTATTTTGGTATCAGAGAACTTCATTATTGGAAATGCCTCCCATATTCATTTTTGTATCGAATAAAGTTTTAAGCATGTGGGCTTGAAGACGAATGGCTGGACACAAAAACCAGAGCCAAGGCTGAGCAAAAGCCAAAGCCAAAGTCAGAGCCTGAGCTAAAGTCAGAGTCAGAGCCTAAACTAAAGCCAGAGAGGCTGGGCAAGAGCTGGAGCCAGGTCCTGAAAAAGAGCCAGAGTTCGATAACAGGAAATGATTATTTAAAAGCAGAAAATGACATCCCGTGAGCTTCGTGCCAGGTTAGCAGCAAATTCACCCACAAACGGTTGGAGGAAGACAATTTTGGGGAAGTTTCTATCATTGGGGTTTGTTGAGTACATTAAAAGGCAGATGGATAGTGGGAGATGAGGAGGCTGCAGTCAGGAGGATGCAGCACAGGCAATTAGAGACACACCTAAGAGGAAGGAAGTCTGCTGTCATTGCAAGATGCAGAAAAAACAGGAATAAGAACGGAGCATCAAATCCTTGATGCCCATGCCAGGGCACAAGATGAATTGTAATATCTGTAAACTCCCATTAATAAATAAATTTACAGTTTTTTATCATGGAGTCTCTGCTGTGTAATTGATCTGTTGCTGTTAATGTTTGTTTTTCCATTCCTCATTGTCGTAGCAGAGTATGGTAGAATAATCAGGCAGATAGTTAGATTGTCCTGCTCCATCTGTCAGCGTCGTTGTAAACCTGTTAGCAGCTTAGCTGTAATGATTTGTGATGTAATTCGTATTGCTAGATATATATATGGGGCATTACCTTTATCGTATTTAATAGCTTGGTTTAGTAGCTATATTAGCAGCAAGGTTTCTCCTGGTGGAAAATATGTTTGTCAGGAGCTGGCCAGAGAGGTGAAGACTTAGTGTGACATGAGCAAGTCAATGTAAATGGGGTTCTGGCTCACTAGTGAGGTTGATGGAGTATTAACCCGTCCACCGTGTTCCATTCTCTCTGTGGTCTGTTCCCCCTAATAGAATGTCTCAAAAAGGTATGAGTTCGAGTGCAACTCACCAGTGATTTGTCCTCGTTATGCTAATAGTTAACGGAGGCCTGAGACAACCACCTTAGTTTCAAAGTCTATGTTTTATGTGCCAACGGGATCAAACCCATCCACCAGAGTTCCAATGTTAACAGGGCATTGGTTCACTGGTGAGGTTGCTGGAATGTTAACCCATCCACCAGAGTCTCATTATCGCTGTGGTCTGCTCCGCCCTAATGCGTCTCAAAAGCTATGTTGTTGAATGCAAGTCCCCGGTGATTTTGTCCCTGTTATGTTAAAAGGTAACAGAAGCGTGGGACAAGCGCCTTAGCTTATGAGTCTGTGTTTCCTTTGCCAACAGAATTCGAACCCCCAACCCCACCCCCCAACAACACAGCCTGGGACATCCACCTTAGCTTATGAGTTCTGTTTTTTTGGCAGCAGGATTCGATCCCCCAAACCCACGGGTAAGAAATTGCCACCCACCAAACAACCCTTCAGGCACAGCTCAATTACATTTTGTGTTCAAATTCTCAAAATTCAGCTGTGAATAATTTTATTTTCGTGATTAAAACATTAAAACATATTAATCTTGAACAGATTAAAATCCACGCAAATGTTCAAAATGCAGAGCATATACACATACATTTTTTTCTGCTTGAGGACGCACAGAGCCCGTGCTTTGATAGCGTTCTGAGAAGGACCCGGTCGGGTCCTCTTGAGCTGCTCTTTGTATATGCAGAGCTCCGCGTCCAATTTCTTGATCTTTTCATTAATCACATCGCCTCTCTTGTTCATCTGCCCCAACAACAACAAGAAAAATTACACAGTGGACTCTATCATAGCTACTCGAGAGCCACTTCATCCGATCATCCATGGCAGCTTACATTATACATGTAATAATTGCTTAAACGCTTACCTTTTCGGAGGCCTCTTCCACAGATGGAGGAGGAGGGGCCGCTTTCTTCTTCTTGAAACTGAATAATCGCTTCATCATCTTTGCCTGAGTCTAACTCTACAATGTACTACCAGTATCGATGAGATAATGTTGAGGCTCGCCTCCTGCAGCTCTGCTTTACTGTGCTGGTAACGGAATGATCAGTGTCTGGCTTGCCCGCCAATTCTCCGTGGCCATACCCTCTTAAATTCAAAGCAATTTAACGGAAGGGTTGAAAACTTTTACAAAATTGTGAAAAAATTTATTCGAATATTATAAATATTTTAAAAATTATTCCAATATTATATATATTTTAATATATTTCAAAAGAAAGGAGATGGGAACAGTGTTGAATTTGCAACCCACTTTGTCTTCTCATTTATTTTTTTACCCTTCTCGTTATCCATGATGACGCTCAATTCAGGATTATTTTAAATCTATTAACCCATCCTTCCGGTGCACTATACTATTCTTTATTCAAATATATAATTTTAAGTAAACTATGGGGTTCTTTTGTCATGTAGGGAAAACAAAAAACCTATTAAATAGTTTGAATGGACACTGGTCACTCTATTAATCAAAGGATTAGTGAGCACGCAGCTGGCTTCAAGCATAGGAGAATCAAGTCTTTCGTTTTAGCTGAACATGCGAAGAGTACCAAACATCATGTTTGTATTGAGGAGGCGGGTGTTATTGCTAAGGTTTCGTAGTTCCATCACCGGAAATTTAGGGAAGTCCTTGAGATTGAAAAAAGACCGAACAATCTCAATAGAGAGGACGGATGGAAGATCAGTAGTTGCTAGATCCCAACACTCTCTTCCTAGTCGTTTTCTTCCCTCCCTCCTTTTTTGTTTGTTCTCGGTCCTAGTTTCCCCTTGTCTTCCGGTATCCTTCTCTCTTTGCCCTTTATTAGTTATGGCTAATCGATCACAGAAGCCTCAATTCAGCTATTCAAAGAGTTATGAATTTTAACTTTGACAATACCTATCTTAACATGGAAGAGATATTTGAACGCTCGAAGTGATTATAAGAGTGATGTAATTCTTATTAGTCCCTTCCATCTAGGCATGGCATGGGATTATAGTAATCAGTTTTATGTATTTGACATTAGGTAGTTTTCAGTTTTTGCGTTATTTTTTTTCATGTTTTGTTATTTTGAGATTAATCTCTTATTATTCAACTTGACAAACTTATTTAGCCTCTTCCCGAGGCGGAAGAGGCTGGCTATATAATATTCTGCCTTTAGCCTGTTCATTTTTTGAAATATTTTGCACTTGAAAACTAATGTTGACATTAGTTTGAGCTTATTTATGTTATGTATTATCAAGGTTTGTTTGCTATTGTCGCAGGTAGTTGCAATGGAGCTGGAGCTAGTTACAGGTGGATCCATGCAGATCTAGGTGATGGGTGTGTCAATTGACCAACTAGATCTAGGTCGACCTGGCTCAAGGTGGGTAGGCGAGATTCATCCTCTCCAATGGGTCATCAACCAATGAAGAGCTTCCTTCAGTAGTTTAACTAAGAATGAATTAGAGACAAGGATCGTGCTCATACTTCTAGCATGTGGCACCTGCACCTTTCTCTACAAAAACTTCTTGTTACCCTTTTCTTCTCATCGAATTCATCAATGAATTATGTCCAGTGTTTAGTCGAAGAACTTTCAAGGACTATTTTAGGGTATCCTTATTCTCTACTGGTATATTTTCTTCTTGAACTTCAATGGATCCTTCTGTAACATGAGGGTTGCTTTCGTCTCTCACTCTTGCTGCTACCGACTATCACTTTCGAAGGCAGACTATCACTAGGGAACAAGCTACTATCACTTTCGAAGGTGAACTATCACCAGGGAATAAGTTATGTATCGATACTTAACGGGCTATTGACTGGTACTTAATAGGTTATTGACCGGTCCTGCAATTCTTCAAGTCAAGTTGGGGTGATTGGAAAGAAATGAAGGGATGGATCGAGGACCTCAAAACAAATAGGTAGTAAAACCCTCAAGCTTGGAGTAAGGCTTTGAAATGAAGGGTGCGGGGCAAGAGTTACAGGCGGGCTGGCCATGTCAGGCCCCTTTAAGCAGGTCGATATCGAAAGCCTATAGCATAACCTCTTCCAAGCCCATAGCTAGTAGTGGCATAAGCAAGGGCAGGTGCGCCAGTTGAAACAAGGGGAGTAGCAACAGGACTTCAAGTTTACCTTTCCTCAGTAGCCTTAGCCGTTGATTCAGCGCCAGCTTCTTCTATAGATGAAGCAGTTGCAACAAGCCATAAAGAAGTCAGTCATCTAAGCCAACCACTACCTAAGCCCCTAAGCACTAGTACCAAGGCAGCAACCATATGTATGGCCATAGCCTTGAAGTGACTGCCCCAACTTCTCTCCGTCCAGTTCAAGATCCAGCCCTTGCAGTCCGTCAAGTCAACTCTCCAAATCACTTCCTTACTACAATGTTCTCTGCCTTCTCTACTTGCCTACCAACGACAAGCGAATGAACAGAAAGCAGGGGAGCGGAGGCTTGTTATTAGAACTGGATAGTGAGGTAATATGACATCTTTTTGTGAACCTACTATATCTATGACATTTGTGTTGGTTAATTTGGTTAAGTTGTTAAGCTGATTTGACAGAGGTTAATGCAAATAAGATAATTTATATGTGTTCCTTGATAGTAATTTATTATAAACACATTTCATTTGATTCAGCATTATGCATGTAAAGTCATCATAAGTGTGACGGTTTCAGATACTTACGTTAGTGGAGGATTGTTTGGATGGAGGACCAGACGTGCATAGTGGGTTGTTGGCCACACATAGTGTTTCAGTTAATACCAGAACCTTACGATAGTGTTTCATTGTAGACCTGACCTAATAGTTCAGTGGTTGGTCCAGTAGACTAAGAAGCAGTTGGTAAAGTAGTTGATCCAGTGGGATGTTTACATTTAGAAAGGCTTGTACCTTATTCTCATGGGTTTTTACCATGGCTTGCTTTTTTTACATAGAAATTTAACAGGATTGATTACTTTTATTACTTTCTTTTTACTTCCAGATTAGAAGTGAGGCTTGTCCAAAGGCAAAAGGTGACCGAAAAAGGTTCCAAGGTGAAATTCCTATCTCTGTGGGGCTAACTTTTGCGAGACTGAATTCAATTGAAAGAAGGTGAAGGCTTTCAGCTCATTATTCCTCATGGCTAATAAAGGCATCTGACTTGGTGATGAAAGCGAAAGATTGAAGGCTTCTAGCAAAATGGTAAGGCCAATATCTATGGGACTTCACAAAAGGCAAAGGCATCCAGCTTCTCGAAGGTTCTAAGTATTCATGGTGATAGGCTAAAGGCGTAAGACTCATTATCTAGCTCCTTAAAATCAATCATCAATTGGACTGCTTGCTTTGATTCCTTATTACACTATCTTTCCGGGTTTACTGATGGATGGAATTATATTGCTGCTTTGTTATTTCTGCCTCCTCTAAATTGCAAACTTGACATCATATAGTTTTGATGCTTGTGGCAACCATGAAACATTTTGAAAAATCCTTCTACTGGGAAGGGCATTCGTTATAGGGAGTCAAGGGCAAATGGTTATAGTGGACGGGATCAAGCCTGGGGATCCCAACATAATCCATAACTTTATGGACATTATGAAAGTAAAGGCACCTTCATCTACAATTCAACAGTGAATAATCACATTTTTTTATCATGACATGGATTTGGAATGCGATGGAAGGAGGAAGCCTAGGCTCTGATCTGTCCAAATCAAACATTTTTTCACTGGGAATCTTGTTTCAAAATTCATTATGGATCTTCTCACGAGACCTGCCTTTAGTTTCTTATTCTTGAGTGAGTACCCACTTTATGCCTTGCTTTAGGCAGTAATATTAATGGGGTAGTGTATGTTCGAACTAGGCTTAACTAACCCCTAGATACATATTTATGGATTTAGACAGCCTTACTGGGATAGGAGCTTTCTTAACTAAACCCTAGATACATATTTATGGATTCATACAGCCTTACTGGGATAGGAGCTTTCTTTATATGCCTATGTTTATTATGTGTTTTTTCCTTGCCCTCTTTGTTAATAACCCTTGCATAGGCTCACTTACCTGAACTTAGAAATAGATCTTACTAGTTGGGCTTGGGCACTTATAGCATTGGTATTGACTTTGGAAAGAAGCCTACTGGATTCATATTAGTTCCATGCTACCAACCTTTACTGTTAACTACCCTTTCACCGGCTCACTTATCCTGAACTTAGAAATTGGAAGAGCTTAGACGTTTAGACCATTATTGCCATGACCTTTATATTCCTACTTTAGTCTTCCTGGCTTCTTCAGCAATGAGTTGGGCATCACTCCATGTCATGCTTCCAGGGTGAAGGCAATAGTAAGAGTAGTAAGAGACTACACCATCACTTGCTTTTTTCTTTTATCGGCTATACCATCACTTGCTTTTTATTTTATCGGATGTTTTCTTTCAGAAAGGCTTGTACCTTATTCTCATGGGTTTTTACCACGGTTTGCTTGTTTCGCACATAAATTTTCTTGAATAGGCTAAACTTCCTCTCGCAAAAATGCTTCAAAAAATTGGCAAAACCCTTCACATATGCCAATTTGTACCTTGCTCTCATGTTTTGCTTTATTAATTGTGTGTCTCCTAGCTGCTCTCTTATTTATGCCTCCTCTGAATTACAAACTTGGCATATTTTAAACCAAACAAACAAACATATGGGTGGGATTTTCTATTAAAGTGGTGTACTTAGGGAATGATGCGTAGATTTACCGTGTTGAATTCTCCAGCACGGGTTTCCTCGGAAATATCCTATTAGAATAACTTTGAAAAATAAAACATCTCTGTTAGAATAACTTTGAAAAATAAAATATCTCAAAGAATGTTATTTCCATGCTAAAATATTATTATAGATTTGACCTAGTTCACTTTTTGACACGCATTAAGGTAGTTATGTTCTCATATCAAACATAGCCCTTTTGCAAATTTCGACACTTAGTCCTCATCAGTTACAGCGTTAAAGTAAAATCTAGCTTCTCTATTCAGTTGCTTGCTTGTTTGCTTGGTCCTCCTCCATAAGCATAAGCATTCACCATTGCTCCATACTAGGCAGCCAACTATGAATACCCATCCAATATAGCGAATGCAATGAATGATTGCATCCTCTGCCTTCACCATGTTAGCTGTCAACCCACTTGTGTTTGGTAAGGCAATGTGAGATGTCAACTGGCCTGTAGGTTACAAAGGCAAATACAGCATAGGCTAAGGCAGCTTTAGGAGCAGGAACAAGAGAAGTGTAAGCCAAGCCAAACAAAGCATTCATTGGAGTTTTATTTGTGTTTCTAAGCCCACTCACTCAACATTGAATGTCTATAATAGGTCTAGCTGCTAATGAAGGTATCTAAGTAGTTCAACCCAACCCTTCTACTCATTAAGGTACGATAGACGGGTGGTGATCAGAGTATGGTGATCAAGTAGATCATGGTCTTACCGAAGGCCAGTATTCTTGCACACTTCACATGTCTATTCAGAGTCTGCCACAATGAAAGCAATTGAAAATCCGATAATATTTTGCAGACCAACTAACACAATTGCCATCGAGGATTAGTTGCCATCCCGGGACAATAATTTTAATTTATAAAAAAACCATGAAGAATATAGAAACTTACCCATTCCTAATGCATAATATACAATTACATCTCTATATTTTAACTAATGAAGAAAACTGATGAACAAATAGTGCATGGAGCAATTCTTAAGCAAAATATACTACTAAAAACTTACTCATTCGTAATGCATAATATATAATCATCAGCTGGACCTATATTAGCCCAAGAACTGCCCCGACGGTTGGCTTGATGAAGGGCTAATCTATTAACTATAGATATTAGAAAGTACCTCCGAAGTAGTAGCTCCAAACAAAATCATTGATGCACGAAATATTATTGCACAGGAAATGCCATAGGAAAGAACCCGACCCTGTGCAACACATTATGTCATTATCAATCTTAAACTTAATGGGAATGTAGAATAGAAGAGAATATTATTCCTCCATCTAAGCATCAAACATGATGCTCTAAATTTTACACAACAGGGCCTAAAAATGCAAGGAACATTGGCTCTGTCACATGCTGTAAGCATTCATAAAATAAAAGCACATAAAAAGGACAGCATCAAGGTAATTAAACAGGCCCGATACATTAGAGGCACCTAAAAATACTTGAAAATTAAAACGAACACAAAAAGATTGTCAACTGACAACCTTTGCTCCAGCAGATATCTAAAACAAGAAAAATGAATGCAGAAGATCACCATTTTCTCACATAATCTCATTGCTAGCTTGTTACTAAAACAATTAAAACTATTTTCATAGCCTACCCTAAAGAAGCAAGTTGCATTCTAAAATTCATTAATAGAAATTTGAATTCTAAGGTTCATGCCAAAGCATCCATGATCTTTTTAGTTTGAAAATATAGGTTTTCTCACAACAGTCGCATTGTCCTATAAAGTGCTTCCTCTTACTAAAAGCTCCATGGGAATTGATCTCAAATTTTCTTGGATCATAGTAACTCACACGAGGCTCTAAATTTGCTTAAAGAACTAACATTGATCTCTTCCATATAAAATGTATAGTTACACCTTGATCAACAAACACTCATTTAGCTTTTCCTGCAAGCAAGAGGTGTTCAATACACTGCCTTTTAGTTATGATCAACATATCTTAAGCATCTAAAGCTTCTACAACCTTATAGTGCGTACAAAACAACCAAAAAATCCCAGGAATAGGTCTCCTTGTTCCATTTAGAGGATCTCTACTTGCAAGATTGTATTATGATATAAACCCATTTGTCTACAGGAAACTCTCCAGTGTGTTGCTTTGACAAGCTTTGCTCCAGCAGATATCTGAAACAAGAAAAATGAATGCAGAAGATCACTATTTTCTCACATAATCTCATTGTTAGCTTGTTACTAAAACACCTAAAACATATTTTCATAGCTTTCCCTAAAGAAGCAAGTTGCACCTTTAGCCCTAAACCATGGGTCCATCAAGAAGACACGAGTAGTCTTAACTCAAACAGAAGATAAAACCTTTCTAAGCAAAATCAACATTTCTATTGAACTTGAGCTTCTTGTAAGTGACTTGTTGGCTCTTCCCAGCTATAGCTTATAGATATCTCCTACAAAGCACTGAAACATAAGTGCAAATCCCCCCCCTGTTCCTCCTGCTTAAGGCAGGGACTAGCTGC
>Ga0181464_1001615_pt1 | contig 11324 bp, 8 predicted proteins | sample InSIn2gowninarea_FD_119074 | JGI IMG/M metagenome (GOLD analysis project Ga0181464, IMG submission 119074) | Clean room microbial communities from NASA Spacecraft Assembly Facility at Jet Propulsion Laboratory, Pasadena, California, USA -... ...
ACAACATTATATTACTAATTGAAAATGTGGTGAAGGATCATTTCATCCCCCATACATATATATAGATATAATTTTCACATATTATATATAAACTCTGTAAAGATATAAAATCATATAGGTAAACGAGAGAAGCCAAACTTCATGTACATTAGTTAAATATGATAGCGGTTGGCATGAATTTGAAGAAGTTGATAAATTTGTCAAAATTTATCCATGAAATTATGGATTTCAATCATTAAATTTGAGTGGTATCAACATAATCTAACACAGAGGCACGTCCACACATTGTTTTTTTCTTTCCAACCTAGTTCCACTATCTGTATGGGACTCTATATCATGGCGTTAAAAAAATGGATATAGTAGATTAAAATAAATCCTCACATACATGTTATATAAAGGAGGAATTGTTTTTGAAAACACGTCCTATGATACATTGCAATTTTATACGTGTGTTTCTTTTCCAAAAGATAAAAATTTATTTCTTTCCATTACATAAATCAAGAGATTTATATAAAAACCATTGATGAAAAGCATTTAGATTTTACCATACACCATTAGAATTCAAGTAAACCATATGACATCAATCTTAATAATCAGAAACAAATACATAAAATCATAAAATAATATTTAAGCAATTGTTAGGATATCTAGGCACTTAGGAATTAGTTAATTTTAACTTGGTATAATTTTTGTCTATTAGGTAAAGTGTGTTTCTTTAATATGCATTAGTTGCATTATAATCCAATGGGCATGATATGTTCTACACATAGAGTGAACTAATAGCTCATATGCTCCTTAATATTAATGACCATTGATCTATGCCTTCAAACTTGATTGGTCCATGATCTCTATTTAAAGAGCATGGAGAGTCATGGCTAATGATTGATTGTGAGAACTCTCTTATGTAAAAAAATGAATTTGCATGAATAAAATTGTCTCAAATGGCCACGTCACTGTAGTCCTATGGATTGCTTCCCGCTTAAATTGTTTTAACCACATAAAAATATTAGCATTGTGATCTTTTATCTTGTTTTGTGAGTGACACTTCCTAACAATTTGCAAATTGTACTCATTGTAAGCTTTACATTGGTGTTTATAGTGCTTGAATCTATTTTGAAATCAAGTGAGGCACACAATAGAGGAAACCAACTCAAGGGACAAACCCCAATGGCACTTACATGAAGGTCAAAGCACTTAATTACTTGAGTTTCCCATTAAGCTATATATATATTTATATGATGATATAATTACTACCTTATTTTGATTTCATCAAAACTTGAAATAAATCTTGTTTTGATTGGGTTTTGGCTTGATGAATTTTATTGGCATAAGCACGAGTTTAATTCTCAATATATCCAAATAAGAAGAAGAATGTATCTAAATTTTTTCAAAACAGTCAATTTTAAGAATCCAAATTTCTTCTACAATTCACTTATTTGAAAAGAAGAACATTAAGTTCCAATTAAATTTTGAAATATGGAAGGATTCCTATAATTACTTCTAGTTCTCTTAAAGATCCTCTCTCATTGCATTGCATATATATATATATGATATTTTAAGGTTTGCACTCAACAATTAAGCATAAAAATTGATTATGCTATGCCTTATGGTTTTTATATATACTCAAAAATAAAATATTTCATATATATAATTTCAAAAGTTAAAATAAATTATTTCAAAAATATTTTACTAAAATTATTTTTTAGTCCATGCTCCACTAGGGACTATAGCTTTCGGTCATGTAGTGAAACTACACTAACCTTGTATTATTTCCCCATAATTTGCAACAATATCTAAACTTAGTCTAAAATTCCATATCAATCTGATTTAATCTTAAGCATACATACATACATACAGATTTATTAAATTTTAAAAAAGAAATTTCTGATTAGTTGATGTAACATTATTTCCCTGATGTATGTCATCTATTTTTCCGCATTGTTATAATTAATGAATGAGTTATAAAATAAAAAATAAAAATTGTTGTCATACATCCGTTGGACATTGGGTTCAACGCTCCCTATATGTTTTGTGACATGGAATAACCACCTCTTGTGGATCATATCTCTAGCGATTATAGCAAAAACTAATGCCTATGTGTTTTGGTCTAACAACAATCATGATTCCAACAAGTTCTATCAAAGTAACAAGTCCCGAGTTTGAAAGTCACCAAGCTTTTATGATGGGGGAGATTGTTGGACATTGGGTTCAACACTCCCTGTGTGCTTTGCGACATGGAATAACTGCCTCCCATGGATCCTAAATTTGGAAATTGTAGTGGAGACTAATGCCTATGGATTTTGGTCTAACATAAATCATGTTTCCAATGGTATTTATGTTCTAACATTGTTATAGCTCTATTGGTGGTGCTGGACCCGCCAACATTCAGGGGATATCCTCGGTATGAAGTCCCAACTGGACCTCACACCATTTGGTGTAGGAGTCCCTTCCAGTACAATGGCCTGGTTGCCATTATCTTAAAGATATGCCTTAGCTCTTGCTTGTCAACACATGAGAGTGGTCTGCTTCGCCTTTGAACAACGAGGTTCATGTGCTTGGTGAGTGCTAGTGTTACTTGTGTCAAGGTCCTTTCATTGTGGAGAGAGAGGGTGGAAGTGAGTCTCCAATCAAAAGGGGAAACGTCCTAACTTTGTTAGAGACACACAACACAACAAGAAATGCACAACTTCTGGAGGAGCAGTCCACATGGATGTGGCAGTCACAACACACAAGAGAAGATAACATGTACAACACCCAACAGAGAAGTCCGCGCAAGTGCGACGGTCATTATAACAAGTTTATGGGAAAGTTTTTGTCTGATGCTTGGTGAGGCGACCCACGTGGGAAGGACAACGTTAACACTCATACAACACATTTTTGTAAATATATGTATTAGAGCAACCAAAAGAGTTCAATTGTTTAACACGGGTTAAAGAAACATGCATTACAAGTGTTCAAGATTAGTCTCACAAACAATTACAATACATGTGTGAAAACATGTTGGCGTGTTATCAGGCTTCTGAATTAAGCAAAGGTTCCAAGACAAATCGGTACACCATACATCACTAACCCCGTAGGCGGGGCGTCGGAGCCCTTGCTCACTCCTCAAAGAAAATATTACAGAATCTCAAGGCTACGTGGGAGGAGCCAAGGTGAAAAGTCTATTTCATGTACAAATGAGGGGTATTTATAGCCAAGCGAAAAACTAGCTCTTGTGACTGTTCGACTTCCCTCATAACTATTTGACTTATTTGACTCTTCAACTTTACATGACTCTTCATATGACATGTGGGTCTCTTGGATTCCCACATTACATTACATTGATTTACACAATATGGCCAATAGTAGTGATGTGGTCGACATGACTCATGACACGACTTGAAACGACAGTGCTGGTATGTCCATGTTGTTGGTGGTGTCCATGTCAAGTTGTAGTGCTTCTGAGTGATGTATGTGCTCTTGGTGTATCACATCTTCACCTTCGTGTGGCAAGATATGCGGAGTCTTCGATGGTCTTGGTGTTTGCTTGATGTTGCATGTGCACGTTGCTCCTTTTCTTGTACTTCGTCATGCTTGACATATTCATTTGTTCGCCAAAAATTCTCCTCACATGCATCGTTCATTCGTCTGTTTACGAACACATCTCCTTGCATGTACTCTCATTTTTCATCCCACCCATCGTCGCGTCATGTCTTATCCATATACCTGTATCTGCAATCACTCATGATGAGACGACATAAAAGCCATAAACCTCCTAGTCTACCATGATGCATTGTTATTCGCTTTCGGATGCATGTGACCGAGAGAGAGGACAAGGTTATGAAACTACGCAAGGCAGGTTTCAAGCTGAGATGTGGGCTCTGGGCACCGCTGGTGAGAATTGCACAGAAGTCACTGGGAGACTGAGATGGACTATCCAGATCAGCAGTGAAAGTCCACGAGATCTAGCTCAGTTGGAGGGCAGATCTGCGAAATTTCTGGAGGAAAGCAATGTGGGCTACAGAGGGGCTTGGAAACAAAAACTACGCAATTCCTGGAGGGAGGAAGCAACAGGATGCAGGAGGCTTGGTATAAAAAATTGCGCAATTCTTGGAGGGAGTTAACAACGGAATGCAGGAGGCTTGGTAGAAAAAACTGCACAATTCATGGAGGGAGCTGGCAGCAGGTTGCAGGAGGATTGGTAGAAAAAAATGAGCAATTCCTAGAGGGAGTTAGTTGTGGGGTTGCTAGTGACAAAAAATGTGCAATTGTTGGGAGGCTGACTTGTTGAACACCTCTGCACAGTTTCTAAGCTAAGCGGGATGCTGGGCAGTTGAGGGGCTTGCTCATGAAATCTGTGCAGTTTTCTGGGTGAGAAGTCAGTCATTTGGCTGGGTGGTTGGTTGGAAAAACTACGCAATTTTTTTAAGGAGACAAGGATAGATGCTGGGTGTCTTTCCTTCCTGTCTGCGCAATTTCCTTAGTTAGCAGAGGGGGAAATGTTTGCAGCTTTTGCACATTTTTTTAGGGGAGTGAGTCTCGAGGTTACTGCCTGGTCAAACTCTCCGGTTGATCAGCGGGAGGGTTGGCTGATTAGATTACAAGAATGTGAAAGAAAATAAAATAAAAGAAATAATCAACCTAAGAGGGAAAAGTGAGTACTTTAGAAAATATTAATATGAGGAACAAGATTAAAGAGATAGAAGAAAAAAAATAACAATTTGGTCTAAATAGTTTAGAAAGTAAATTAGATATCAAGCCCATAAAAAAAGAATTAAATAATGATAAATAATTACACTGTGGAGCTAACAAAAGGTCCTTGAACGTCATAATTTTTGGTTCAAAAGAGACAAAAAACAAGGACATGCTAGAACTAGTAAATGAAGAACTACACTATAAATGAAAATTGAAACAATTTGTCTCATAAAAGCAAAGTGGTTGGGAAGAATAATTGCATATAAAGATATGTTAATTCATGTTGTGGTAAGCTATGATGACCATCAATATGGCATACATAATAAAGAGCTCTAAGTTCAAAAGGATACCATGAAATATTATAAATGAAGACCTTATTCCAAAAGACCAAGCTCAATTAAGTAAGGAAGTTCAAAAGGTAGAAGAAGCAAGGAAGGAAGGACAATGGGGAATAATTAGGAATAAGAAGGATATTATTAGGGATATAGACAAGAAGCATAATAAAAATAAGTATTTGCGACACTCTGGATCCTATCTTGGAACTATTATGGCTTTCCCTTAAGCAAAAGGGCTAGCTTAAGTTAGATCACTAGTGAAATTGGTATTCTATTGGTTAGCGAAATTTGGAGCATGAAGAATCTAAGATCCATAACATAGAATAATTCATCTTATGGTATGTATAAAGAAAGAAATCCTACTATTGGAGGCATACCTTGTTACATAAAGGAGAACATTTTTCTTCATGTCAAGCTTCACAAGAAATACCCTTTCAATCAATACATGTGGATGAATATTTTAGATAACAGTGCTAGAAATATTTATATAACAATATTTTATTTCATGCTTATTAATTACACCTTTTATAATAAAAACAATATATATATAAATTTCCCATCTTTTTGATGGAATGCACATCCCAGGACACCCTCCAAGTACTTCCCCTCATTCCAAGGAGGGATAAACCGTTCAATTCATATTTGGCAACCTAACTCGATGGGGCATTAAGTGAGGCCCTTAATATCCACACACGCAGGGAGTTTGAGAAATGAAAGAAATGTACTCTTATTAATAGACTTCAATGCTAGGATAACAAGTAATCAAGATATTATTTTAAGTAATGATTCCAACCCTAATCATCTATGTTTAGATAAGGATATTGTTTTAATTATCAGATACAAAAAATAACTCTAAAGGATTTTTTGATAATTTGTCTAATGTTGAACTAAACAAGCTCTATAGTTCTCAAGATCTAATAATGTGTAATGGTCTAATGAAATAGTTGAAATCTAACCAGATGACTTGTAGTCATGGGTTGGCAATAATGTCATAGATTATGTGAAATTTTATATATCATATGCAACCAAAGTAAATTTTGACATCCTAAATGATCATCATTGCGACTCTAATCATAGGCCTCTAACCTTAACTTTAAACTTTGTCATGCACAAAATCTCCATTGAAGAGAATTTTGATAACCAAAGGAACATCATCTTCGACAAAGATAAAGTTGATCATATTTTGAAGGATTTAAATAATGAATCATTTTTCCTATTAAATAATGACAATATTGAAGGTTATCATAATTTTATGGAAAAACTCTCTACTTCCATTAACAAGTTTTCTATGAAGGTGGTGTAAAAAATAAAATAGAATGATTAGCCTTTGGTATGATAAAAAGTGGTTTATTACCTAAAAAAATAGGTATGCTTCTAATGAGTCCTTAAATTTTAATTGAGTACACAGCCCTAATTAAAAGAGAAAAAAGATATTATATAAATAAAGTGGTGTAAAAAAGAAAATAGAATGATTAGCGTTTGGTATGATAAAATATGGTTTATTACCTAAAAAATAATAGGTATGCTTCTAATGAGTCCTTAAATTTTAAATTGAGTACACAAACCTAATTAAAAGAGAAAAAAGATATTATATAAATAAAACTAAGAGAACAGGGAGGCTGGAGCAAGAGGGGTAATTGTTAACCTCGAAGAAAAAACATAAATAAAGTTTGCATGGGGACTAGGTATCACAACGAATAATCAATTTGAAGCCCTTTCTCTTTGGTAGGGTTTGAATGTCATTGTGGCTAACAGTATCAAAATATTGATGATAGTCGGTGATTCTATAATGATTATTCAAAAATGTGTGAAGCTCTCCGAGAATGAGCACCTTCTTGAAGATGAATCCTCAATCATGATCAAGATTATTTATTTATTTAAAAGAATTGAAAAGGTGGATTTGTACCATGTGTTGTGGGCCAATAACCACCTGGTGGATGGTCAAGCCAACGCTGGTGTGGCTCTAAAGCAAGATGTATTAAGTATCAATCAAGTCGTTAAAGAATTTCATATTCCCTGATTTGTATTAACTGCTCCAAGTCGGTGTTGTACTGTTGGGGTACGGGTCTTTAGAGTATCAAGTCGACAGTAAATATGGTTAATTCCCTAAAGGTCCCTTGTAGTGCATTGGGAGCTGGGGTGGTAGGTAAGGAGTTAAGACACAAGTGTGGCAACATTAGTTTGAAGTTCATGTGCGAGGACAAGTGGGCGTTGAGGTCTTGGTTACTCACCGGGAGCTGCAATATAGTTACATTCATAGCGGAGGTTGGTAACATCGCAAATTGTTCTTGGTTAATTTTGGTGGTGGAGGAAATGGAGGGTAGCTGCTTTGACATGATTTTGAATCAATTAACATTTTTAAAGGATAAGACTAGGAAGAGTGTTGAGTTTAATTGGGCCATTATATATTGCAGTTGGCTACGATCAGTAAAGCAAAGGATAGTGATTATTCAAAGTCGATTACCACGAAGATGACCTCTACAATTAATGGTAGTGGTGGAGGCACAGGGTTAGGTAATGGAAATGGTGGAGGCACAGGATTAGGTAATGGTAGTGGTGGAGGCATCAAGAGTTTGGTAGACAGCTCGTGTAAGAAAGTGATTAAGGAAGTTGTGAAGGAGATAAATGAAAACACAACAATTCTTTACGCCTAGTTTTCAGGACTAGGCAAATATATGGAGTTGTTGTAGAAGACAATGGAAGGATTGTGCATCGATGTGTTGAGTGTGCAGTTGAAGGTGGAAAACATTGAATAAAAGTGGAAACTGCTACAGTCGGGGTTCTAAAGGAAGTCTTCGAGTTTGGGGAAGCTATGGTATCCAACGTTGCTAGTGATGCGGTCATTGCTACTCATCGGGACCTCGATACTGGAGTGGATGGTGTTGAAGAATTGACAATGACAGCGGATGAACTTTTGCAAGAAGAAATCGACCCTGGTAGTAGCAGATAGATGTTCGTTTTAATGTTATAATTATGTTATGTCGAAGTATAGAATATTGTGGAGTTTTTTGGAGAGTTTATAGTTTTAGCTATGTACAAAGCTTATATGTAAATAATGCTGGTAGCAAGAAGGTCCTACTTTAATGTAAACTGATGAATATTGCAGAGAGGATGCTCTTTAATTTTGTATGGGACCTGACCCTTTTCCAGATTATATAATGAAAATGCTACCCGTTTCTTAAAAAAAAGAAAACTAAGAGATGGCTTTACATGTACATAAGTCAAATCCTAAGAAATTCTAGAGGAAAATTTTGACTCATAAAATTAAATTTAAAAAATGTGATTCCCTAAGGGATAAGAATTACTACTTTAAAATATTTATGAATCCCTTGATGTTGTCAATGATATTCAAATCCATTTTACAAAGGAAGGAGATTTTACATAGAGAACATATATTTTGGGGTTAAGCAATGCCAAAATGGGGAAGTTAAGGACATCAAAGGCTACCAACAATCTTAAATATTAGAGGGCCATCCTCATCACTTACATCCACATGTTATTCAATTTAATAGTAAAGTATGGATTCCCTAAATTTTGGACTTAAAGCTTCATTGTACCTACTTTTGAAGGTGAAAATAAAAACAATTTGTCAAATTTTAGTATCATTATGATTATCTCCCTTTTGGTCAAGTTATATGGAATTATTTTAGAAAAGAATATTAGCATATGGCTAGAAAGACATGGAAAAAGGGCTAAAGGCTAGCTCATATTTATGAGCCATTATTCCATTGTGGATCACCTTGTTATGGTTAGGATCATTGAGAGAAGCGTCACAATAATAAAACTAATCTCTTCAGTTGTTTTGTTAACATTAGAAAAAAATTCAACATAATGTCCTTGACTAACCTTTGGAATAGATTAGAAGATCTAAAATTTCTTGTAGAGTTGAGATCTATTGTAGTAAGATTGTATAAGAATGTTATTGATACATTTAGGAACATTCAAAGTTGGTTGGAAGAAATTAATTGTAATATAGGAGTTAGGAAAGGTTGCTCCATGTCTTTTACTCTTTTTGACCTATACATTGATAAATTGGAGGGCTATTCGGAACAAGGGGGCCATGTTAATCAATTTCTTATTAGTACAATCATAACCTTCATCTTCATCTTGATGATATTATTCTTATGTTGAAGAGTCCACATGATCCTGATAAGCAACTAAAAATTCTCAATGATTTTTTTTGGTACATGTATGACTACTAACACTAAAAAACAAATGTTGTGATAAATAAATCCAAAATGATCACTTATATTAATTCTATATATAACAACAACAACTTGGAGAAAGTGACTTTATACAAATATCTTGAAATCAATACACATCACAATCTTCACTAAATTATAGTATTAAGAAAATGATAAATGAAAAGTAGAACACTTATTATGGACTTGAAAATAATTATAAATCTATAACTCTTTTACTATAGGATAAGAAGAAGCTCCTTTTTCAAACTTTCATTTTTCCTATAATCTTATACACTGTGAAATGTAAAATTATAATATCTCTATAAAATTATAAATAAATACTTCTAATTTTTTTTTTTATAATTTTAATTAAAAAATTACAACTTGATGAAATTAAAAATGATAAACAATATTTTCATATATATATACAAATTTCCCAACTCATTAGACAATCCATTATAATATTTAATAAAAAAGAGTTGCAACTTGGTGAAATGTGAGATTAAAATAATGCTGATTTGCATGATTCCAACTCATGACAATCAAATTATAATACTTTCACATAAAATGACAGTTGTAACTTGATGAAATATAAAATTAAGTAATAGCCTCGAAATTTTTGTGTTAAAAAAATTCTTAAAAAAGCCTAATGCGTTTAATGTAACCAATGCATTTTCATTAAAAGTTTAAGTGAGTAGTCAAATGACATGATAATATTCTTTTTAGCAAATTAAATATTGATTAATAGTAATAGATAAAATGACCTTTGTTATCTCGGTGAATAGCCACAGTTGTGGGAGCCACAAATGGCCAAGTGCTATGGGCTTCAAAGAGCGGTGCAAAGGAATGAGGTAAAATGTGAGAATGTAGGGGAATTAATGTAGTTCGAATCATTAAGAAGAATACAAGTCTAAGCAAAAAAGATGGCTACATAGCTGCCAACTGTTGGTTGGAGTCATGTCAAAATTTAAAACATTATTGGGTGGTAGACGACGGATGAAGACCTGGATCTAGTTATAATTTAATATTAAAATAGTGTAGTGTTTATTTAGTTTAACCATCAATATAACATATAAAATTAATATTATTTTAATTTTGGAGTTGAAAGAGATCAAATCTCCTTAATTTTAAAAGAGATTTACATTTCAAGAAATTTGATCTGTGGCACTTAATAAATGCAAAGTTAAGATAGATATAGCCTAGTTTAATTATTAACTATAATTATTTAAGTAATTATTAATTGTGTGTTTTTTTTTTTTTAAATTTGAGATCATTCTTTCATATTAATTATATTATCTATTTTTAATGGAAGTTTTGAACCAACTAATGTGATTAATCTTTTTCCTTATGATGAAACATATTCATTGATTCAAAATATCGATAAAATTTGATGATGAGATTATCCGAAAGAATGATCTCAGGACATTACATTACAACATCTCTATCATGTTGAGCTATATAGCGACTCTCAACACAATAACAATTTATACAAAAATAAAATTATAATAATACAATCTATATCCATCTTAATTAAAAATTAGGCTAGTTTAATTATTAACTATAATTATTAATTATGTTTTTTTATTTTTATTTTTATGTAATTCAAGATCATTTTTTCCTATTAATCATATCATCTATTTTTTATGGAAGTTTGAACCGACTAATGTGATTCATCTTTTTCCTTAGGATGAAACACGTTCGTTGATTCAAAATATCGATATAAAAAAAATATATATAATAATACAACCTATATCCATCTTAACTAGGCATCTACCAAGGGTCGAGAAGGATCAAATCTCTCTTTTAGAGTGAAAAGAGATTCGATCCCTTTGTGTCATTGGTAGATCTAGACTAAGATGAATAAGCCACACAAGTGAAGAATACCATAGGAAAAATTATGAGTTAAGAATACCATGGAAAAATCATATAATGAAGTCAAAAAATGTTAAATAGGATATTACAACATCGGTACCATACTAAACACAAAAATTTTATGATTTTTATTTTATTTTTCATTACGCTAATGGTAATAATAAAATACTAAAATTAAACTATAAAAATAAAATTAAATAAAAAGATTAATGTAATGTAAAGATTTTAACTTGGTCAAAATAAAATAAAAATAAATAAA
>Ga0181464_1001501_pt2 | contig 11305 bp, 10 predicted proteins | sample InSIn2gowninarea_FD_119074 | JGI IMG/M metagenome (GOLD analysis project Ga0181464, IMG submission 119074) | Clean room microbial communities from NASA Spacecraft Assembly Facility at Jet Propulsion Laboratory, Pasadena, California, USA -... ...
AATAATAATAATAATAGGGATTATACGACCTATTTTGCTAATAATGGTTGTTGAAGACCCTACTTGGTGTATTCCTTGATCATCTATCAACTTTAATGAATCCTTCATCATTATTTTTACTCTTCCCATTTGAATGATTGGTGTCTTATTAATTTCTTAGATGAATAATATTGCATTGTCAATTTATTTTGACATAATCTTTTGATTCTTCATAGGTGACTTAGAATTATTTTTGATACATCCTTCATTGGTCAAGTCTGACGATTCTCCATATTCAAATCCCATACTAGATTTTGTGTGTGAATCTCTTTACAATTGAAGAAGTTCATCAAGTATCTCTCCACTTTTTACAAATCTATAATTATTATTTACTTGATGAAAAACAAATTTCAATTTTGATTCTCATCCCAATGATTTCTTCCTCCTATTTTTGACAAACATTTATTTGTTCATATAGCTTCTCTTGTAATGATTCTTCAATTACTTTAGCTTCTTCACTCTTAAGTTTCAGTTATTAAATTATATCATTTACTTCTTCAAGATTCTTTATTAGTCTCTTATTCATTTTCCTCTTAATATCCAGATTGTCCAAGGTCAATATTAGCTCTCCTTCACAATCAACCATTTCCTCTAGCTCTTCCACATCATTTTCATTTCCTATCTCTAATCCATTTGCATTAATTTCTTCTTCTAGAAAAAGTGATTCTTACTATTTTCTTCAAATTATTCATTCATGCTTTCATCATTTTCACTTTTATAGCGTTATAAAGCTCTTCTTCTTATAGGTAGTTTTTTCTAATCTTTTTTTTAGATTGATTTTCACTATACTTTTCTTTGTAGGGAAATTTGTTGGTAAAGTGTCATACTCCACCAAAACTAAAACATTTAAAAGGAAGATTTCATTTATATTTGCCTTTATCCCATCTTAGTATTTTGATAAAATTAGACTCTTCTACGTATGATGTATCAGCTAACTCATATTTAGATTTCTCTTTAATGTTTTTGGAGAATTTGAAGCCAACTTCATGATCCATAGTTTTTCCTTTTCTAATCCTTATTTCATAGGTTATAAGAGACCCATTTTGTTCATCCAAGGTAAGAGAATTCAGACCTTTAGCTTCCTTAATCATTGAAATATTTGAATCAAATCATGGGGAGAGATATTTAATGTGATGATCCAAAACTATCCTCAATAAAAAATAATCAACACTAGGGTTTTTGCAACCCTCAAACATAAAATGACCACACCATAATGCAATCACAACCCCAACGATTACCTTCTAGGGTATATGACAACCCCACAATACCAACATGGATCTTCCAATACCCCCACACTTCACACAACACCAAAAAATGGTCACACAATGCTAATGTTAGCCCCTAGGGCTTCCCTAATACCCTCCAAACCCTATGAATGCCTTTCAATAATAATGCACAACACAATAGCTCCAACAAATGCAATACAACTCATGTACGAAGCTTCCAACACCAATATATCATAATGCATGGAACATACAATGATATAATAACAACACAATGCCACAAAGGCTAACACATGCATACAATGGAACACAATGGTATACAAAATACAATTAAATGCTTATATGACTATGAGATACACTGATGAACAATGAAGATACCAAACTAGGGTTCCAAACCCTTTATGCAAATTCTAACCATAGGATTAGACTAACTCCCTCAATTATCTAAATCCCCTCCTATGAAGGAGTCTCCTTAAACTCTGGAAATCAATGAAGGTAGAAGCTCATCCTCATAATTCTATTAGATGGGCTAGGTGACCCACCCAAGCCATAGAATATCAGGCTCCCAACCCTACCACCCCTCTAGACATCATCTAGGAATAGTTTCTCAACACTGCTAAGACTTTGTTGCTTGATCAGTACTGGTATAGAAAGTGTATGATAAGTGGTACCTAATAATGGGGCCTCATCCGCTATATATAGTCTCTCATGTACACAAATCATTCCTCATTATCACCCCAAGCCATTTCTAATCCATCATTGGGGTAAACAAGTCAACCATGCCAATGTGGGAGTCATAAAGGCCCTCAAGGCTAGTGTGGGGGTCTGTAAGGTATCATGCACCAACATGGGTGATATGGGGTCCTCCTAATGCTGGTACATTCCTCCATGCACCTCCAACATGCATGACACATGACTATCTTGGGATTCCTACAATCCAAAATTACCCATGTACTACACATAACACATTGGGATTCCCATAATCTAGGATATCATAAAATACAACATCACTACTCAAGTAGAGACATCCCATTACTAGGATCACAATTGGGTCCATAGACCATAAGCTCCTTCTTGAGTTACATAGTCACAACAAACACATAAACAGATACTAGAATACAAAAGGGCCATGATACAATTGATCATTGATTCAAATTGGATGTTATAAAGCCTCCCCTCTCAAATTACTTACCCTCAAGTAATGGTAAGAGATAGCTATGGATTATATTCCAAGAATCCTTTGGTGACTTCAACTGCACTACCCTTCTTTTAAAAACTATTGTGACTTCTAATCCTTCTTGCTATAGTGGATTCCCTAAATTGGACACTTCTATGTGTAGACATTAAAAAATGACTCATTAAAGTTCAATAATATTAAAAGACTAAAAACATCGATGATTGGTATGATCATCGACGGTTGGTTTAGGTCATCGATGTCCATAATTAAATCACTGGCAATTCTGCAATAGTTAAGGCAAAAAACTAAAAATAGTGTGAAAGTTGTAAGATCTCATCCTTTCCGTGGAATTATGGATAGAGGGGGTTAGTCACTACCTGCGATGGCATTTGACTCAAAAAAACCTCGCCATTTTAAGCTTGTGATAAGCTTTGATCCCCTTTTCCTAGCCTTAAAAAATCTCAAAGATAGACACAAAAAAATCTATAAATACATGGCAAAACGTAGTGGAAATGGACCCAAAAAGTGTGAAGTAACGTTATGCTGCCGAAATAGAGACAAGACTAGGATTCTTGCAAAAGGTTTTATTTTTTATTTCAAAGATACTTCATATTTTGATATCTTGATTATGGTTTTTATAAGTGCAGGTATGTTTAATCTCTTATTTTAGCATGTGTGTAGGGTCCACAGGTGCTGGGATATATTGGAGAAGTTGAACTAATTGAAGACACAGGTGAATCGAACCAGAGTGGAGCTTGATCACCTTTCAAATTCAGAACTAGGAAGTTCCAGAGTAGATAGTCGGGCGTTGGCATTTTCACACAGTCTCTAGTATCCCACATTAGATGTTGACATTTTCTTCAGTCTCTAGCGTCCCATATCAGGCACCAGCATTTTTTTGCAGTCGCCCGCATCCCGTATATCGTTATCAGCAACCCTGCATTGATTATACTTTTACTCCTTATTGTTAATGCTGTAAAACAAATATTGAAAAGCCCTTCTTACAAGGCATTTACACCATATGATCTATTTCTATAAATCGAGGTCTTCAAAAAGTCAATAAAGTGCATGTTTGTTTTAACATCTCTTGTCTTGTTTGCTAACAGGGTTGATTTTTTTATTGACATTTATGGCGCTAGAAGGAGGGCCTGAACCTCTGACCTTGTGATTAACAGCCACAGGGAAGTATTTTTGTCTGATTAATTGATTAATGTTCATTTCTCTGTGTTTTGGTTATTTAGTTCGTTGATTTAAATTTGTGATCTGTGCATTGACAGGGACTTATATCAGACTATCGGATGCCAGCAACTTGATTTAGATGCTGACAACTGTCTGTAAGTGTTAGCAACTTGGATAAATCTCCAATGATTGGATAGAGGTCCTGTCATACTCCTACTCAAATTGTTTTGATGAATCCACATTAAGTAAAAAAGGAAAATAAATTTTTATGTTCGTTCTGATTTCTGTTTTATGACTGCATATAGGAATGGGTAAAGAAAATTTAAATGCATCATTTATTGACTTGTGTTACACATAATGTTATGTATTTATTTTTATGCTTGGGAAAAGGGTACGCACACTTAAATTTTTTTTATCTTATCTAATTATGCTCTCCCTTTGTGCTTTATGCGATCTGAGGTGACCATAATAGACTTGATAAGAAGGAGTAAATTAATTTTTCTTCTTTTTTCACATTATCATTAACTTGGTAAATTTATTCTCACTTAATGACTCTTTATCAAGTCTACCCTTACCACTCCAATGGAGGTCGAAGGGATATGTGATGGGTAAAGAGAGGTAATTTATCACATATAAGACTTCCTTAGTTGGAAGGAGTAAAAGAATTAAATACTAAATAGTTAAAATATTAAATGGTTAATTAATTGGTTGGGTTCGTTTTTCACTTAATACTTTCGTTCGCTGAGTATGCCTCTGCTCTTGCACCATTTGGTGATCTTGAGTAAGTCGAGAAAAGGATGAAAGGGGTAAATGAATTCATTTTATTTTGGGAAATGAACTTCACATTAATACTCTAATGATGTCTGCCCTTACCACTCCAATGGAGGTCGAAGGGATTTGTGACTCTTAGAGGAGTAATTGAACCTCATCTAATCAATTTATTCTCACTTAATGGCTTCTTACCATGTCTACCCTTCCCACTCCAATGGAGGTCGAAGGAATATGTGACGGGTAAGAAGAAATAATTTACCACACTTAATACTTCCACAGCTGGAAGGGGTTAATGAATCTCACTAAAATCAGTTAATGAATCTCATTTAATAATTAAAAAAGAACAACGGGGCTTTCTAGATTAAGATTCACTTAATTAAATTTCTTTGCATCATAATAAAATAAAGATAAAAATGGACATGAATGTTTGGGAGGGTAGTATGCATGAGTATATTTTATTTATTTAAATGCATGTCATAATGCCTTTAGAATTAATTGAACATTAATGACTTGGATTTCATCACCAACCATTAATTATTATCTCTTGGTACCCACCACTTATATCATAAGCCTTAGAGCCAAAACCTGGAGATGAATACTAGGTTCTTAAGGTAGAAGTCATCACTTTCTGCCGGGAGACTATAAAAAAGAGACTACACTTGGATTTAATCACCAAGGTAGATCTTAGCGGTATTTCTTGTACCCCATTGCACAAAAGGGGGATGATTTTTAGGTACCAAGCCCTGACTTCACCTTAGATATCCTCTAGTAATACCAGCTCACCATATTTAAACACTTGACTAGAAGAAACAAATTTAGGAAAAAAAAATTATTTCTTTTTACTTTAACATTAAGACAAGATCATTAATAAATAGATGCATGCATGTATGATGTTTGTGCATAATTGTTTTCTTTTATGTAAAATGCTTTTAAAAAATGGTTCAAACTCGTTCACAAAAGGCTCAACAAGATAAAGAAGCTCAAAGTTCTACTAAGCTAGAAGAAATAGACAAAACTAGCTTACAACTGCCACAACAAGTCCCACTTCGTGAGTCTAGTATTGAACCTTTACTTCAGGAATTGTATCCTGAAGACTTAAAAAAAATCAAATTCAAGAACCTATTCTAGAAGAAAATACTAAAAATCTCAATATATTACAAGGAACATTTGTTGAACAGGATTATGCGCTTATAGAAGCAAGAAAAAGACTAACTCAATTGCGTATACCTTCAGCTTCTCCGTATATCCATAGTCTTTCTCCGCATGGTACTCACTATGATTTGGGTGAATTACCTATACATAGTATGAAATACATAGAACATCCATCAAGTAGACATACAGCTGATCCTGTGTTACAAAAAGGAGAATTTAAACCTAAGTACATAAAAGTTAAGAAATATTTACCAAGCGGTTCATTTGTTCTCTCTTATGTTAGACGATCAGATTATACGCCATCAACTATGTCAAGAGAGATGCAAAATATGTATGATAGAGTATCTATTCATACAGCTAGTCCTGGATCACAAAATTTAGAAGGATTTACATCCTTTTATAATCCTTATCAACTTTTACGAACTGAACAAAATTTACATCAGAATCCTATTACATCAATAGTGCAATTAGATTCCCAAATTGTGCCATTTAAAGGAATATCAAAATTACCAAAATCTAGTAAAAGGCTACAAACAATGCGACCTATTCCCCCATATATGCACACAAAGGAAGATGTATCACCAAAACTTACACAAGAAGAATGGAAACAAAATTTACAAGAGTATGATCAAATTCTACAAACAAAAAAGGATAAAGAGTTGATTAAGTTTACACAACAATATCAAGCACCCTTTCAACAAGTAGAAACTCCCCAAGCTACATTACAAGTTTCTAATACTCAACAACAATTTCTACCTCAAATTCAAAATACATCAAGAACAGCCCAACAATTTCAAATCCCACCACAAAATACTTTAGGTATGCCCTTAGAAAGATAAAATTCCAAAACACCTAAGTACCAATATGCATTTGATATACCTCAACAAAGTCAAACTCCTATTAGGCCACAAGTTCAAACACAAAGTCAAATAGACAACCACAACAAAGTGAAATGTATCAAGTACCATTTGGCATTGTTTATACAACAAATCAGCCAACTCAAACTACAACTTCAAGGTTGCAAACTCCAAAGGTACAAACCATAACACCACAAATGCAAAATATACAAAAAAATCCTTATTATAATCCAACACAAGGATTGAGTGTAGGTAATGAAAAAAATCAAGCACAAAACTTTATGTCTTACGCACATGATGCACAATCAACTCTTCAAACAATTCCTTCACAACATGTGCCTCAACAAATTCAGACTCAAACATTACCACAACAATATCAAACCTCGTATCAACAACCACAAGTTAAATTTCAACAACCTATGGTGCAAAGTGGATACTTGCCTACACAACAATTAAACCCACAGGTTAGTCAATCATTTCAAACTCAACAAGTGGCTCCTCAACTTCAACATCAATCGTATATTCAACAACCAAGTCAGCAGCCCATACGTTATCCTCAAATACAAGGAAATCTACCAAGTTATCAACTTATTCCACAAAACATATCTCAAAATCAAAATATAGAATATCAACCTAAGATTCAACAACAACAACCATAATATATACAACAACCATATCAAGTGCCACAAGTTTTAGGAACTTCACAATGACAAATGGTTCCACAACAACAAATGGTTCCTCAAGAAAAAATGGTAACTTACCCATAAACACAACAACAAATTGTTCCTTATTATTTACCAGAAGCTTCCCAACAATACCAAGAAGAAGACAATCCTAAAATTGTTTTAGCGGAAACTTATCCAAAAATAGCTAAAGAAGATGACGATATTACAAAATGTTTAAAAGAAATAGAATAAATATTACTCAAACAAAAGAAAGAAAGCCTCTTATATGAGACAATTTGTAGTGAACCAATACATCCAAGCATTCCAAAAAAGGATATACCCTATAAATTTGAAATCCCTAAGATTGAACCTTTCAAAGGAAAAGAGGATCCTAAAGAACACTTAAGAAAATTCAAGTACTCTAGTTATCTAATTGCAAATGATGATGCTTTAATGCTACTAATATTTCCTATGACACTTTTCGGACAAGCCATGGATTGGTACAACAATTTGCCTGAATATAGTATTAAGTCTTACTCTCAATTGGCAAATCTTTTTCTACAACACTTTAGGATCAATATTAAGGATAAAACTTCCATCACAGATTTAACACGATTACAACAATTTCTTGATGAATCTATAAATGACTTCATTTCACGATGGTGAGTAGTCTTGACAAGTATGCCCTATACATTACCTCAAGAGGAATTGGTAAAATTATTTAGTCAAAGTTGCTTAAGACCCATTGCTAGCATGTTGCTTATGCAACAACATAAAACATTTGAAGAGGCTATTTCCCAAGCAGTAGTAATTGAACGAGTTAAAATTCAAGATGATGAAATAAAAGGTAAAAAATGAGATGGACATACAAAAACTAAAACTCAAACAGAGAAGGTGGCTCCAACTAATAAAGTATCTATTCAAAAAGAAGAAGAATCTAAGCCACCATTAAAGAAGGATGAAGAACCAAGATGAAATCAACGAAATGAAAGAGATATGAAACCATCTCAAGATTTTACACCTTTACATGAATCCCTTCATTATGTGTTAAAGAAGATATTAGATCATAATCTAATAACATTACCTGAGCTTAGACTAGATGAAATGCAGAATACGAATGGTAAATGGTATAGAGAAAATGAATTTTGTAATTATCATCGATAAAGAGGTCATGATACAAATAAATGTCGTTCCTTGAAACATGTTGTTCAAGATTTGATTGATGAAGGGAAGTTACAAGTAGAAACACCTTCACAAAATCCTAATCAAGATTTAGGTATTTATCAAAACCCCCTTCCACATCATGCGAATAATATTTCATCAAGTATAAATCAAGTGACACATAAAATTAATCCAAATTATACAGGTTATGTTTCCATGATTAGTGTTGCCACAAGGGCACAAAAAAGTCAAAATAAACAAACTACAACAACAAATCAACAAAGTGAAATACCCAATATACCAAGACCTCAATATCCAAAAGTGTTAGTGAAAGGGGCATTACAACAACAATTAAAGTCATCAAAAGTCAAGCTATCTTTATTTGATCTATTACAACAATCTAAAGATCATCGAGATGCGATGAATAATATTTTACAAAAACTAGAATTAGACGTTAATGATCCTGAGAGTTTTGCTACTCTTGTAAGCAATATCAAACAAATTCAAAAACCAGCAATTACTTTTTATGATCATGAAATAAAACATTGGAAAAATTCATCCGAACTTGACCCACCATTACATATTGTAGCAGGTGTTGATGGAAAAATGTTTAAGCGAGTCTTAGTTGATGAAGGATCTACAATAAATATTATATCAACAGCGGCTTTTCAAAATTTAAATATTCTATTTTCATAAATTAAGGCACTGACTTTACAACTAAGGGCCTTTAGTGATGCTCTATGTCCAATAGTTGGATCAATATCTGTACCCATTACGGTTGGATCAAAAATAGTTCAAACTATATTATAGGTTATCAAAGGGGATATTACACAGTATAATATTCTCTTAGGTAGGCCTTGGATTAAAGATATGCAATGTGTCCCTTCAACATATCATAATTGTTTAAAATACATACATAATGGGGTAGTACATTGCATTCCTGAAGACAACAATCCATATTCATATTGTAATATTACAGGAATTCCTGATGGAATTACTCTACCCTCTGCTCACTTTTTTATGACACCTTTATCAAAATCTTCGGAAGATAATGGTAAACAAAATATATCAAAACATGAAAAACAAAAAGAAATAATAGAAAATCTAGATATAAGCAACTTATTCTCTGAATCAAATAAGGTAGATCCACAGGATGAATAATGTTGGTGAAACCAAGCGCAAACATTAGACACATTATATGATGCCTCTTCATCTACATCTTTAAAAAATACATCTATGTCTCAAGAGAATCTCCTACAAGTTGCATCAAGAGAAATTCCTCATGTGACAAATACACTTTCTAATATGGGTATTGGAGAATATGATATTGATGATGTAATATTCAATATTCCCACTGCTCAAGAAATTGGGCAACCTTGCCAAGAATCAAATGCCATAGGACAACTTATTTTACTTGGAGAAAAACTAAACAAAACTATATTTGTGTATGCAGGAATTGACAAGCCTAATACACAACCTATTTTAAAAATCAGCAAGGAACCATTCTCTAATCCCTTAAATTATTTATCACCTCATGCATGATCTTTTGTCCAACGATATTTTGATAATTGTCATTGGAAAGGATATGGTTTAGGATGTTATGAACAAGGAATACGATATATAATAGATATACACTATCAAATGCCTAATGACAAAACTGGATTAGGATATAAAAGTAAAACAAAATATGATCCAAGTAAGAATATGTTAGAACTACAACCTAAAAATATTATATATGACGAATCATTATATCTTTATCATTTGCCAAAGTCAAATGATGATGAGCTAATATCAATCAACATGGTGCAAATAAAACAAATCAATGATAAAGATATAGAGCCTATATTTTTAGTTGAGAAAAATATTGTGAAAGCAGAAGAATATGATTCAAGTGATAAAACTTGGATCCCTATACCTAATCAGTTAGAGGAAGGATCACGTATAGTAATTGAGGAAACTATTGATGTCAATATCAGTGATGATCCAATTAAACCTAAAATTATTCAATTGGTAAAATCTTTAATAGAGCAAGAAAAAGAATCATTTATATCTATTATAAAAGAAAAACAAGCCATATTCGCATGGACTTATAAAGATATGCCTGGCATTGCTATAGATCTTGTTGTGCACAACTTAGGCCTTAAAGATGATGCTAAACCCATCAAGCAAAAGTTACAAAAAATGAATCCCAAGATAGATTTTATGGTCAAAGAAGAATTACAAAAATTATTACAAGCTAAATTTATAGAACCAATTGATTATTCAGATTGGATTTCAAATATGGTTCCTGTAAAGAAACCAAATGGAAAAATCTGTATCTGTACTGATTTTTGAGATTTAAATAAAGCTTGTCCTAAAGATGATTTTCTGCTTCCAAATATAGACACTTTAGTAGATGCCACTGCAGGTCATGAAATGCTATCACTTATGGATGGATTTTCTGGCTGCAATCAAATAAAAGTTGCTCCTGAAGATCACCATAAAATTGCATTTATAACCCCTTGGGGAACCTTCTGTTATAAAGTAATGCCCTTCAGTCTTAAAAATGTTGGGGCAACCTATCAAAGAGCAATGACATATATATTTCATGATTACATGCATGATATTGTAGAAGATTACGTTGATGACTTGTTAGCTAAGTCTAAAATGAGAAAGCAACATCCTGAGACATTAATAAAAATATTTGATAGGTTGTTACAATTTAATGTTCATTTAAATGCAAAGAAATGTGCTTTTGGAGTAACTTCAGGTAAATTATTAAGATTTATTGTCTCGATGAGGAATTGAAATAGATCCTAATAAAATTAAAGCCATAACGCATATGCCTTCTCCTTCCAATATTAAACAACTACAAATTTTACAAGGAAAATTACAAGCGATTAGATGATTTATTTCACAATTGTCAGATAAATGTAAACCTTTTACCAAATTGTTAAAAAAGGGGGTTGTCTTCCATTGGTATTGTTGGGAAGCTTCTGGTAAATAATAAGGAACAATTTGTTGTTGTGTTTATGGGTAAGTTACCATTTTTTCTTGAGGAACCATTTGTTGTTGTGGAACCATTTGTCATTGTGAAGTTCC
>Ga0181464_1001619_pt1 | contig 11303 bp, 18 predicted proteins | sample InSIn2gowninarea_FD_119074 | JGI IMG/M metagenome (GOLD analysis project Ga0181464, IMG submission 119074) | Clean room microbial communities from NASA Spacecraft Assembly Facility at Jet Propulsion Laboratory, Pasadena, California, USA -... ...
CTCTTATATAAGCTTTGTAATTAGTTAGCTTAGTTAACTGAGTTAAGTCCAGTTAGATTAGTTCCAACAATTTTTGGAACTGATTGTGAGTTCAATTAGTTAATGCATGCATGCATGTAACTACTACACTTCAGATAACTGAATATTCTCTCATAAATAACTCATGCATGTTAGTTTAGTCAGAGACCTAGTTGAGATCAGAGGATGGGACAGTGTACTATCAGTTGGAGGATTTTTCCTATATAGGAAACTCATCATGCAGAAGGAATCATCTCCTTCAGGATTGCACAGTTATTTCTAAGTTTGGTGAGTTGTATGAGAGGTGAATTCACAGAGGTGGCAAAATTTGACCCTAGGAGAAACTTTGCAAGGAAATATGAGGCTTGGAGGGTAGAGGAGAAGGTTTGTGAGAAGCCTTTAATTGTTTATGAGCACCATTGAGGGATTGTACTATGAGCTAGATAGCTTGTGAGCTAAAGCTTTATGTAATGCAGAGATATTTCCACTTGTATGATAATATAGATAGCGGGGTTTTTAGTTGAGGCTTTCCTCAGAGTATTCTTTTATGTTTCATGTGTATGATTTCTCATTCTCTATTATATGTGTTTCAATTTATCTAGCTCAAATTGATTAAGCTTCCACAAAGTTTGATTGTATAAGTAGATCTACTATTTTTCTTTAGTATATTGCATTATCAGGTGATATACAGTGGGAAATTCTACATTGACATTGTCTAGCCCATCATAAAAAGGGAAATTACATACCTTAGTTGATATACAACACAGAGACTTTGTAAACCTATTGCATCGTAGTGTGGAGACCTCATGCAACCGATTTTTCTAGTTTTCTTATTCTTCATCTCAGTTTGATTGGCACAAATTATCCTTCTCCAAACTGATAAATCCATCTGTAGTGGGATTAATCCACTCTTCATCTCACGCAGTGAGCTTATATATGTAACCATTGTTTTCGTCATCATAGTCATCATGGACTAGCTCTGTGTATCGTACACCTTTAGCTAGATTCAATGAAACAACCACTCCAAGGCCATTCTTTTCAAACACCATGCTTCGCTTCTTCAAATTAATAATAGCATTCATGTCAAAAGCCCAATCAATCCCAAGTTATGTTGGGTATGGATTATTGTCATCTACTATTTCAATAACTTCAAAATATGCAAGCATGCTGGCTCCTTCAATAACTACAACCACTCCATGTAGGAAACCCATCATAATTATCTTTTGTTGATTTTCCATGCGTATCTAGATTGGCAACCACTGCAACTTAGGTTTATCCATACATTCCAAAGTCTGTTTTGGTAGTACGTTAGTGTCAAATCCCAAGTCTAGAGTTATCTGGTCCATATCAAAATCATGAATTTGTGTTGTCAACCGCATTTCCTTACCATTCCTCTTCTTTCTTAAGTTCACCTTATTTACTGCACGTTGTTTTGGTAGAGATTTGTCCTTGTTAAGGAAATTATCTATCATTTCTTGGAGTCCTTCGACTGCCTTCTGATCCCTCAACATCTTCATGCATGTCTATAGAAATGATTTTAGCATTGTGGGATCAGAGTTCTTCGCCACTGTACTTTCTTTGGATTTCTCTCTTCGTGGGACTATTGGTATTTGAGTTTTAGAGGTAGAAGCACCTAGATCCATAAAAAAATTTATTGCCTCCATAAATGTCTCATTTTCTCTATGTCAGTTAAATCTAGAATTCTTCTCACCAGCACTGCGAAACCATGTATCTGATTTTCCTTCTACATTTTCTTGACCAATGGCTATACCACTTCGCATTACTATATTGACCCTAGGATTTTCTTTGCATGGTTCTAATCACATCATCTAAATTTTATACATTGGTTGTTGGTTCTTATTTTCCTGCATATTTTCTATTAATATATGACACTTTTCTATAACATGATCAAATTTTTTACAGTATTGACAAGAAGGATAAGTTGGGTTTTGACAGTCGCACGCAAAATGTCTTGGTTCTCTACAGTTGTGGCATATGAGATGACCCCAACCTCTTCCAACACCTCCTCCTCATCCTCTTCCACGCACTTGTAATCCTCCATGAGCTGCAAGTGAGCCTTGGTCATTTTGCACATGGGTTTCAACCTGTATCTTATACATTGGGGTTCTGTTTATCATCAAGTCATAGCTTTGACAATGTCTTTCATCATGGCTAACCAATTTACAAAGCTTATATAAGAGTTTATTTTGTGACTACACAAAATTTTGTAACAAATAACAATTGTCTATTGTATGCATTCATGATACTTGGTAGATACTACACCAGAAACTTGAACTAGCGCTTGATCTAGTAAGAGACTCAAGTTTCAGTGGGTTGGGACCTCCCACAGCTATATAGTCCCAGTACATAGGGAAATGATCCTTATACTGGCCTACAACCTTACACTTTTTGCACCAAACTTCAGGGTGTAGTCCCGACTGAACCTCCTTTCCCTTCTTTAGGTCCTGCAACTCCATATGCAGGCTTGCTAACTATGACTAGATCTGTTGGACTCCTATGCTTGTATCCTGGATTGGGAAGCCTCTAGCTTTATCACAATCTCTAATTCTTTAGCCGAAGATCCAACTTTTTTTTAGATAAAGGTAGTCTTAAATGTGGCAATAGCGAAGCTATGTACCATTCCTTATGTTGTTCATTTGAAATATGAAGATTAACTTGTCTTAGTAAGCACTTCAACCTCTGATGCATATCCCATGTAGACTCATTAGCTATCTTCTTGATTTCCTTTATTTCAATAACACATTGAGCTTATAATTTCGGTTTTCTAAATTGTACATTCAACACATTCTTTGTCTCAGCCAAGGTAGCATTCCGATTGGTTGTATTATATTTGATATACCATGCAAGTGCTCTATCCTGGAGCGCTATAACAAGTTGCTCTTTCTTCATGTCATTATCATTGATCTGTTGCACCTTCCACATAGCTTCAGCTGCAAACCAAAAATGATTGTGATCCTCTAATCCCTAACCCTTAAATATAGGTATTTTCGTTGTATTCGCCATACTGAAGAATGAAGGTGGAGGTGGAGGTAGAGGTGGAGGCATAGCTGTATGATGTGGTGATGAAGGTGGAGATGGGGTGGATGGGTGCAGAATCCCAGAAGTGCCCTGACCTTTTGTCTACATGCACCTCCAGGTGTGTTAGGGTGGGTCCTTTATCCTTGGATGTCTGATCCTCCCAATAATGGATTGTATGTTCCCTCAATTTATTTATCCCAATCGGATCTTAATCTTTCTACTTCGTGTAGATTTGGTCTGACCTCTTTTAAACATCAATTCAAAGGCATAACAACCTTTTCTCACAACAACATTTTAATCCAAGTTTCTAATGATCTCAGGTACTTACCCCTCAGACCCTTAAAGAATCAGTGTTCAACTTTAATATAAGATATAGACATTTCAATTGTGAATTCAGTAATGAAATTTCCCAAAATACTATTGATCCAATAGTCTACATCCCTTGCAACCTTATAATCAAACTCTTCAAGATTCTTGATCAGTTCATGAGTCCACACAATATGATCCTCGTGTTTCCAAGTAGGTTCGATGTATGCTAACTTAGACAAACATTTGCGTAATTCGCAAGGGAACGATGAAAATCAAACTTTGTCCTCTTGTGTGTAGAGATATCTTTGTAACGACCTCTCTTTTTACCAACATAGATTTTGATTTTCCTAAGCTACAAACTCGTGCAAATTCTAATCTATCCACTTCTCAAGTTCTTTCTTATTTGGTATCCATGGATGCCACATCACACATCCCTCAGATAGATCCTCATCCCAACAATGGAACCATTTGTTGGCTTGAGGGGATTTGGACCTAGGTTCAGAGTTAGTTGCACTAACCAACAAAACCCTACACTGCCGTCCCTTTTAGAAACAGTCCACTTAACATAGATTATAGTCTCACTTGAGGCAGTATTGGAGGATTCTAGAACCAGGTTTTTGCATCCAGAAGGTTATGTGATGTAGCAGTGAAGTGTTTCCTTAATCTAGGGCCCAATTTGACCTTCACAAACCCTTATCTTCAAAATCACAAACTTAAATCAGTTTCTATTTAATTAGATCTATGAACTTCACCTAAATGTTCTAACATGCATAAGTTAGCATATAAAAGTAGATTTGATCCTTCGCAATGCAATTAAGACAATATCACAAAGTCGAATCATAATCGAACATAAAATACATATAAATATACAAAGAATGCACAAATTCACTTCATAGTTGCTTAATTACTCCATATCTTCAGTACATACACTTCTTTTGACCCTGCGCAAACAGTTGCAGGGGTCTGTGCACTCAATTGTAGACTTACCAAGGTCTTTGTGCACTCAACTATAGGAACCTTCCCCTTTGTTGGAATACAAAATAACAAACAAAATAGACTCAAGACCTCATTCGTCAATTTCCTTCTAATAATTCCTAGATGACTTCCCTTTATATCTTTTACAATACATTACCATGGTCTATGAACCATGGGCGGATTCCATTATTTAATCAAAATAGCCCATCCCTTTATAAAATAAGGGGCTTTGGCCTTCCTAAAAGCCCCTTTGATTCTTAATGTTCTGCAAACTCCACTCCTTAAATTGCAGAGACTTTACAATATTACAAAATTTGACTCAAAACTTAGGCAAAGCTTAGACCTAGGGGGTCCCTGTCCCAACATGTTGCTCATATAAGGAGTAGATATAATTAGTATATGTGCATAGTAGACATCTATTAGCACTTAAATTTCCTCTTTGGAAGGGTTCTTGTAGATTGAAATGAGATCAAGGATGACATCATCTTGTCTTTGAATCAAATTCAGTGTCTTCTAATGGTCATGGATCATAGCCTTGGAAGAATTGAATGGAAAAAAGGACCTCCTCCTAACCTTGGGCACTCTTCAGGAAATAATGGACAACCCTATTAGGTGTTTCCATTCCATAAAGGGAAGTAACATTTCCTCTTTCCACCCTTAAATTGATAGGTGTTAGTGAATGCTAATGATAGTGTGGAGGGGAGAAGACTTCATGACCAAGTCCCATTTTCAAAGGGACCAACATGGTGGGGATCCACATCTTGAGTGTATAGATGTGACGAGGGATAAATCATGGATTCTTGAGTTACCAACGCGACCTTTTTTTCCCACCCATCTTGTGTGCCTTTTACTTTTTCTAGATTTTTCCTTGTATTATTACTCATAGCTCAAAGGGTTAGAGACATCTTTGATTGGTGTGTAGCAATTGTGTTACCACTTAGTGATGAGGCATTTCATTTCTCATTGGGGTCGGTACATGAAAGGGTTCCTTTTCTTTTGATGTATGGGGAAAACATGTGCTTAGGAACAGAGTGATGGCATATGAGCTAGGTAGAAATAATGTTAGGTTTTTTCTCATATGCTAATGTGTATGTCCCATCCATATTTTGCATTTTGATATTCTTTCTTCTATTTTTATTTTAGCCATAATATGCTTTTTCCTTTTCTTTTAGCTGCATGAACCTCCCAGGGAAAATTTTTGGGCCCTAGCTAGGTAAGTGAATGTATGGGTTCCAAATCCCAGAGAACCAATGGTTAGTTGAACTCGAATAATGGAGGTGGAAACAAGGCTTATAATGTAAGATGAAAAATGCTAAGTATGGACTAAGAGTAGATGGAACTATGCTATCACAATAAGGGCTTCACAAGTAGTGCCCCTCCTAAATCCGTTGGGCCATTAGGGGAGGTCCCATTGTACTAGGATAAAAGATTAACCCCTTATTCAATGTGATGGAATGAGACCACAGTCAAAACCCCTCCTTCTTGAGGGTCACCCCATAATGCATATAAAATTCCCTAATATAAACAAGCATAAGCACCCAATTGCAAAATGAATAAAGTTCATTTTCATCAAAATCCCACCTTCATCCATGTCCTCTTGTCGAATTGGTGAGTCACATATTGCTAATGCGAGTGGTGGAAATGAATAATGGTACATCATCAGCTAGTGGTGGTTGTCAGGGGCTATTGGCTGGCCAAATAGATGTAGACAAATGGGTGAAAATTTTCTCCTATAGGGCTACCCATTTTGGTGGGTAACAGAGCCAACCCTAACATCTCTAATAACCTTTTCAATGGCTCAAATTATAGTAGATATAGGGATACAATTTAATCTTACATTAAATACACTTTATTTAATTTCCTCATCAAATTCACTTTTAAGTCATTTTTATAATATAAAGTACAAAACTCACTTTTATAATATAATCACTTTATATTAAAAATTTCATTTTCTAGAGATACAAATTTAATGTCCCCCCCATGATAGACATCAAAACATGGAAGAATACATCCTAAGCTACAATTTCTCAACACTCCCTCTTAGCGTGGGAGATACTTCTGACATGTCCCCCACCATGATCACTTTGCAAACCCACCACTATGTTTGCATTAGAATCTCCCTCTAACTCTAAAGCTAGTCCTCCTACCTGTCTTGGTCCTCAAACTGGAGACCTACACCAACCTTTAATGCTCTCCTCGGCATCATCCAACAATGTCATCTTGTACTAGTTGACACTCCTATTGGTATTGGAATCATCCTCTTGCTCACTTCCCTAAGCATCTTTCTCTCCCTTTGTTTATGAAATTATTTTAGAATCTAATATCCAACCATATCCTTGGTACATAGGTTTTCCTTGCACCACGTACATCCTATTTCTCTGATCACCAAGTAATACAACCTCAATTATATGCATTCCCACTAGATAGATAAATACATGTCCTTGTTTGAACAATGGTGTGTATCCATTATCTTCTAGAGTTGATACTAAGAGCAAGTTCTTCTTTAGCCCTAGAAAAAGTAGCATCACATCCACTTCCAACAATTCACCTAACTCAAGTTAGAACCTGACTTGTTCAAATCCCCTCATTGCAAAACTATTTCCACTCCACTCTCTATACAGTGACCTAGACCTATCTTTGAAATATTGAGGAATACACCCCATATTCCTGTCATGTGTCGAGATGACCCATAGTCAATGATCCATGTCCTTGCCTCCTCATACACAATAATACCCGTACATGAATCAAGGGAGACAAATGAGAATTCATTTTCAAACTTCTCTGTGAATTCATTCATTGTAGTTGAAGTTGCCAATAAACTTTCTTTCTCCTTCTTCCATTTCTTCTTATTTGGGCATTTCCTGGCACAATGACCATACTAGTTACATGAAAAACAATGAACCTTGCTCATATATTTCTCTTTAGAAGTGGATCACCCACTCCCCTTATCCTTCTTTCTTTTTCTCTTTCCTATAAGAGAAACATTATCTTCTTTATCCTTATCCTATTGCATTGCCTCACTGTTATTCTTCCTTATTTCTTTTTGTATACAATCATCCCACAATCTTTCCCATGAGCGAGGATTATCCTGTGCAATGATCCCCTCAAGAAACAAATAAAACTCTTAAGAAGACCACCGAAGGTATTCTTGACCAAATTCGTAAGGGGTATATTCTCACCTATCATAACTAACTCATCCCTCACCTAAGTGATTTTAATAAGGTATGAAGTTAGATTGTCAATCTTGGTCATTATTATTTCTTTCAACTTCTTTATTAAAACCATTTTCTTGTTTTCATTTGATCTCTAGTACATTTTAGTTAATGCTTCCCACATATCTAAATCATACTTCTTTCCTCTCACATCATGAATGAGATGATCCTTAATGGAATCAAGAATCACTCCTTTTTCTTGGCATTCTTTTTCTTGAACTCTACCAACAGTGTAGCATCTGTAGCTATGGTCATTGCCTTCTCGATTATTTCCTACACCTCATTCTTCATCAGAATAAGATCCTAATCTTCCATCTCTATGATAGCTTTAAATGATTGTCTTCTCTCATTATGTAACTCATCCATAGAATCTTTCTATTGTAACCAGTCAAATTCTTCCTCTTCTGAGAAATTTTCCTTGTCACCTTTTACTTCAATATCTTCATCCATTCTGAAGACATCTTCACAAAGTTACTTTTCTCCTGCAATACCTGCAATCATACACAAATTGTCAGTTTTAAAAACATGAGACTTTGTGATCTCACTTGATGCTTCAATCATCATATCTCCTTGTTGTCTTGAATTCTAACGATAATTCATAAGATCTTCCACAGATCTCCAGTCTTCATCTTCACCCAAAACTTCACCCTGTTCTATTTCACAAATGTAAACTTCCATTTCCAACTCATCTTCTCTAAGTTTTTCCATAAACCACTTCACTTGCCTCTGATGTAGCCTTCTATGTAACTTAGAACACTTCACTTTCTTTCTCCTCAAGACCCAACCTTGTCTTTGGTTTTCCTCTAGTAGCATCCTTAATACATTGAGTTTTTCTTTTAACTCCACAATCTCCTTTTTAAGCTCCTCTTGATGCATTCTCTTGCCATTTGCCTTGGCATCCTCCTTCTTCACTTTTGTTCTGTTGTGGTCTTCCTTAGAACCTCTGTTATCTGTGTTAAGACTATCAGTAGTCATCTCTTTTTCTATCTTCATGAGTTCCTCACTCACCTACAATGAGTTGCATTAAAGCCTCTGCAACAACAAGTCCTCCCTGCTGTCAGTTACCTCACCAAGCTTTCCTCTATACTTGGTCTTTTGGCAAGCACTTAGTTATCTATTCTCTCAAACCTCTTTGAGAACTTCTCTCTGCTCCTTCTAGGCTTCAACTCATCTGCACCTTTTAAGAATGCAATTTTCCTCTTGTATTTTAATCATAATTGAAATACTAGGTTCTGGCCACCTCTTATTTCACTCAGAAATTCTTACCAGCTTCCTTCATCCCATAGAAACTCTACCCACATCCTCTATGGAATAGCCTTTATGATATTTCCGTGAGTTGCAACAAAACCTCTACAGTAACAAGTCCTCCTTGCTACATGATACCTCATTAAGCTTCTCTCCTCTGAGCTCGGTATTTTGGCATCTCTCTGGTTCTATCCTCTAGAACCAATTGAGCACTCCTTGCTTTAGGTTGATGCAATCTTCTCACCTTCTTTTATCGCTACATGTGCGACAGTTATATAAAGACCAGAAACTATCCAATATTCAACATAATTGTACCTCCTTCTTTTGCCTACAACCTCAATTCTGCAACCACAATATTCAAACAAAATTAAAACAAAACATATCATCTAACCTTCAAGACCTCTGCATGATCTTATTCTACCATTCACTTTCACTTTGAATGGATTGTTCTCTGTTTCCTTTGCATCTGCAAATTCTACTACACTTTATCTCTGTGTGCCTATTGTTTGTCAGATTTAAAATCTAATCTCCTCTTGCTTGTATACATACCTCCAAAACATAACTTTGTTCTAAACTTCCCAAAGAATTATTACACACAGAATTTCCTTGTTCAGTTCTGATACCAAATGATGCATCTTAAGCCACAAATACCCAAAGTATGCATATAAAATGCATGTCATATACATGTCCAAGGGATTTTAATATTCTTGTTTATTAAAACCTTCCATAACAAAAGTTTTAGCTCTCTTTCAATTAAATGCTTATTTGGAAGCTATTTAATCTTATATTAATCAGATTACAGCCGCGTTTTTTTTTCTTACCATTCGATCCACAACAAACTTGACCAATCACCATCTACCACGTGTCGCATAGCTGACGTATTTATTTCAACGTTTGACTTTTATGCACCCCAAATCACCACCATTGATTTTTCTCATCTAATCCAACGACTATTGCGGCGTTTGCTTGCCAACTAACTCGGTTAATCCCCATCGTCAATCAATCCCGCTTGATCTAACAACTATCGCGCAATCTTGTGCAGATTCTTACACGACTATAATCAGATTGAGAGTACATGAGATTTCTGGTTTTCTCGTGCTACGTGTCACTCACTTAGGCTAATCACATGAAATATTAGAATACCGTTTACCACTCTTAGGGCACATGAGATACTGCTTACCCCTACAAAAACCATGCCACTATTTAGCTAACACATGGTTTTAATCTCCACCATTCATCTTCTTGACTTTATTTTGCACTACTTAATCTTAGCCATCTATCTCACACAACCTTGTTCATTGATTTTATTGATCCAATGATTGTGCTTCGCTACTACATTCTTCTGCATCTCACCGTGTAATAGTCTTCTCACTTCTTTTTCTGTGTATTTATTCTCACCTTACGGTCTTCAATTGTTCTAATCCTGATCTTCAACTCCATTACTTCACTCCTTCGAACCTTTACACTTCCTTCATAAATCCTTAAGTTTTAGGAAACCTTGCAGTTATACCTTCATTGTAACATTGAAGGTTTTACCCAATATTGTTTGTGTGCAAGCCCATAACACTCCTCTCAATATTTCATCTCTAGTTCTGCACACCTGCAAACCTATGTTACACAGCTTTATTCTAATCCACACACAATTTATAATTCAATTACTCAATACCACACAACTTAGAAATTGCACTTTTGTATTAATAAATGAATATTTACACAATGAGTTCCTTCTCAACCTGATCTTGTATACCAGTGGCCTTTTGACACTACTTCCCTCTATTTTCCTGTAGGCTACAATCAATCTAATTCCTAACTCTCTCTACGCCTTTTAGGCTTACATTTATGCAAAAGGATTCTATAGCCAATTCCTGGTTTAGATCCATAACCTTCTCAATCAAAATCCTAAAATCTCTTCTTTATCCCTAAGGATCCTCTCTAATCCACAAAATCATCAACTAATTCCTAATCTAAGATTTATCAATCCCTATGAACTCTCAACTTTCCTAATTCTCTCATGTTCTCCAACATTCGAGAACATTTACAAAATCCTCCCAATATTTAATTAATTCTTATTCCAAATCACTCAAAACATTAATAATCACATTAATTTGATACATAGGAATGCAACTTCCTTGAAAACACAAGACCCCTTAAGTTAACTAGAATACAATGAAATTTTTGCGCTGGATGCTCCTGCATCACTAAGTGTTTGAAAAAATCACTATGAGAACTATTAATGATTTTGTGTGAAATTTCTACATGGTATCATAGTCATCATGGAGAGTGGACACATTGATTTTTCTAAGATAACAAGGGATTTGACGCATTGATATTGTAGGGATTGCAATGGGGGGTTGCGTTGGAAAAAGGAAAACTTAGTTGTTAGTTGAGTAAAGTCATGGCTTCAAGTTTGATGGTAGAATATAGGTTATAATGGATTTGGAGCTTTAGTGCATGGAGGGAGAGAATAGTCTCTGTGTTTGATGAGAATGAGGTGTAGGAATAATC